>Ga0224510_10001815_pt1 | contig 13597 bp, 17 predicted proteins | sample SF_May12_sed_USG_FD_170161 | JGI IMG/M metagenome (GOLD analysis project Ga0224510, IMG submission 170161) | Sediment microbial communities from San Francisco Bay, California, United States - SF_May12_sed_USGS_4_1 | ecosystem: Environmental > Aquatic > Marine > Sediment | place: USA: California... | reverse complement strand
GGTGCCCGGCTCCAAGCTGAAAGCGCGCATGGTCGGCATGTTCGTAGGGCTGGCGGTTTTGCCGCTGCTGGTCGTTTTCTACTTTTCGATGCAATTCATCAATCGCGGCATCGACTCCTGGTTCAATGTCGAAGTGGAAACCGGCCTGGACAACGCGCTGGCACTGAGCCGCTCGGTGCTCGAAATGCGTATGCGAGAGCACCTGGAAACGACGGTGGAGATCAATAACCGCTTGCGCCAGGCGCAGCCGAGGCAGCTCGTATTCGAACTCAGCATGCTACGGCGCGAAAGCGGCGCGACGGAAATCACTATTTACGGCACCAACAGCCAGATCATTGCAACCAGTTCCAGTCAGTCGACGGCGTCGTTCCCCAAGATGCTGAGCGACGAAGTCGTCATGCAAATTCGACAGAACCGGCCGTTTGTCAGCCTCGATGACCTGGAGCAGGGCTCATACGAGATACGCACGGCGCTCCCGTTTCGCAGCATGTTCAGCCAGGACCTCGTGGGCGTAATGCAGGCGCATTTCCCGGTGCCAGGACAGATCGGCCGAATGGCCAGCAAAGTGGATTCGTCATACAGTGACTACAAGCGCGCGGTTTACCTGCGGGAACCGTTGAAACGAATTTATTCGATGACGTTGACTGTCGTGCTGATGATCTCACTGTTGGCGTCGATTTACGGTGCGTTGATTCTCTCGCGCAGGCTCGCGTCGCCGATTCAGGACCTGGTTGCCGGTACGCGGGCCGTCGCGGAAGGAAATTTCGATACGCACGTGCATGCGTCGTCGAAAGACGAGATCGGATTCCTGATTAACTCTTTCAATGACATGACGCAGAGGCTTTCAACTGCCAGCCGGCAGGCCGCACTCAGTCAGGCGTTGGTAGAAGCGGAGCGCGCCAACCTGGAAGTTATTCTCGCCCGCTTGTCGACGGGCGTTGTCGCGCTGGAAGCCGATTTGAGAATTCGCCATGCCAATCAGGCTTCCGGCGCCATTCTCAATGTAGATCTCGAGAACCGGATCGGCGAGTCGCTGCTGGACGTTGCCGTCGGGGAGCCACTGCTCGAGCAGTTCGTCGATGTGGCGCGAGTCCACCTGAATCGAGGCGAAACCGACTGGCGAGAACAGATCGTGCTTCGCGGGGAAGTGGGTCGACGGGTCCTTACCTGTGCTTGTACGACCTTGCCTCGCGATGAAGACCGAAACGCAGGTTTCGTGGTCGTGTTCGACGACATTACGGCGTTGCTGCAGGCGCAGCGCGACGCGGCATGGGGGGAGGTAGCGCGACGACTCGCTCACGAGATCAAGAATCCGCTGACACCGATCCAGCTTTCCGCCGAACGCCTTCGTCGCAAGTATTTGCACACGATGTCGGAAGAAGAAGCGCAGGTACTGGATCGTGCAACACACACGATCGTGCAGCAGGTCGAGTCGATGAAGGAGATGGTCAATGCGTTCAGCGACTACGCTCGTGCACCTGACATGGATATAAACCTGTTCGACATTGGAAAACTGGTACACGAAGTGGTCGAGTTGTATCGCGCGCAGGAGAGCGGCATCAAGATCGTGCTGAACAGTGAACCGAACTTGCAAAAGGTCGAGGCGGACATTGGCCGCGTTCGGCAGATCCTGCACAACCTGATTCGCAACTCGGTAGAGGCGCTGGAGAATCGCCGCAGTGGGCGCATCGAGGTCGGTGTCAGCGCGGCAGAAGTGCAGGGAATCAAGGTTGTCGAACTGGTGGTATCGGACAACGGCCCCGGATTCCAGACCGGATCGGTTAGCCAGGTTTTCGATCCTTACGTGACAACCAAACCCAAGGGCACGGGCCTGGGGTTGGCCATCGTCAAAAAATTGGTAGAAGAACACGCCGGCACGATCGAGGCGGAAAACCGCGAAGAAGGCGGTGCGACGATTCGTATCCTGTTGCCGGTCGATGAAGCCGCGCGCGAAACGATGACGGCAACGTTGCCGGGACGCGCGGAGAAACGGAGGGAGAGAGCATGAGCACTGCAAGTGTGCTGGTCGTTGATGACGAAGAAGATATCCGGGCGCTGATTGACGAGATTCTCTCGGAAGAAGGATACAAGGTCACGGTCGCGGCGAATGCTGCTGCGGCGCGTGCAGCGAAAGCGGCTGGCAAGCAGGATCTTGTTCTTCTGGATATCTGGATGCCCGACACGGATGGCATCAGCCTGTTGCGGGAGTGGTCGGAGCAGGGTGTGCTGGATTGTCCTGTGGTCATGATGTCGGGTCACGGGACGGTCGACACGGCTGTAGAGGCCACGCGTCTCGGGGCTTTCGATTTCGTGGAAAAACCGTTGTCGCTCGCAAAACTGTTGCGCACCGTCGAGCGGGCGCTCGATTCGGCCAGGAAACAGTCTGTTGCAGGCAAAGGTTCCGGCCAATCGATCATTACACCGATCGGCCGCAGCCGACTGATGCAAGGATTGCGTGAGAAGGTGCAGCAATTTGCCGGGTACGATTCGCCGGTGTTGCTGATTGGCGAGATCGGCTCGGGACGAGGCGCGTTCGCGAGATATATTCACGCGCTGAGCGATCGGGCGGATGCACCGGTCGTAAATCTGGTTGCGGCATCGTTGACGGATAACAATGCCGAAGAACTCTTGCTGGGGAGCGAAAACAACGGTGACGTCAACAATGGCTATTTCGAACGCGCAAAAAACGGCACGTTGATCATTGACGAGCTGACCGACCTTTGCGATCAGGCACAGAAGCTGCTGTTAAGTGTGCTGGAACAGAAGAATTTCGTGCGTCGCGGCGGTCACGAGCGCGTACGCTTTCAGGCGCGCATTGTCGCAACCGCTGGTACTGACTATGAGCGTGCAATCGACAGCGGCAAACTGCGACGTGAGTTGGTGTCGCACCTGAATGTGTTGACGGCAAAGATTCCACCATTGCGCGAATATGCTGAGGATGTGCCTGAGCTGCTCAACTATTACGTAGAAAAACTCGTCGATACGGAATCCCTGCCATTCCGTCGCTTCGGTATCGCCGCGCAAAACAGGCTGCGAAACTATCCCTGGCCGGACAATGTTCGTGAGCTCAAGAACCTTGTAAGGCGCCTGATGCTCACGGGCACCGATGAAGAAATCAAGCTGGATGAGGTTGAGGCGGAGATTGGAGCAACGGCCGCAAACTCCGAACCACTCGTGAAACAAGACTTGCTGGCGCTTCCGTTGCGTGAAGCCCGCGAACAGTTCGAACGCGCGTACCTGCAGCAACAGCTTCAGTTGTGCGATGGCAAGGTAGGCAAACTGGCCAAGCGCGTCGGTATGGAGCGCACGCACCTGTATCGAAAGCTGCGTTCACTCGGGGTCGACTTTCGCTCGGTAGGCAGCGACGACTGACTAGCTGCGGGCGCCGAACTCGTTGATATTCAAATTGAAATTTTTGTCGTCTGTTACCACAAGGCCAATGTCCCGCACGTACCGGTATGAAACGGCGCTAAGGTCGATGGTCGGATCAATGACATTCACGATATAGCCGCTCTCGCTGAGGTCGACAATCGTGGTTCGCTGCTCGGGTCGTTTTACGTAACCGCCTGATTTCGGATCGTGAACAAAGGCGTAGCCTTTCAGGCGGCAAACTGCGCCTTCCGCTGCCATAACCTCGCCGAGAAAGTGACGCCTGGTGGAGTTCTCGAACATGGCCCGGTATGTTAGATGTACTTTTTCGCCTGTTGAAATAATCATGCGCGTCTCGTGAAATTACCTCGAAGTCAGGATATCAGATTAGCTTGTCACGCGGTGCATTCAGCCAGTTTCTGGTGTCTTCGGCGTTGCTGAAAACGCGGGCTGTGACGCCACGATTGTATAGTACGGTTTCAATCAGGCGAACGACGTCGATCATTTCCGGGTTCATCTCGACCCAGGCTATTCGATACTGAGAAGAAATATCCAACTCGCGAAACAAAGCACCGTGATCATAGGCGTCGAGGATCTCCAGCGGTTTGGTCGTATTCGCGATACCCAGCACTTTGAAGCAACCATGCTTCCGGCAGACGGCCGAGACTTCAGACCAGATTGCCCGGGAAACTTCGTAGTTCTTTTCCCCGTCGGAAAGGACCTGCACGTAGTCGTTTTCGTAAGTGACGGCGATCCGGTTCTTCATGTGCGCCCGGGCCTTCGCCGTGAGACCAGCAGCAGGGCAAATGCGAGCATTGCCGGAGCTCCCTGGATATAGAAAATGGAAGGTTTCACGGTAAGGCCGCCAAACGCACCTGCAACAATTACGCAGCTGAGGAAGAAGATCTTCGTTGCGTGACCACGGTCCTTTTGTATAAGGCCCCAGATCAGGCCTGCCGCCAGGAACCCGTTGTACAGTCCCTGATTGGCGGCAAGCCCGGCGGATTGCGCAGCAAATTCCGGCGTCAGTCCAAATGTTCGGAGTCCGGTTGGCGTCGTCCACAAGAACATTTCGAGCACGAGGAAGAAGATGTGCTCGAGAGCGACAAACCCTGTCAGTGCGTTGGCGAGTTTCTTCATATGCAAGGCCTCAACCGTCCTCGTGCTGCGCGGCAAGGCGTGACCTGGCTGCGCTCAACAGGGCTACAGAATACAGCCTGTGAAAACGGAGCAGTGCCCGATAAGTGAACCCGAAGTCCGGTTGCTGCAAGCCATTCTTCCGGATCGGTACGACTGCAGACCCGAAGTATAAGTGAGTTGTTGCATCTGCAGGCGCAACCATGAGCCAGGACCTCGTGCGTTCTCGAAAGTCGCACAGCAGAATCTGGTTTTCTGCGCGGCTCTCGACGTACCAGGCAGCAAATGTGTCGGATTTTCCGCTGGCCAGTCGGTGGACATCCTCATCGGACGAGGGTTTCGATACGAGCCAGCGCAGTATGATGCGCTCGGTTTTGAACAGCGGCGTCGTATAGAAAGCCTCGACGAACTGTGCATGAGTGACCGAACCTGCAACATTAGTCGCAAAACAATCGGCGTACGCGCCGTCGTCAAGGTAACGCCGCAGCAGCGCGTCACCCGGTAATTCTTGACGTTCGACGGAAGACAAACGCTCAGGCTCCGTCACGTGGCCCGGATTTTGGGTAGCGCGGCAAATCGTCGTCGGTGTCGAACCATTCGACTTTACTGTCGCACCAGATGTGACAGCGTGGCGGGAACCGGCCGGGCTCGTTCATCGTGCCGACATTGATCTCCACGGTTTTTTCGTTGCTGCTGTCGCGAAAAGCAATCTGCGATCCGCAGTCGGCACAGAATTCTCGCTGTCCGTGCGCCGATGATCGATACACTTTCGGTTTACCCTTTGTGTAACGAAAATCGTTCACGAGAAAAGCTGCCCAGGGCAAAGCGCTCGCACCGGATAGTTTCTGACACATTCTGCAGTGGCAATATCCGGCATCGATCGGATCCGCGGTCGCCTCGAACTGCAGCGCGCCGCACAAGCAACTGCCATGGTGAATCATCGGGCCTCTCCGGTGAGAGCATCATATAAAACTTTGTTATTAAACAAGTTTTTTGTACATGATGTAAGCATCAACATAACCCTGTGACGGGTGGAGAAAGGCTTCCGGGAGCGTACCAGCAATCTCGAAGCCGTGTTTCTGCCATAGTCGAATGGCGCCGACGTTTGTTGACACGACCAGGTTGTACTGCATTGCCCGAAAGCCGAGCCGACGTGCTTCCTTTTGCGAGTGCTCGCACATCGCCGACGCGACACCGAGGCCGCGTGCGCTTTCTGCTACGACATATCCACAGTTACAAACGTGAGCGCCCTGGCGCGGCTGGTTGGCTTTCAGGTAATAGGTGCCAAGGATATTGCTGTTACCGTCGACCGCAACAAACGTACCAAGCGGCTGAGTAACCCAAACCGCGCGAGCCTCTTCATTGTCGATTGACGGTGAAAAACTGTAGGTGTCGCCAGCGCGAAAAACCGGCCTCAGAATGTCCCAGACAGCCGGCCAGTCTTCCTGCAGAACGGGGCGTATGGTCGGCATATTCTGCTGAGGCTCCATTGCTATTAGCTGCTCTCGGATTTCGATCGATGGTGCTCGAGCCGATCTTCCACGGGCACATAGTCTATGTCGTAGCCGAAATAGCGTGGACTGAAAACCTGCAGCCCCTCCGGTCTGCGCCACAGTGCGGGCGCCCGGAAAGCAAGAACACTGACGGCCTGCCCTTCCGAGAAATCGGGGTTGCCAATGCCCTCGTTTGTTTGCCGGTCAATCATCGTGATCAGATCCGGGCAGGTCGCCACAACGGCACCGTTGCGCCGCGCAACCAGGTGTTCGTTCTTGTAATCGAGTAACAAAGACTGAGCCGCGAATTCGCCGACACCAGCGAGCGTAACCTTACCAATCAAAAACCCTTCGCTGTCTTTCCAGTCGAACGACTGCACAGTTCCATCGAACAATCGGTAGCCGTCGCCAGCTTTCTGCGCCGCCATTATCGGATCGTCTCCTGCCGCCGCGGCTAGCCGCACGGCACGACCGATACGTGCGGCAAGGCTTAGGCTGCGCTGGACAAGGACGTGCTCCGATTTGGCAATGGCACCGGAAATGGCGGCGTCGGTAACGCCGACCAGCCGGCTGACCACCGATAACGCGCGAAAAATGTCCTCCTCCCTGCTGGGGTCACGAACGTAGTCGAGAATCACCTTGTCACCGAATTGCGTTACCGCCGCGGCAGGAGTAATCGCATGACCGGCAACACGCACAGAATGCTGGTTGATCTCGGGTGTTGCCCGTCCGACGGTATCGGCGTCGAGGCTGGGAACCCCGATTCGAGCGCCCAGTGACAGGGCTTCAGCCATGCTCAGGGGCCCGATCTCACCGACGATTACCGCCCCGAATGTTACGTCGAGATACTTCTCTAGCAGGCGAAAAGACGCAATTGTCGGTGCGTCCGTACCGGCGCCGATCTTGTCCAGTCGTGCCTGCATGACGTCATCAATTGGGGCAAGGCTTTCCAGTGCATAGGGCGACGCGACCATGTCGTCGTCCAGAAGGTCGGACACCGCAAGTTGACGAAAGATCAGACCCGATGCCAGATCGGCCGCAATAAGTTCGCGCGCCGCCGCAAGACTGCCGCCACCGCCGCAACCCAGGTAGCTGCTGCCAAGCAACGTGTCTTCCAGGGCTTGCGCATCGAGTGCGGCGCCACGAAAAATATCATCGCGATTCGAAGTGCGCACGATGGGCGTTGCCGAACCGCTTGCGATAGTGCCCAGTGCGACGCCGAATCCCGTTATGAACTGTCTGCGATGCATTTCGCCCGTCCTCTTGATATTGCTCGAATCCGTGTTGTCGAATCACTGGTACGTCGATTCGCGCGGTCAGCTGTCGTTTCTCTGGATGAGGTCCCACAGATTGCCGTAAAGATCGCGAAAGACGGCAACCGTCCCGTAGTCCTCGGTGCTCGGCTCCCGGACGAACTCTACGCCTCGCCCGGTATAGGCTCGATAGTCGCGCCAGAAGTCATCGGTGTTGAGGAAAAGAAACACCCTGCCGCCGGTCTGATTGCCGATGCGTGACGATTGTTCGTCACCCACTGCACGCGCCAGCAGGATTCCGGATTCCGTTGCGCCTGGTGGTGCGATAATCACCCAGCGCTTGTTCTGTTCCGCAACGAATCTATCTTCTACGAGCACAAAGTCGAGCGTGTTCGTATAAAAATCTATGGCTTCGTCGTAGTCGCGCACGACCACGGCTGTAAGGCCGAGTGATTGATTCACTCTTGACTGCCCGGTCGCGCTGGCTGATGCTGCAACTGTGGCATTCCGGGTCTCATGAATTGTCCGGAATATCGGGCTCTACCAAATGTGCCAGCAACGCAAGCGACTCCTGCCACCCGAGGTAGCAAAACTCGACAGGAATGATCGCGGGGACGCCTTCCTGCACGATGCTGATGTCAGTGCCACTGGCCACGGCCCGTAGCGAGATACTGACTCGCATCTCGCCGGCCAGGTTCGGGTCGTCGAAGCGGTCGGTATAGCGAATTCGTTCGTTGGGAACCAGCTCGGTGTAGGTTCCACCAAAAGAATGGCTGCTGCCGGTGCTGAAGTTCGTGAATGACATTCGGTAACCACCACCCACCTTTGCATCCATTTGCTGAACTTTGCCGGTGAAGCCATGTGGCGGAAGCCATTTCACCATCGCGTCCGGATCGAGGAAAGCCTTATAGATGCGTGCGGGGGGAGCGCGCAGAACGCGGTGCAGTCTGACGGTGCCGGGTGCGGCTGACATGCTCGAAACTCCTTCGATGCGTTCAGGAAGGCCTCACAGGGTATTCTCAGCCCGCATCAGCGGCAAGACCATAGCTCCCGACCGGATAGGTTTCGAATCTTTCGTAAGAACCGGCGATCAAAGCGCTACGTTTCGCGGATTCGAATTGCTCGCGAGTGGGCTAATCCGAAGCCTACGGACATCGTCCGTCCGTGCGCAGGATTCGGCATACGGGAAATCAAACCTGCCACAGTCCCTGTTCGATTCCGCCGTGCCGGTAAATAGCAATCCTTCCGCGGCCGGGAATCTCCATGAAATCCAGAGCAATTTCCGCGCCCAGCTTGGCTGCAGAGCGGACGGCAGCCTTGACGTCGGTCACCCGCAAATAGGTTCGCACGATCGGCTTTTCCTGCTCGTGCATCGGTGCACGAATACCGCAAAGGGAGCCGCCGGGAATAGTTGCCACCACGGCATTGCCAAGCTCAGGCGCCGCAGGTTCAAAACGCCAGCCATAGGCCTCGCTGTAAAGCTTGCGTGCGGCATCCACGTCCGGCGTTACGATCTCGAGATAGTGCAGTGCGTGTTCAGGAACGCTCATCTGGTCGGTCTCCTATGCAAGGGGTGCGACATAGGCCGCCGCATCCATTCGATTGCAACTGCCGCCTGTGTCAGAGCGAAAAGGTTTTTCGCACTGGCTGCGACTGTCAGTCTGTTTTCAGCGATTTCAGCATCGCGATGAAATCATCAAAGTGGTCCTGCTCGCCGGCCCTTTCCATTATTATGTACGAAAAATCGTGCACTACAGTCGTGCCGGGCTCTGCGCCGGCAACGACTGTGAACGCGTGTACAAGTTCGTAACGTTCTCCACCCGCACTGTAGGCAAGGGCGAACATGTAGTTGGGCCAGAATGCGAGGCTGTCGTGGTACCGGGATGTGATGTCCTCGATGTCGACAACTTCGAGGCCACGTATCTTGTAGAGGTGCACCAGGTCTTTCCATGCTGCGGAAATTGCCGCCTCGAGATAGTCGCCGGGAATCGGCTGCCTCCACAATTTCGAGTAGGCGAAAATCGCTTCATTGCCGGTTGGTCTCGTCGAGTCTGTCGGGTCTGGTCCAATCGGCCCTACGTTCGCGGTCAGTACCCGGTTGTAGGCGATAGCTATCTCGCTGTAAGTTCCCGTAGTCAGGTTGCTCACCCAGGACGTCGAACCAAGGACGGGAGCAGCGGCGCCGTAAGGACCCCTGTACCACGGAGGCCCCGGGCTCGATACGCGCGCGTCGACCAGCGGCACTGGCTCGCCTGAGCGAGCCAGTCTCCATCGGTTGAACTCACACGCGACGGTCGATAACGTGACGATGGCGATTAAAACCACGATCAGATTTCCGCCGACGCGGGCACCACCGTCCGTAAAGCGGCCCTGAGCAGGGCCCATGCGCTTATACGATACTCTGTCTGCAGTACGAACCCGCCACTTCATGATCTGCACCACCTTACGTTGGGGCCTGGCGACACCAGGGAATGCGCAGCGTTTCATCCGGCGGCCGCAGCAGCGGTCAGTCAGGCAATACTTAGTCCGATGTATGACTCTATCCCACCAAGGACCGGGCCGACCGGAACAAACCGCCACCCGAGCACACGGCAAGCGTCTCTGTCCCACGGGCCATCGCCGTAATACGTAACAGATTCAAAATCATTGTCCAGTTTGGATAAGGCAAGACGCATGATTTCGCTGCGCTCGGAGGAGTCATCGGACGAGGCCAACGGCAACCTGGCCAGGTCGAAGCCTGCCGACTCGAGTTTCAACACGGCCGTTTCCCTCCAACCGCCCGTGGCGATTGCCGCCGAATAGGACTTTGATTTACTTATGGTTTCCAGCAATGCTTTCGCACCAGGTATTTCCGGAAATACGCCGCTTCGCCGGAAGTGCGACCGGAATGCCTCCACAAAAGCCGACTTGATCGCCGCGACATGCTGTGGGCTTTCGGGAATATCATTGTCGTCGAATATCTGTGATAGGACACCCGAGTCCGTGACGCGATCATAGTCTGCCAGGGACGGACGAAACGCTATATCGCCGAGGACTGCCCGAACTGAATTCCTGTAAAGGATATCGTCGACCTCCGCAGACTGCAGAAGCGTGCCGTCGATGTCGAAGATCACGGCGTGCATTGCACTTACTCTCCCGCCTCCCGGACCATCGACTTCGGGGCTTTTGCCTGCCACGCTTTTTTCACCAGCTCCCTGACCACTTCGGAGTCGGCATGTTCCAGGCTGACACGGAGTCCCACGGCCTTGCCGCCCCAGAGCAGTTTTTCAAGGCAATCGGGATGCATCGCCAGCATCGGCTCCCGTACTTGCTCTCCCAAAAAAACGTGTATGAAACGTTCCTTGGGATCGGCTGTAACGAATATCTTGCCGCGAACACGGAAGGACGTCCGGTGAAAGTGCGGCTCCTCTGTTACGGCCTGGAGAGAAAGTGCAAACTTCCGCACTTGTGACAGATTCATCATCAGACCTCCGGATCAAGGTCGCGCCTGTACCGCGCTTTGTTCGGAAACGGCGACGTCCCTATCGAATCAGTGCATCGAGCAGGCGCGTGTCCAGCCCGGACTCGCGATAGTACTTGCGACAGACTTCCAATATTAAAAAACCGTCCTCGTAGGCAGCAAATCCGCCATCGACGGGATTGTCCAGATAGATCAACCCGCCCTCAACTATGAACATGATCAGGGCCGGTTCGGGTGAGTCATCGGTTACTACCAGCGTGTGCGCTTCGCCAGCGGGCTCGTAGATGAAGGTTCCCGGCCTGGCAACCCAGTCGTGTTCCAGGTATCGCCAGTGACCCTTCAGCGTGTATCCACGCACCGTGCCGACATGGTAATGGACCCCGAGTTGCGCACCGGGCAGCCCCTTTAGCAATACGCTGAATCCACCCGAAGTTACATTGAAGCAGCATGGCTGAAACCAGACACCGTCCGCATACGGAACCCAGAGTTTGTCGTCGTCAACGTCGAGATTCGCGATGAAGTGGCCTCGATCTCTTGCGCCAGAATCGAGACCGTCGGTGACGCTGTTGAATGCTGCAATTGGCATATCGTTCCCCTTGCCATTATTGAAATGTTTCGTGTTTTCGGGAGAGGTAAGCTCGCCCCGGGGATCAAGCGCTTGTCGATAAAGGGCTAATACTCTTATCTGGTCAAACTCGGGCACCTGCTCCCGGTTACAGGCAGGTACCTGCCTCGTAATACCTCGAACGACACATTGTCATCGGACAACCTCGTATCGGATCCGGACAACACCGTCCGGAAATTTTTTCGAAGAGCGTAATCTAAGTGGTATGTCCCGATGACGCGGCGCCATGAGCGGAATGCCGTCGCCGATTAAAACCGGAATAATGTGGATATCGAACTCATCGATCTCGCCAACGTCCAGAAACGAGGCGATGAGGCCGGCGCCTCCCATGATCCAGATCTGCTTCCTAGGAGTTGCGCGCAACCGCTGCGCAAATTCTTTCATTCCGTAATCAACGTCGTTGGGCTGCCGATTGAGCCATTCGACGTCGCCGTCCGGCCTGGCGATGTAACCGTCTGCGCTGATCGCGAGGTAGGCAATGATCTTTCGCTTTTTCTTCATAAGCGAGACTCGCCATGCGGCATTGCGAATTTTATTGGATGGAAATGCGAACGAACTCGCGCTTGGTCGGAAATATGCGCCCGCCGTCCTCGAATTTGATACCGGTGGAGCCAAAGTCTTGCCGGCTAAGGGTTTCGATCAGCTTCAAGGCCCGCTGTTCTTCGTCGGGTACAGGGCCGCCGGGTCGAATCTGTACGGTCGAATGAATCTGCCCTTCGACGAAACGCCCGTCGCGATCCAGCGTCGTCACCAGGACCGGTGCGATGCCGCGATTGCCTTCGACGCTGATGCCGTAGTGCGTGGCGAAGTTGCCGAGGCTGTAAGCAATAAGCCGGTCTTTGTAGTTCTCCATGGCGCGCACGACGTGCGGGCCATGACCGAGCACGAGGTCGGCACCGGCATCCACCATCAATCGCGAAAACTTCACGACATCGCCGCGCGGCTCGCCGAAATACCATTCCTCCGCGAACGGAAGTCGCTCTACGTCCTTTCCTTCGGCACCGGCGTGAAACGACACGATCACGATGTCGTGAGTCGCGGCATGAAACGCAACGGTTCTTGCGGCGAGATCGTAGTCATGAACGAGGTTGGATTCCTGGGTCACCGAGAAAGCCAGCAGCGCGATCAGCAAGCCTTTCGACTTGAAACTCGCGAAATCACCTTCGCGTCCCGAATGCAGGATGCCGGCGTTAGCCAGTGTCTGCATCGTTGCGGTTCGTCCTTCCTCGCCAAAGTCGCGGGCGTGATTGTTGGCGACGCTCATGACGTCGAAGCCTGCGTTAACGTAGTGCTGCACGTAACGGGCCGGTGAACGGAACAGGTAGCACGCGTCCAGGTTCTTGCAGGCTTTGGCCGGTTCACCGCCGTCGAGCAACACACCTTCGAGATTGCCGAACGTGATGTCTGCAGACGAAAGCCAGGGTGTAACCGCTTTCAGGAATCCGACGCCATCATCGTCGGGAAGGTGATTTTTCGGATAGTCCGTGCCGATCATCAGGTCGCCGACCGCAGCGATGCTGATTGTCGTCTTTGGGGCACCGGGCCGGACCAGAACCGGGCGCAGTTTTCCGGGGGCCGGTTCCGCCTGCGGGGCGGGCTCGGCAACCGTCTTTTCAGTTTCCTCGTCAACAGGCGCTTCGGGCGTACTGCTGCAGGCGCCCAGCACAAGAAAAATTACCGCCGGCAGAAGCCGGCGTGCAAGGAGAAGTTCTTTAGTCGCCGAGGCGAATCCGGAGTACATCGATATTGGCCTGGTGCAGTCGACTCCTCAGCACATTGAGTTCGTCGAGGTCGGAAATCGGGCCGATACGCACCCGGTGATAGGTTCGGTCATCGATAGCCACGCGCTGGATGCGAGACTCGATGCCGTGCAAAGCGAGTTCTGCGCGTCGCCGGTCAGCATCCTTGAACTCGCTGAACGATCCCGCCTGCAGAACGTAAACGCCCGGTTTCTCGACAGTCTGCGGCGCGACGTCAACGCGTACATCCGGTTCCTGCTCCGGAATTACGACTTCGAAATTCGGCAACATGTTGTAGAAATCGAAACGCTGCTTTGCAGGCGCCGCCGCTTTGGCAGGTGTCTCGTTGTTATTGTCTATCGCGCTCGGTGCCGGAACGGCAGCCCGCGGATCCGACGCTCGTCGTACGCCGCTATTCGGATCACGGTCCTTGACGTAAATCGCCAGCGCCACGGACAAGCCTATCGCTAGGCCGAACAGCATCCAGCTCCAGCCCGGGTACTCCTGGTGATCGTTTCGTC
>Ga0224510_10001814_pt1 | contig 13599 bp, 9 predicted proteins | sample SF_May12_sed_USG_FD_170161 | JGI IMG/M metagenome (GOLD analysis project Ga0224510, IMG submission 170161) | Sediment microbial communities from San Francisco Bay, California, United States - SF_May12_sed_USGS_4_1 | ecosystem: Environmental > Aquatic > Marine > Sediment | place: USA: California... | reverse complement strand
GCTGCGAGCGCGACTCACTGCAACACGGGAACAGGCACAGGCCGCGCGCACCGCGGCCAACGAAGCAGCGATTCGCGTCGAGTCGCGCCGCACCAGCCATCAGTCGCTGCTGTCGGGGCTCGAGCGGCTCGACGCGCAGGTCGCGCAGTTCGAGGCGCGCCGTGTGGACCTCACGGCCCAGCTCGCAGCAGGCGAGGCGAGCGAGTCCCAGCTCAAGACGACTCTCGAAGCGGCGCTGCAGCGACGCGTCGCGGTCGAAGCTGAGTTTTCGGCGGCGCGCCAGCGCATGGAAGAAGTGGACTCCGGCCTGCGTGCGCTCGACGAGCGTCGCGTCGCGGCCGAAGCTGCGGTGGACGAGGCACGGACTGCCCTCGAAAACGTGCGCTTCACGGTGCAGGAGCTCAAGCTCCGCCGCGAGACCTACATGGAGCAGTTCGCGGCAACCCGCCTCGAGCTGCAGGACGTCGTGGCTGCGCTGGTTGCGGACGCGAACGTCCCGGTCTGGGAGCAGCGCCTGGCCGAGACCAGCGAGAAAATCGAGCGCCTCGGCGCTGTGAACCTCGCCGCGATCGAGGAGTTCGCCGAGCAGAGCGAGCGCAAGGAATACCTCGACCGCCAGTTCGCCGATCTCAACGACGCGCTCAGCACGCTCGAAGACGCGATCCGCAAGATCGACCGTGAGACGAAGACGCGGTTCCAGGACACGTTTGATCGCGTCAATGCGGGCCTCGGCAAGAAGTTCCCGCGCCTCTTCGGTGGCGGCCAGGCCTACCTCGAGCTCGTGGGCGACGACGTGCTCGAAGCCGGCGTCGCGATCATGGCGCGTCCGCCGGGCAAGCGGAACAGCTCGATCAACATGCTCTCAGGCGGCGAAAAGGCACTGACGGCCGTGGCGCTGGTGTTCTCGATCTTCGAACTGAACCCGGCGCCGTTCTGCCTGCTGGACGAAGTCGATGCGCCGCTCGACGAAAACAACGTCGGCCGCTTTTGCGACATCGTCCGCGAGATGTCCGACCAGGTGCAGTTCATCTTCGTCACGCACAACAAGACGACGATGGAACTCGCCAACCAGCTGCTGGGCGTTACCATGAACGAACCGGGTTGCTCGCGGCTCGTCGCGGTGGACGTCGACGAAGCCGTGCGCATGGCCGCGATGTGAACCACGCAAGGAAGCCTGCTTCGAGATGAACGAACTGCGCTGGATCCTGCTTGCGGCCGGAGTCGTCCTGATCGCAGGACTGTATCTCTGGGGTATGCGCTCGCGCTGGACGGGACGGGGCGACACCGAGGCGTCGCGCAAACCCGCGGTTTTTTCCGGCGGAGCGAAGGGCTTCGAGCAGGCCGCGGTCGACGACGACCCTGACGCCGCGGCTGACGAGCCCGTCGTGCTGCGGTCCGAATCCCGGCGCATCGAGCCCAGCATGGGCGACGACGTGCTCGACGCCGATCTCGATGACGACCTTGACCAGCGGGGCGGGTCCCTCGCGCGCCGTCCCAGCATCCTCGACGACGAGGAAGAACTGGAGCGGCCGGCCGTCGAACGTCGCGAGCCGACGTTCTCGACAACGCGCGCGGAAGTTGCGCCGGGCGCGCGGCAGGAGCCTGCGCTGCTGGCCGAAGCGCCCGTGACGCGGCGCGTCGAACCGACCGTAGCGCCGCCACCGGAACCGCCCAAGCGACCCTCGCAGAAGATCCTGGCGATCCGCGTCACGTCGATTGCACCGGCACGGTTCGAAGGCGCGGAACTGCTCGAAGCGTTGCGTTCGGAAGGCATGAGCTTCGGCCGCTACGAAATCTTCCATCGCCTGCATGACGATGGTCGCCCGATCTTCTCGGTGGCCAGCCTCAAGGAACCCGGCACGTTCGATCTGGGCGAGATGCCGGAGACTCATTACCCCGGCGTCGCCATGTTTGCCGTCCTGCCCGGCCCCGTGGGCGCGGCCGATGCATTCGACGAGATGATCTTTTCCGCCCGCGCGCTGGCGACACTCCTGAATGGCGCGTTGGCCGACGAACGGGGCGCGCCGCTCACAGCGTTGCGCGTTGGCAAGCTGCGCGAGGAAGCGCTCGACTTCGAGCGCAGCTTCGGTCCGGCCTGAGGCCGCGCCATGGCGACGTCCCGCGAGGTGGCGAGACGGGCCCGCGAACTGCGCGAGCTGATCGAGACCCACAACTACCGCTATTACGTCCTCGACGATCCGGAGATTCCGGACGCCCAGTTCGACGCGCTGATGCGCGAGCTGAAGCAGCTCGAGACGGAACACCCCGAACTCGCCGATCCCGATTCGCCCACGCAACGCGTCGGCGGGCAGGCCTCGCGCGAGTTCCGCGAAGTCGTGCATGCCGTGCCGATGCTCTCGCTGGACAACGCGTTCACCGACCAGGACATCCTCGATTTCGACCGCCGCGCACGCGAGCGGCTCGACGTGACCGAAATCTCGTACTCGGCCGAGCCGAAGATCGATGGCCTCGCGATCACGCTGCGCTACGAGCACGGCCGGCTGGCGCAGGCCGCGACGCGCGGCGATGGCGCGCGCGGTGAAGATGTGACGGTGAACGTGCGCGCGATCCGTTCGGTGCCGATCCAGTTGCGCGGCAAGCGGTTGCCAGCCGTGCTCGAGGCCCGCGGCGAGGTGTTCATGACCCGCCGTTCGTTCGAGGCGCTGAATGCACGGCAGGCCGAACGGGGCGAGAAGACCTTCGCGAACCCGCGCAACGCCGCCGCCGGCAGTTTGCGCCAGCTCGATCCCGCGATTACCGCGGAACGTTCGCTGGACCTGTTCTTCTACGGCGTCGGCGCGATCGAGGGCTGGACCGTGCCCGCGCGTCACAGCGAGATCCTCGCGGCGTTGCGTGACTTCGGCCTGCGCACGTGCCCCGAGATCGCGGTCGTCCAGGGCGTTGCAGGCTGCCTCGAGTATTACCTGAAGATCGGCGCGCGCCGCAGCCAGCTGCCCTACGTCATCGATGGTGTCGTCTACAAGGTGGACCGGCTCGACTGGCAGCGCGACCTGGGTTTCGTCGCCCGTGCGCCACGCTGGGCCACGGCCCACAAGTTCCCGGCGGAGGAGGCGACCACGACCGTGCACGACGTGAAGTTCTACGTCGGCCGCACGGGTGCGCTCACTCCGGTCGCGCACGTCAAGCCCGTATTCGTGGGCGGCGTCACGGTCAGCAACATCACGCTGCACAACATGGATGACGTCGCGCGCAAGGACGTTCGAATCGGCGACACGGTGGTCGTGCGTCGCGCGGGCGACGTGATCCCGGAGGTGGTGCGCGTCATTCCGGAGCTGCGTCCGGCCGATGCCGGCGTGGTTGAGCTGCCGACGCGCTGCCCGGTCTGCCAATCGCATGTCGACCGCACGGAAGGCGAGGCGGTCGCCCGCTGTTCCGGCGGTCTCGTCTGTGCAGCGCAGCGGCTCGGTGCCTTGCGGCACTTTGCTTCGCGCCGCGCGATGGACATCGATGGCCTCGGTGAACGCCTGGTGGAGCAACTGGTCGAGAGCAGCCGGGTCATGACGCCGGCCGACCTCTATACGCTCACGCCCGACGAGCTGGGCGCGCTCGAGCGCATGGGCCCCAAGTCCGCGGCGAACCTCGTGGCGGCACTCGAGCACAGCAAACAGACCACGCTGCCACGGTTCCTGTATGCGCTGGGAATCCGCGACGTTGGCGAAGCGACGGCGTTGGCCCTCGCCGAACACTTCGGCGACCTGGAGCCGCTGCAGCAGGCGTCGTTCGACGAGATCCAGCAGGTGCGCGACGTGGGACCCGTCGTTGCGGCCCACGTGCGCGAGTTCTTCGACGAGGCCCGTAACCGCAAGGTGATCGAGCAGTTGCGCGCAGCCGGCGTGCGCTGGCCGGCGATCAAACGCGCGGCGGTGCCCGCAATCGGCCCGTTGAGCGGCCAGGTGGTCGTCATCACGGGCACGCTCTCGACGATGTCGCGCGAGGAAGCGCGCGAACGCGCGCGTGCGGCAGGTGCCACGGTGACCGATTCGGTCTCGAAGAAGACCACGCTGCTCGTCGTGGGGGCGGAAGCCGGATCGAAGCTGAAGAAAGCCCAGGATCTCGGCGTGCGCATCGCCGACGAGACCGGGTTCCTGCAACTGCTGCAGGGGGCGTGATGTCGCGCAACACACGCGCGTCGCGGCGCACGTCATGCTGAGGTACGCGCTCGGCCGGCTGCTCGGCATCGTGCCAACGCTGTTCGTGATCGTCACGGCCGCCTTCTTCGTGATGCGGCTCGCACCCGGCGGGCCGTTCGACGAAGAGCAGGCGATCCCGCCCGAGATCGAGGCGAACCTGCAGGCCGCCTACGGGCTCGACCAGCCGATCGTCGTGCAATACGGGCGCTACCTGCAGGGACTTGCGCGTGGCGATCTCGGTCCCTCGTTCAAGTACAAGGATTACAGCGTCGCGGAACTGATCGCGCGCGGCATGCCCGTGACGGTGACGGTCGGCGTGCTCGGGTTGCTGCTGGCGGTCGGGCTGGGCGTGCCGCTCGGAATCGTCGCCGCCCTGCGGCACGACGGGCCAGTCGACCATGCGGTGATGACAATTGCGCTGGCTGGCATCGCGGTGCCGGGGTTCGTGCTCGCGCCGGTCCTCGCGCTGGTGTTCGGAGTGAAGCTCGACTGGCTGCCGGTCGCAGGTTGGGAGTCCGGCAGCGTGCGGCACATGGTGCTGCCGGTGGTCACGCTCGCGCTGCCGTTCGTCGCGTATATCGCGCGGCTGACGCGCGGCAGCCTGCTCGAAGTGCTGCAGGCGCCGTACCTGCGGGCGGCACGTGCCAAGGGACTCAGCCGCGGCGCGCTGCTGCGCCGTCACGCCCTGAAACCCACTCTGCTGCCGGTCGTGAGCTTCCTCGGTCCCGCGACGGCGGCGCTGCTCACCGGGTCGCTCGTCGTGGAGCAGGTGTTCGGCCTGCCGGGTGTCGGGCGCTACTTCGTGCAGGGCGCGATCAACCGTGACTACACGCTGGTCATGGGCATGGTGATCTTCTATGCCGGCCTGATCCTGCTGCTGAACCTGTTGGTAGACCTGGTCTACGGCTGGCTCGACCCGCGGATCCGTCATGGCTGAGGCCCTCGCCGCAACCGCGCCCGTGCAGGGCCTGTGGACGGACGCATGGCAAAGGCTGCGCCGCAGCCGTGCGGCCATCGTGGCGGCTACGCTGCTGCTGCTCGTCATCGTGCTGGCGGTCGTGGGCCCATGGCTCAGCGCGTACACCGTCGAACAGGTGGACTGGTCGCAGGCGACGCTGGCGACGCCACCGTCGCTCGCGAACGGACACTGGTTCGGCACCGACGCCAACGGCCGCGACTTGTTCGTGCGTGTCTGGATCGGCACGCGGATGTCGCTGCTGGTGGCGCTGCTGTCCACCCTGGTGAGCGTGATGATCGGCGTCGCATGGGGTGCGACCGCGGGTTATCTCGGTGGCCGCGTCGACGACTGGATGATGCGCTTCGTCGACGTGCTGTATGCACTGCCATACATGTTCTTCGTGATCATCCTGACGGTCGTGTTCGGCCGCAGCCTGGTACTGATCTTCCTGGCGATCGGCGCGGTCGGCTGGCTCACGATGGCGCGCATCGTGCGCGGCCAGGCACTCGCCCTGCGACAGCGCGAATTCGTCGAGGCGGCGATTGCCCTCGGGCTTCCCACCTCGACGATCATCGCGCGCCACATCGTGCCGAACGTGCTGGGCACGGTAATCGTCTACGCCACGCTTACGGTGCCACAGGTCATCCTGTTCGAAAGCTTCCTGAGCTTCCTCGGCCTCGGCGTGCAGGAGCCGCTCACGAGTCTCGGCCGGCTGGTGGCCGAAGGCGCGCTCGAGATGGAAAGCTCGCCCTGGCTGCTGCTGGTGCCGTCGGCGGTGCTTGCGACGATCCTCCTCTGCCTCAATTTCCTCGGCGACGGCCTGCGCGACGCACTCGATCCGAGGCAGCGCACGTGACGGCCACTGCCAGGCAGGAGGCTCTGCTCGAGGTGCGCAACCTCGACGTACGTTTTAAAACCGCGCAGGGCGAAGTGCAGGCCGTCAGTGGCGTATCGCTCGACATGCAGGCGGGCGAGTGCCTGGCCATCGTCGGCGAATCGGGATCCGGCAAGAGCCAGCTGCTGATGGCCTGCCTCGGTCTGCTCGCTGCGAACGGCACTGCATCCGGCTCGGTGCGGTTTGCGGGGCGCGAGCTGCTGGGCTCGAGCGAACGCGACCTGAACGGTGTACGCGGCACCGGCATCGCATTGCTGCCGCAGGACCCGCTCAGTTCCCTCACGCCACACCTGCGCATCGGGACATTGCTCACCGAGGGTCTGCTCGACCGCGGACTCGCCACGCGTGACGAGGCTCGGCAGCGCGCAATGCGCGCGCTCGAAGACGTGGACATCTCCGATCCGGCCGCGCGGCTGCGGCAGTATCCGCACGAGTTGTCGGGGGGCATGCGGCAGCGCGTCGCGCTTGCCACCGCGCTGATGTGCGGGCCGCGCCTGCTGTTCGCCGACGAACCGACGACCGCACTCGACGTCAGCGTCCAGGCGCGCGTGATCGAACTGCTCCGTGGCGTGCGCGATCGCGGGCTCGGCGTGTTGATCATCACGCACGACCTCGGCGTCGTCGCCGGGCTCGCGGACCGGGTTGCCGTGATGTACGCGGGCCGCATCGTCGAGACCGCGACCACGGCAGAGCTCTTCCGTGACCCGCGGCATCCGTACACGGCTGCGCTGCTCGCCGCGGTACCGCGTCTCGACGACAGCGCGCAGTCGCGACTGCAGGGCATCGCGGGCGATCCACCGCAACCTGCGGATCGGTTCTCCGGATGCGCGTTCGCGCCGCGCTGTGACTACGCGGTCGATGCGTGTTCCGTGCAACGGCCGGAACTGCGCTCGATCGCTGCCGGCGGCGGCACCGTGGCGTGTCATCGACCGCTGGCTGCAGGCGCCGCGGCAGAGGCTGCGACATGAACGCGCTGCTGCGCGTCGAGTCAGCGAGCGTGCGTTACGCGCTGCGCGGACGTGGGCTGTTCGCGCCGGTGCGTCACCTCGACGCGTTGCGGGACGTGTCGATCAGCATCCCCGAAGGCGGGCGTCTGGGCGTGGTGGGCGAGTCGGGTTCCGGCAAGTCGACGCTGGCACGTGTGGTGCTCGGACTGGTGCGAGCCGACGCCGGTCGCGTGTTGTGGCAGGAGTGCGCCATCGACTACGACGACGCGATTGCGATGAGGTCGCTGCGCCGTGAAATGCAGGTGGTGTTCCAGGACCCCTTCGGCAGCCTCGATCCGCGCATGACCGCCGGTGAAGCCGTGGGTGAGGCCCTGCAGGCACTGGCAGGCCCCGTGCCGTCTGTCGCTGCGCAGGATCGCATCATCGCGGCGCTGGCCGAGGTGGGACTGGGCGCCGCGTTCGCGAACCGCTATCCGCACCAGCTTAGCGGCGGCCAGTGTCAGCGCGTGGCCATCGCGCGCGCGACGGTGTCGCGGCCGCGGCTGCTGGTGTGCGACGAAGCCGTGAGTGCGCTCGACGTCTCCGTGCAGGCTCAGATCGTCAACCTGTTGCACGAGCTCTCCGAGCGGCATGGAATGTCACTGCTCTTCATCAGTCACAACCTCGCCGTCGTGCGCCACCTGTGCGATCACGTCGCGGTGCTGCAACGGGGGCGCGTGGCGGAGCAGGGCGGCCGCCAGGCGATTTTCGGCGCGCCGCAAGCGCAGTACACGCGCGACCTGCTGGCCGCCGTTCCCCGCATCGACCGCCAGGCCGTCGAATAGCCGGGAAGGCACCGCAGACCGACCCGCGTTAGTGGGGAAACGGGTGGCGCCGCTATTCGCGTAGGGGAATCCCGCGGTAGTCAGTCCCCGGAGGCCGTGGTTATCTGGCGTCCGCATGGGTGCCGAACTCGAACTGCTGGTCATGACCGCCGTGGCGATCGGTTTCGTCCATACCGTCATCGGCCCTGATCACTACCTGCCTTTCGTCGCGATGTCCGCTGCCCGCAACTGGACGCGGCGCAAGACCATGCTGGTCACGGCACTCTGCGGGGTGGGCCACGTTACGGGGTCGATCCTGATTGGCCTGGTGGGCGTCGCGCTCGGCGCCTCCCTGCATCACCTGCAATGGCTGGAGGGGCTCCGCGGCGACCTCGCTGCCTGGGCCCTGATCGCGTTCGGTCTCGTCTACATGGCCTGGGGCCTGAAGCAGGCCTGGCGCAGCCGCAAGCACTCACACGAGCACGTGCACGCCGATGGCACGCGCCACCGTCACGACCACGGCCATCACACGCACGACGAGCATGCGCACGTGCACATCCAGCTGGACACGGACAACATCCGCAGCATCACGCCGTGGGCCCTGTTCGTGATCTTCATCCTCGGTCCGTGCGAGGCATTGATCCCGCTGCTGATGTACCCGGCTGCGCAGCACAGCTGGTGGGGTCTGGGTGTGGTCGTCCTGGCTTTCGCCGTGACCACGATCGCCACCATGATGTGCATCGTCTACCTGGCTACCCGGGGCCTTGAGCGCATTCCGCTGGCCGCTGCCGAGCGGTACACCCACGCGCTTGCCGGGGCCGCACTCAGTCTTTGCGGCGTAGGCATCGTTCTGGGCCTCTGACTGGTGCGATAATCGGCGGGTTCCCTCCCGTCAGGCATCGCGACCATGTCTACACGCTCCGTCCGGCCCAGCCCGGGCCTCGCCAACGTCCGCTACGAGATCCGCGGCAAGCTCGCCCGTCGCGCCCAGGAAATGGAGCGCATGGGTTACGACATCGTCTCGCTCAACATCGGCAACCCCGGCGCCTTCGGCTTTCGCACGCCCGAGACGATGCGCCTCGCGATGATCGAGAACCTGCGGGCCGCCGAAGGCTACTGCCACCAGAAGGGCATCTTCCCGGCGCGCGAAGCCGTCGTGATGCAGCAGCAGGAGCGGGGCGTCCGCGGGGTGACGGCCGACGACGTGTTCATCGGCAACGGCGTAAGCGAACTGATCGACCTCACCCTGCGTGCGCTGCTTGCTCCGGACGAGGAAGTGCTGGTCCCGAGCCCGGACTATCCCTTGTGGACAGCTGCGGTGAACCTGAACCGCGGCAAGGCCGTGCATTATTCCTGCCGGCCCGAGAACGCCTTCGTGCCGGACCCGGAAGAGATCGAGTCGCTGATCACGAAGCGCACCCGCGCCATCGTCGTGATCAACCCCAACAACCCCACGGGCGCGGTCTATTCGCGCGAAACGCTCGAGGCGATCGCGCGCGTGGCCGAGAAGCACCACCTGGTCGTGTTCGCCGACGAAATCTATGACCAGATGACATACGACGGCGCCGAGTTCGTGCCGATGGCGACGCTCGTGCAGCACACGCTGTGTTGCACGTTGAGCGGCCTCTCGAAGGTCTATCGCGCCTGCGGTTACCGCGTGGGCTGGGCGTCGTTCTCGGGCGACATGGAGAACTCGCGCGACTACCTCTCGGCGCTCGAGTTGCTGTCTTCGCTGCGCCTCTGCAGCAACGTCGCCGGCCAGTGGGCGGTGCAGACGGCGCTCGGCGGCTACCAGAGCATCCGGGAACTGCTGCGTCCGGGTGGCCGGTTGCATGAATCACGCCGGGCCATCATCGACGCCGTGGCCCGCAGCAAGTACCTGACGCTGACGCCGCCGCGCGGTGCGCTCTACGCCTTCGTTGGCGTCGATACGCAGCGTCTGCCCGGGTTCGACGACCGGCGGTTTGCGATGGACCTGCTCGAGCACAAGCACGTGCTGATTGCGCCGGGCACCAGCTTCAACGTGCCGTACAACAGCCACTTCCGGGTCACGAACCTGCCCGAACCCGAGGTGCTCGCCGACGTTTTCAACCGTATGGAAGAACTGCTGGATAACTACGCGGCGGGCGACGAGCCGGTCACGCGGCCCACGCCGCTGCGTGCGGTCGAGGCATGATGCTGATTCGGACTTTCGGAACACTTCATAAGTGACTGATCAGGATAGATAAAATACTGGACTTCAAGGACGAACTGAGTCTTGGCACGACCTACGTCGTGCCCACCCGCCGCCTCGCTCACTTTCTGCGTGCCCGGCACGACGCCGCCTGCGTGGCCCGCGGCCTTACGGTATGGCGCAGCCCCGAAGTCCTGACGTGGCAGGAACTGCTCCGCAGGCAGTTCGAAGCCGATCGCGTCGCTGGCCGGACGGCCGCACGCTGGCTGCCCACCGCTCACGCCCGGCGCGTCTGGGAGCGGCTCGTCCGCGACGACGTGGAGATGGCGAGCGTGCTGTCGCCGGGCGGCCTCGGCGAGGTTGCCTACCGCTCCTGGGAACTGCTGCACCGTTACCGGATTCCGGACACGGCGCTCGCTGGCCCTGATGGCGCGGAGGCCCTGGCGTTTGCTGGCTGGGTCGCGGGCTATCGCAGCTGGCTGCGGGCCGGCGGCTGGCTGGATCCGGCGCAGGCTGCGTTGACCGTCGGCACGCTGCCCCTCGATACACCGTTCGAGTTCCGCGGCTTCGATCAACTGACCCCCGAGCAGGCAATGTTCGTCGATACCCAGCGCGCCGCGGGCGTTGCTATTGCGCTGCCAGTACCACGCGGTCACGACGCGGAGCCGCAGGCTGAGCGCGTCGAATGCAACGATTTCGCAGACGAGATCGAAACGGCCGCACGCTGGGCGGCCGCGCGGCTGCAGGCGCACCCGGGAGCGCGCATGGCCGTCGTCGTGCCGGGTCTGGACGGCGAGCGGGACACGGTGCGGCGAATCCTGGATCGCGTCCTCGTGCCCCGCACGGCCATGACGGCCGGGCCTGCACCGGAATCCACCGCGTACGAACTGGCCGCGGCGCGACCGCTGCTGGATCGGCCCATCGTGGCCGCCGCGCTTGGCTGGCTGGAAGCCGTGGTGCGCCCCGCAGAGCCGGCCCTCGCCAGCACCTTGCTGTTGGGCGCCTGCGATGGCGCAGCTGCCTCCGAACGGCATGCGCGTGCTGAACTCGACGTCGCGCTGCGGCGAGCAATGCTGACGCAACCGGGCCTTGCGCACGTGGCCACGGCGGCGCGTTTGCGTGGATGCCCCGGTACCGCGGAGCGCATCGACGCGGCCCTGACGCGCGCATCGGCCTGGTCCGGGCCGCGCCTGCCCAGCCGCTGGGCCACGGAGTTCGCAGCGCTGCTGCACGGTCTCGGCTGGCCTGGTGCCGCGCCCGACAGTGGCGAGAACCAGGCAGCGCAACGCTGGCAGGGATTGCTGACCGAATTCGCGGCCAGTGACGACGTCTTGGGACCGATGCGTGCCGGCACCGGGCTCAGTCATCTGCGCGCGCTGGCCGTGGAGACGGCCTTCGAACCACAGGAGATCGCCGCGCCGCTGCTGGTCATCGATCCCGACACCGCCACCGGCATGCATTTCGACGCGGCATGGATCTGCGGGATGGATTCCGCGCGCTGGCCGCCGCCCGCGGCGCCTGATCCTTTTCTGCCGCGCGACTGGCAGGCGCGGCAGGGCGTTCCCGGCGCGACGGCGGAACTGGCCGAGACTGCGGCGCGCAGGACGTTGCGGCGGCTGGCGCAGTCCGCCCCGAGCGTGATCTGCAGCGTGCCGCGTTTCGAGCAGGAAGCGCCGCTGCTGCCCAGCGCACTGATCACTGGACTGCCGGCCGCGGACCGCGCAGCACTCGAAGCCACGCTCTGGCACGGCGCGGACGCGACGCACGCATTGTTCGCGGCGCGGCCGCCGCTCGTGCAGTCAATCGACGGCCACCTGCCGCCGTTCGCGGAACTCGAGGTCGTCAAGGGTGGCACGCGATTGCTCGAACTGCAGTCCAGGTGTCCGTTCCGTGCGGCGGTCGAGCTGCGCCTGGGGGGGCGCGAACTCGAAGATCCGGTGGCAGGCATCGCGCCGACCGAGCGCGGCACACTGGTGCATGACGTGCTCGAGGCTTTCTGGAAGGAGGTCGTTGACCAGCCCACCCTGGTCGCGATGACGCCGCCGGCCATCGCAGGTCTGGTGCAGCGAATCGCACACGGCGTGCTGGCGCCGTTGCGCGCGGAGGCGGACGACGTGCGCAACCGGTTGCTCGATCTCGAACAGCAATGGCTGCAGGCGCGGGTGCTCGACCTCGTCGCGCAGGACCTCTTGCGCGAGCCGTTCACGGTGGTGCAGACAGAGGCTGAACAGAACGTGGACGTGGGAGGCGTGCAGGTCCGGGTGAAACTCGATCGCGTCGACCGCCTGGCCGACGGCAGCCTCGCGGTGATCGATTACAAGACCGGATCGAACGCGCAACCCGCCGACTGGATGGGCGAGCGTCCCGAATCGCCGCAACTGCCACTGTACGTGCGCGTCGCGGGCGAGGATCAGGTCAGCGCCGTCGCGTTCGGCATCGTGCGCAAGGGAGCGACGGAGTACCTCGGGATTGCGCGCGACGGCGCGCCTTTCGCCGGATTGCGCCAGTTCGATGCAACGAAAAAGCCCTTCAAGGAGTACGCGGACTGGAGGACGCTGATGCGCGAGTGGCAGCGGCGGCTCGACGTCATCGCGCGCGAGCACGCCACCGGCGATGCGCGCCTCGCGCCGAATCCCACCCGGGCCTGCCGTTACTGCCACTTGCCGGGCCTGTGCCGGTCGGGCCAGGCTTTCCTCGAGGCGGAGGAGGACGCAGATGCCGCCGGCTGACCTGCTGCACGCCGACGCACAGGCGCGCGCCACGGCGCTCGACGTAACCCGCAGCTTCGTCGTGCAGGCGCCCGCCGGGTCGGGCAAGACGGAGCTGCTGACGCAACGCTTCCTCGCGCTGCTGGCCGTGGTCGAACGCCCCGAGGCGCTGCTCGCCATCACGTTCACGCGCAAGGCGGCAGCCGAGATGCGCAACCGCATCCTCGAAGCGTTGCGCCTGTGCGGCGACGAACACTCGAAGCTGCGTCCCGAAACGCGCGCGCTCGCCCGCCGTGTGTTGCACATCGACGCGCAGCGGCAATGGGGGCTGCTCGCCAACCCGAGCCGCCTGCGCGTGCTCACCATTGATTCGCTGAACCAGTCGCTGGCTCGGCGACTGCCTGTGCTCTCCGGTCTTGGGGCCGGACTGGGCGTCGATGAGGATGGCGCGAAGCTGCACGAGATCGCGGCCGAGCGCCTGCTGTCGCACCTGCCGTCGGCCGAGCCACGCATCGGCGCGGCCGTCGCGATCCTGCTCGAGCATCTCGACAACAACGTCGCGAGCCTCATCCAGCTGATCAGCTCGATGCTCGCGCGCCGTGAAGCCTGGCTGCCGGTGCTGCCCGCGGATCTCGCAGAGTACGGAGAGACGGGCGAGGCACGCGCCGCGCTCGAGTCGAGCCGTGCCGAAGTCATCGTCTCGCACCTCGAGCGACTGGTTCGGGCGTTGCCGCCGGACCTGCTGGGCGAACTCTGCGTATTCGCACAAGGCGCGGCGCAGGTGCTGGCGGAGAAGGGCCTGGAGTCGCCGATCCGCGCCTGCGGCGCGGGCATTCCGGGCACGGGGCCGGCGGATGTCGGGCATTGGCAGGGGCTCGCCGAGTTCGTGCTCAAGCAGGACGACAGGCCGCGCAAACGGCTCACGGCCGACATCGGCGTCCTGCCGCAAGAGAAGAAGCGTCCG
>Ga0224510_10001813_pt1 | contig 13600 bp, 16 predicted proteins | sample SF_May12_sed_USG_FD_170161 | JGI IMG/M metagenome (GOLD analysis project Ga0224510, IMG submission 170161) | Sediment microbial communities from San Francisco Bay, California, United States - SF_May12_sed_USGS_4_1 | ecosystem: Environmental > Aquatic > Marine > Sediment | place: USA: California... | reverse complement strand
TAAGCACTATTTAGTTTACTTTTTGATATATTTATCGTCTTATTATGGTAGTTTTCCATAATATTTTTTAGTATAATTACTATATATATTATTCAATTTTATATTAAGATAAAATTATTATATCAAAAAAAAAATGATTTTAAATATATAAATACATATAGTGAATATGACGGTACTGATAATTTAGATTATTGGTAATAATATATTATTTATTTTTAATATATTCTTTAACTTCATCTGTTAAAAATTCATGTTTATTTAAATCATAAAAATTTATTTTTTGTTTATTTCTTTCAATAAATTCTATATCCATTGGAAAATTTAAATTATATGAAAATCTATTATATGCAATATTTTCTATATATTTTTCGAAATTATTTATTAATGGTAATGATAAGTTTTTTGATATATGATACCAATATTGATTTAATTCAATTTCATCTGTTATTTTTGTTTTTAGTAATAATATTAATTACTCAGATAATATAATATATGCCCAATATTTTGTATCTAATTTTATAAATTCATCAATAAATTTTATATATACTATCTGTGGTGTATATTTATTTAAAGCAAGGTATTTAAATTCTATTTCATTTTTATATTAATTAATAATATTAATTAATAACTCATTTTCAAAATCTTGATTAATTTTATTTAATGTATTATTATTTGGATAATTATGAAATACATCATTTAATATATCTATCTTACTAAAAAATAAAAAATCCTTCATTTATATATATTTAATATAAAATTTAAGATATACAAAATGTTTCATCAATATTTACAAACCCATCCATTATACTTATAGCATCACCTGTGTTAAATTCATATATATTTGTATTATTATTAAAAATCATCATTATATTAGAATATATAATATATTTTGGCTTAGTTTGTTTAAATTCTTTACCTTCTTGCATAGTAGGTAAATTATTAACTAGTCCACTTTTTATATTAACTATAATATGTTCATTTAAAGATTCATATTCATTATCTTCATTTAACTTTGCTATATTTAATTTATAACCTTCATATATACAGTGTTTTATTTTTGATATATATTTAATTGAATTATCTAATTTATCTTTATATATACCACCACCTTTCTTTTTAATTTTATAGTCAATTTCTAACATTTCTAATAAATCTATACTTGAATTTTTTAATGGATTTAATCCACAATTAAATATTAATTCTTTAATTATATCATCTCTTAATTGAATTAAACTCATTATACCATTATATAATATTTTATTTTGTTTACACCATTCTTTTGCTACATCTAATTTATTTTCTTTTACTATTTGTATAAATTGTTTAAATACTAATAAAAATTCTATAAATTCACAAGATATATATAATCTATTTTTTAGTTTATTATAATTATAATAATCTATACATTTATCATTTTTATTAATAAAACTTATATTCCATGATTTAAATTTATTATCTACTATATTTTTTTTTCCTAATGTTAAATATGCTGCTATTGTTACTATATCTAAATGATTTATATCATCATATATAAAACTTGTTAATAACATTTTCATACATTCTATATCTAATTTTCTTAATTTTAAAAATAAATATCCAAGTGGTGTAATATAATAATTTGAATATATGGCACCTAATATATATAATTTATTTATTGAATTACTTAAAGTATCTATTGATGGTTGAGATATTAAATCTAATTTTGTTAAATCTATTTGATGTAAACTTTCTATATCTATTTCATTTTCTAAATAGTCTTTTTTATTGTTTATACTATCATTAATTATTTTATTTAATATTGATAATAGTGATAGTGTAAATTCTTCAACATATATATTTGGAAATGAATCTTCTTGTAATTTATTAAATATATCTTTTGTATATAACCCATACCATATACCTGATTGTACTCTACCTACTCTACCTTTTCTTTGAATTACCATACTTTTTGTAACTGCTTTATTGCTTAATAATTTACAATTTAAATTTGGGTTATATTCTATTGATGTTACAAATCCTGTATCAATACAATATTTTAATGATTCTATTGTAACACCAGTTTCTGCAATATTTGTTGATATAATAACTCTCCTAACTGGATTTATATTTTTTTCTTTTATATTTAATTTTATACTATTTAATGCTTTATATATATTTTTATAATCATTTCCTGCTAACTTAAATTTATCACTAGTTAAATTTATAATAATTATAGGATATTCAAATTCATTATTTAATTTTTCTAATTCTTTACTTATTTTTAACATCATCGACATCCCTGATACAAAAATTAATATATCACTATTAGTATTATACTCTATTTTATTATCAATTAAATAGTCTGATTTATTATTTATATGTATATCTTTTACTATATTTACTGTACATTCTATATATTTTTGAACATCATATTCTTGAAAATGTGTATCTATATTATATGACTTCCCTGTTACTTCAAATATTGTTTTTGTTCCAAAATAATTTGCAAATAATTCTACATTTAGTGTTGCGCTCATTAAAATAATAAATGGACAATCTTTATTTAAATTTCTCATTAATAATGATTTTAATAAATTAAGTACTAAATCTATATCTAATGTTCTATCATGTACTTCATCTATTAAAATAAATGCATATTTATTAATAATTTGTTCATCTGTCATATTTTTTAAAAATTGTAATAATATACCTACAGTTGTAAATAGCATACCTTTATCTAATGGTTTTCTTATAAATTCTTTTGTTTGATATCCTAAATTTTTATATAATTCAATTTGTAATCCATCTTTATTTACTTTTTTATATGCTGGTATTGATGCTATTGTTTTAGGTATTTCTATTGCAGTAAGTACACGTGGTTGTGTTACTATAATTTGCTTATTTAAACGTTTTTGGAATCTAAGATATAAATTAGGTGGTAAAGAAGTACTTTTCCCTGAACCTGTACCAGATTTCAAAATTATAACTCTATCTGATATAGTTACAGTTTTTATTTTAGCCTCTCCTTTATATTTTATAGGAATTCTATCATTAAACCAACTCATTATATATTCTATTGCTACCTTTTCATCTAAATCTTTTTGTTTTTCACCCATTCTGGATACTAGTGTTTTTTTTTGAAATAATGTTGGTAACTTAGACATAATAATATTATATATATTTAATTAGTTTTATTTAATATTAAAAAAAAATAAATATTAAAATATATTTAAATTTCATCTTCATCAGTATAGTCACACCAATTTACCTTATATGTATGTGGATAATATCCATTATGGTCATTAAATAGTTCAACTGATATAAACTCATTATCAATATTAATATTTATAATACAATCTTCTCCGTATTTTCCTTCATTCCATTTAACTGATAATATTTTTTTATCCATAAATTTATTTTCTAATTCTTTACATAATTCAGCATTTAAATCTATTTTTTTATTATCATATAAAATATTAATTCCATAATTTTCACAACATACCTGAAAAGTACTAATTCCAAAATTCATAGTTTGTTTATTTGTTTTAATACTAAAATAATAATATTTACTATCTTCATATTCTTTTATTGATTCAATTATTTCATCTTTAAAATATTCCATATTTAAATATATTTAAATTTTATATATATATTATTATATAACTTAAAATGGAAAATAATTTAGAATTAGATGATAGTATTTATAATTTATATAATAAATTATTAACTATTAAAAATACAAGTAATACAACTAATTATCCATTTAATATTTTAAATAATGATAATATTATATTTACAAAAAATCAAATTGAACTTCATTATATAAATAATTATAATACTTGTAATAAAAAAAAAGGTAGTAGTGAAATAAAAAAAAATATAATTTATTATTATTAATATATATTATATATTTATTTTTTATTCATCATCAGTAACTTCCTCTTCTTCATCTTCTTCATCTTCTTCATCAGAAATTTCTTCTTCTTCTTCATCTTCTTTATTTACCAATGGTTTAGTTTCTTTATTTTCATCAATATTTAATTTATTTGAAAATTTTAACATTTCACTCATATCATCTTCATCAAATCCATCATTTTCATTACCATTATAATTACTTTTCTTTACATATAATGATTTATATAATCTCGTATTAAGATTAAATGAATTTTTTGAAATAATACATTGAAACATAATAGATCCAGACATAATACTTCCAGTCTTTAAAAATTCTTGAATATTTGAATTATCTAATGTATTTCCATTAGAATCAACTGCTAGGTCAAATTTATTTCCTTTTTGTTTTTCTAAATCATATACATTAATATCAAAATCCTTTACATATGGATTATTATATTGCATATCATTCATTTTTGGTAACTTTTTTAATTCATCCATTGAATATCTTTTATTATTAATATTTAACCAAAACATTGGATTATCCAACTTAACTGTTTTACCATCTTTATCTTTTGCTGTTGTTTGCATTGGAGTTTGTGGTTTAACTGATGGAAAAATCTTAGAACTTAAATCATCAGTATCATCACTAATGATTTTTTTTTCAGCCATTTGCTTTACTTTTGATTTAAACGTATTACATATAATTTCCATTGCTTTTCCAAAATTAGATTCTTTATTATTAGCATCATTTCTGCGTACAGAAATTTTTAATTGTTCATATTTTCGTTCTGCTGGAACCTTAATTGAACTTGATGTTGTTAAATTTAAAATCTTAAGTACTGGTCTTTTTAATTCTTTAGATCTTGTTGACTTAAAATTTACATTAATATAATATACTAATGGATTTTTAGCATCATTAGGTCTTGCCTTTGAAATATCAATAACCATAAAGTCATTTCCATATTTTTCATATGATTCAATAATTTCTTCTGGTGTTGTGTAATCTTGTTTAGACATGTTTTATTATTATTTTGATTATAAAGTTTTATAAGTTGTTTTTTATTCTTTTTATATAAGTATATATGTTAATTATCTAATTTAAAATTCAATTTTTTTTTTATCAATTTTTTCTATTTTACTATATTTTCTATATGATTATCAAACGATTTAGAATTTATAAAATATTGTATTAATATTTTTTTATAATATTTATTTTCACCTATTTGATATCCATATGTTATCTTCTCTTTATATGTATCTTCTATATAATCTTCCATATGGTCATTTTCAGTTAAATTTATTTTATATATCTTTAATATTAACCATATTTTAGAAAATATATTTATTATTAATTCTTTTATTTCAATTTCTTTCCATTGATCTTCACTGTATATGAAAAACTGGTTATTATCATATTTTATTGTTTTATTATTTTCTTGTGTATTATATATTAATTCTAAAAAATATGTAAATATATCTATCATCTTTAAATCTATTATACCAGTATAATTAAAGTCATTTATTTTAAATTTATTTTTATAAAAATCAGATAAATATTTCTTATCTATTATATTGTTTAATTCAATATTTAATGTATTCTTCTTTATAAATTCTATATCTTCTTTTCCAAATTCATTTATTTTAACTTCTTCTATCTTTTTTGTATTATTCTTTCTTTCATTTATTATTTTTAATATCTTTGAAAAATGTTTAAATAATTCTTCATTACATAGTTTGATAAATTTTTTTACATTCTCATTATCTTTATATTCATCATTTTCATATTTTCCTATGAATATTTTATAAAATAATATTAATTTCCTATCTAACTCTTTATAATTGACTACTTGTTTAGCTATTTTATATATTAAATATAATAAATTATCTATACAATTAACTATATTATCTTTATCTATCTTTAATTGTAATTGATTAAATAAATCATCATTACATATTATCCAATTTTCAGGTATCATCATATTAAAACATACTTCTTTTACCATATTCGTAAAATTATATATATTTGATAATTCATCTGTATATTCTTCTAATGATAAATTACTTAATGTTTCTACTTTCTCCATCTCTAATTGCTCTAATGGATTTGACTTTAAAAAATATGTATGGTGTAGTTTTCCCTCTGGTGTAAATATATTAATCGTATTATTGGTTATATTCTGAATATTATTATTATTTATTATTTTTGGTTGCCTACTTTCAGCAATTTCTAATCTACGTTTTAATTCTTTATTCTCCTCTTCTAAATCTAATTTTTGACATTTGTTCTTTCTGTTTATATGATTGTTTAAATGTTGTTTTGTTTTAAACTCCTTTAAACAATCGTTACATTTAATTATGCGATCACATGGTATTTTTTTATTTAAATGTAAGTATAAATTTCGATTACTTTTAAATTCTCTATCACATTTTTCACATATAATAATCATATTAGTTAAATATATATATAAATAACTAATAGTAATTAAATATATATATATATTTAAATAATAATTAATTTAAAAATTTAGTTAAAATTTTGCATTTTTAGTCATATATATACAAAAAATAATTAAATTTATATATATATGACTTTTTTTTAGTTATAAATATACATAATATTGAATATACTAGAGTAAATGTATTATATAGTTCAGTTATTTAGGTATAGTATTTTATATACAACAATATATATATTCATATAAATTATAATAATAATAGTATATATTATTATTATTCATGTTTTTAACTAATAGTTAAAATTATATTATACATTTTTTTAAAAAAATAAAAAGTAAATTATAAATTCTGAAAAATATTTTGAAAAATAATTTTATAAAATATTTTTTCTTTCAAAATTTAAAATTTATATTTTCATTTTTCAATTTATGTTTTTATGTTTTTTATAATTTATAAAAATTAAATTTGAATATTATTATTATATTATTTAAAATAATAAGTATATAATAATATATAGAAATATAATTATGTCATCTATAACAATTCCATCAAAAATAATTGGAGGTAAAAAAACAGAACAATATAAATTAATAGTAGATAATAAAATTAAAGATGAAATAACTAATTTACATTATAGTATAAATAAAATAAATAAAAACCAACTAACTAAAATAACTAAAGATAATATTAAATTATATTATTTACAAGTATTAAATATTATTAGTAATTATAATATAATTGAAATTAAAGATGATTTAAATATTGATGATGAACATTTAATTACATTTTATATAAAAAAATTATTTACATATTTCAATGATATATTACAACAAGAAGTATCTTTAGTTGATTATCATTTAACTAGAATTAAAAAAGAATTTAAAATAAATGATAATTTAATTAATTCATTAAATTATTTAAATAATAAGTTAGATGAATTAGATTATACAAAAGTAAGAGGAATTTTTAGCCATGATAATAACCAAAATAAAAATTGGAGTAAACTATTAGTAAATAATGAATTGCCCCATTTTAAAAATACAGAAGAATGTATTAAATTTACAACAGAAGTATGTAAATTTAATTCTAATCCTAAATATAGAAATTTACAACATATATTTACAACATTAATTGATTGGCAACAAATTGAACAATTAATTATACCAAAAATATATGAATTTCAAACTGAAAAAAGTATAAAAGTATTAACAAATAAAAAAAAGCTATTTAAGGAAAATATATATTTATCTAATGAAAATCATAAAATAAAAAAAAATATTGATGATTTATTTAATTTAAAAATTTATAAAAATATCAGTTTAGAATCAACTTTAAATACTTTTGATTATTTGTTTAATCATATGAGATCTGGAATATATGTAATGGTTAGAAAGTCTAAAGTAGTTATATTTGCACCATTTGTAAATAAAGATTATACAAATACATGGAGTGAAAATATTAAATTTGACTCATCTGATAATACCAAAGAAACATATTATAAAGAAAAATTAAAATATTATAGAAAAGAAAATATTATCCAAGATATTAAAAAATGGTGGGTTAATAGTAATATTATTGATAATGAACATTGTACATATAATAGAAATGGTATTCAGCAAATTAGTGATCAATATTTAATGGAATTAAGAGATTTATTAGATAATTCATGCAAATATAGAAATATACCAGATTGTGATTTCTTTATTAATAAAAGAGATTATCCACAATTAAAAAAGACATTATCAGAACCATATGGATTTATGTTTAATAAAGATGATAAAAATAAAAAAGAAGATGTACAATTAACACGATGTAAATATGAAAGTTATACACCAATATTTAGTTTTTATACATCTGATATATTTGCAGATATACCATTTCCATGTGTAGAAGATTGGTTAATTTCTAGTAATAACATTTATCCAAAAACATGTTTTCATTATAAAAATACAGATAATTTAAAATGTAATGATAATTATACTAAAGAAAAATTAGAAAGTTTAAATACTAAATGGGAAGATAAACAAGATATTGCATTTTTTAGAGGATCAGCAACAGGAGGTGGTGTAACTACTGAAACAAATCAAAGATTAAATATCGCACAAATGTCTTATGATTTAGGAGAAAATAAATATTTAGATGCAAAATTAACATCATGGAATATTAGGGATAAAAAAATATTAGATCATCCTATTACTTATATTAAACCTGATAAATTTCAATTTACTGCAAGTAAAGATAATTATGTACAATTTATAGAACAATCTAAATATAAATATTTGTTATATATTGAAGGCCATAGTGCAGCAAATAGATATTCATTTTTAATGAAAATGAATTGTGTTATATTAAAAGTAAAATCAACAGTTATAGCTGATAAATTATGGTATTTTCCACTATTAGAACCATATATAGATCATATACCAATTGAATCAGACTTATCAAATTTAATAGAAGTTATTGAATGGTGTAAGAATAATGATGATAAATGTAAAATCATAGCAGAAAATGCAAAGAAATTTTATAATAAATATATAAATAAAGATTCATTATATGATTATATAGAACTTATATGTAATAAAATTAATAATAATTATATGATAACTAATAATGAATATAAAACTAATAATATAAATGAATTAAGTAATTTAAAAGATATAATAATAAAAAAAATAAATAATAATAAAGATACATTAGATACTAATCATATTAATTTAAAAAAAATATATGATTTAAGTATAAGAATTAATAAAATAAAAGATTTATTAAATACTATAGTAGATTCTGATTTATTATTTAATGAAATAATTATTAATAATGAAAAAGATATATATAATAAAAAAAATTATACATTATTGCAGTTATTATTAAATAAATTAACAAATATCAATATGTTATATGTAAAATATTTTATTGAATATGAAAAATTATACAATTTATTAATAGATGAAATATATAAATTAACTGAAAATATTTAAATTTAAATATAAAATTGATTATAATAAATATAAAAATATGAATATGTTTATAGAATATATGTATCAATTAAATAATAAATTTAATAATATACATGAAATAACAGAAATATATTGTTCTAATTGTGGTGATATTAGTATAGATAATATAAATAATAGATGTGCAAATTGTTATGATAGTGATTTATATTTTGTATGTATGAATTGTACAGAAATTATAAAATTAGAAGATTTTTATGATTTATGTCCAAATTTAATAATAGAAAAAATAAAAAGAATTCAAAGATTTTATAGAAAAAGAATATTTATAAAAAAATTAATAAAATATAATAATAGTTTATTAAAATTATATTTTAATCCTCAGTCTATCTACATAAAATATTATGTAGATAATTTTGAGAACAAATTTAAATATAAACAATTAGCATATATAAATTATAATGGTAATTTAAAACTACTACAAATTATAAAATAATATTTAATTTTATTTTTTTATAATTAAGTTTAATATAATATGAGTAAACGTAATTATATGGATTTAAATAATAAAAACACAAAAAAACAAAAAATAGAATTAAACAAATATGATCCAATATTATTAAATAAAATTGGAAAATATATATATACATATACAAGATCAAATGGATTAACGGTTGTATATAATATAGAATCATTAATTGAATATATGTTATCTACTGGTAATTTTATAGAACCAGAGACAAAAATAGAATTTAGTGATATTGATTTAATAAAATTAGATGAGAAAGCATTAAAATATGGATTTAATTATGAAAGTACATTTGAAGCAAGAAAAAATAAAAAAATTATATGATGATATTAAATTAAAACAAGAAACATTATTAAGTATTGAAAGAAGTTGTGATGAATTTATATCACAAATGTTAAATATAATTGAAAGTAATAATAATATAGATGATAGTGAAGTACTATTAGTATCATATGTATTTCCATCTTTTATTGAATTATTTAATAATATGCAACAAATAGATGAAGAATATTCATACCATTGTATTAATAATTATATATTATATATAAAAGGACCAAAAAATAGACCAACAAGAAATAATTATGGATTATTAACTATTATTTTACAATTTTTAGAACAAACATATAATAATAATAATAATCTTTCTTCTTTTGGATATTACTAATAGTAAATAATAGTTAATTATTATTAGAAATAATAATATTTTATATAATATATAATATAAAAAAAATATAAAAATGTCATATAATTTTTCAATAAATAGTTCAGAAGATAATATATGTTATGTTACTGGATTTTTAAATCATAGATCTATATTATTATTAAAAAATACATCAGCAACATCAGATGTTATTTTACAAAATATTAATATAAATTTAAATTTTAAAAATAATAAAAAAGAAAATTTAATAGTATTATGGAGAATATTAAAAAATCCTATAACAAATATAACACCAACATGGGTTTCACCACATGCAAATTCAATAAGTCAATATTCATCTCAAAATTTAACAATTACAATGAATACAACAACTGAAATTTTATTATCAGGTTATATAGACTCAACGCTTACACTTAATGTTGATACTATATTAAATAATAAAGTTATAGGTCAAAATGATATAGTTGGACTTACATTAGAATATGTTGGTAATACTATACAAACACAAAATCCTTCAGTTGGTGCTATGGGATCATTAACATGGTCAGAAGGTCCATTATTAGCAACTGGTCCAGAAGCATTAATGATATCATCATTATCTAATTTAGAAACATCAAGTTCAAATATAGAAACTTCAAATAATGCTATACAAACATCAATAAATAATATAGATAATTCTAATGCTGCAATACAAACATCAATATCAAATTTAGAAACAATTAATGCAGCCATACAAACTTCATTATCTAATCTAGAAACAATTAATTCAGCAGTGCAAGCATTATTAACATCTATTGATGCTTCTAATACTACCATTGCAGAATCTAATGCACTTATTGTCACAAATACAACACCACCATAAATAATAATATAATAAATAAATATAAATTTTTTTTTATTATATATTAAAAAAAATTGAAAATTATAGTATTTGTATATATAATAATATGAGTAATATTAATAAAACATATTTTATAAAAAATTCACCAGAACAAGATGAAAATATAATATATAGAATACCATGTGAGTATAGATTACAAGAATATAAAAATTCAAAATATTTATTAAAAGAAAATAGTAATTTAATTAAAAATGTATGTAAGATTTATTATACATATATTAATAAAAATAATATAGAATTTAGTAATTATAAGTATAATATTTTTAATAGTAATATACTAAAAAAACATTTTATTAATAAACCAAAGTTAAATAAAATCATAAATTTTATTCATTATATATGTGATATTGGTGATATCGAACCAGAATGTATTATAATTTTATTAATATATATTGAAAGATTATTGGAAGATACACAAGTACAAATTCAACCTAATAATTGGAAAACAATTATATTTTGTTCTATGATTATAGCATCTAAAATTATTGATGATGAAACCAATGAAAATTGTAATTTTGCAAAATTATTTCCACAATATAATTTAAAATATATTAATAAATTAGAAAAAAATTATTTACAATTGATAGATTATAAAGTAAATATTGAAAGTGATACATATGCTAAATATTATTATTATTTATATAATATGGGTGATTAAGTATTATATTTTATCTTTAATACATGTATTTTTATTTTTTTTATGCATTTTTAATTGTTGCATATTTTTAAAAGTATATAAACAATTTTCACAACTATATACTTTATTACATGGTGTTTTTGAATTTAAATGTCTATTTAAATCTGAATTTGAATAACAAGTATAATAAAAAAATTGATATTATATTTGATAATATATTAATAATAAATAATATAAATGTCAATCAATATGTTTATATTATATCAACTAAAATATATGAAGGACAAAATATTTATAAAATTGGAAGAACTAATAATTTAAAATCAAGATTATCTACTTATAATACAGGCAGTCATAAGAATGATAAATATTATTATTGTTATACATTTGGATGTTATAATTCAATTAGAAAGTATTATAAAAAATAAATTAAAAAATTATTCAGAATCAAAATCTGGTGAAATGATTAAAATAAATATAAATGAATTATTACCTATATTTAAAAAAATTTGTAATGATTATACAATATTATATAATTATAATAAATTAATTAAAACAAACTATAGATTTATAACTTTTCTTAAAGAATAGCATAATATTATTTTTTTTAATATATTTAAATTTGATTTTTAATATATAGTTTATATATATATAATAGGTTTTTAATATCTTAAAATAAACATCAAATTTATAATGACTGATATTGAAGATTCTAATGATTTAATTGCTATTTTTAATAGTTTATTAACTGAACCAAAAACTTTAATCAAACATCATATAGATTCAATTAATGAGTTTAATTCCAATGGAATTGAGCAAATTATGTCAAAAGGATTTAAAATCCAAGTTGAAATTAATAATGAACGTGATAAGACAGAAGAAGACTTATCTATAAGTAAGTATTTAATCAATGCGGATATTAAAAATGTGGAGTTAACACCTCCAGAAACTATTAATTATGATACATTAAGAAGTCAAAGTTTGACACCTAATGAGGCACATATAAAAGATTTAACATATAGTTCACCTATGTATATTGATGCGGTAATTACAGCAACAGCATATAAAAATGATGGGACAACAGTTGTTAAAACTGAAAACATTGAAAGATATAAGATTGCTAAAATTCCAATTATGGTAAAAAGTAAACTATGTAATACATTTAATAAATCAAAAGAAACATTAATTCAACTACATGAAGACCCAGAGGATATTGGTGGTTATTTTATCATCAAGGGAAATGAATGGTGCATTGATAATATAGAGTCAATGACGTTTAATAGCCCTCGAGAATTTAAAAACATTGGACATAAGAATGAACTATGTCGTGGTGATATTATTTCTAAACCAGGGGATAACTTTGAAAATTCATCTATTATATATACAAAATTATTAGAAAAGAATTTATTAACATTTGAGATTACTAATAATAAATTCAGAGATATATCAATTCCATTCTATGTATTATTTAGAGCATTTGGGATATGTAATGATAAAGAGATTATTGAACATATTACATATTCACTAGATACAACAAATATTACAACAAAAAAAATGATAAATATATTAACACAAGCATTCGAAA
>Ga0224510_10001812_pt1 | contig 13601 bp, 14 predicted proteins | sample SF_May12_sed_USG_FD_170161 | JGI IMG/M metagenome (GOLD analysis project Ga0224510, IMG submission 170161) | Sediment microbial communities from San Francisco Bay, California, United States - SF_May12_sed_USGS_4_1 | ecosystem: Environmental > Aquatic > Marine > Sediment | place: USA: California... | reverse complement strand
GACGCTCGTCGTACGCCGCTATTCGGATCACGGTCCTTGACGTAAATCGCCAGCGCCACGGACAAGCCTATCGCTAGGCCGAACAGCATCCAGCTCCAGCCCGGGTACTCCTGGTGATCGTTTCGTCTTCGTCGTTTCGCCATGCTTACATCGACTCCGGTGCAGACACGCCGATGATCTTCAGCCCGCTGGCGATCACCAAGCGCGCCGCCGTGATCAGCGCCAGGCGTGCGTTGCGCAATGTGGCATCGTCCACGATGAACGCGTGCGCGTTGTAATAGGAGTGAAACTCGTTCGCCAGTTCGCGCAGGTAGTTCACCAGGTGCTGCGGGGCCCGGTTCGTCGCCGCAAGTTCAATTACCTCCGAGTACCGGCTGACGGTCGTCATCAGCGATTTCTCGTGTGGCTCGATAAGCTTGCCGAGGTTCGCTGATCCGTCATTCTGGTCCCAGCTCAGTGATTTTTCCCCGAGCTGACGAAACACGCTGCATATCCGCGCGTGCGCGTACTGGATGTAGTACACAGGGTTGTCGTTCGAACGGCTCTTGGCCAGCTCGAGATCGAAATCAAGGTGCTGATCGTTCGAGCGCATCACGTAAAAGAAACGCGCCGCATCGTTGCCGACCTCCTCGCGAAGCTGACGTAGCGTGACAAACTCGCCGGAACGTGTCGACATCGACATCTTTTCACCGCCGCGATACAGCGTAACAAACTGCACCAGTTCGACTTCCAGGCTGTCGCCGGCATAGCCCATAGCCTCGAGGCCAGCGCGCACCCGCGCTACGTAGCCGTGATGATCGGCGCCGAGAAGATCGATCAGGTAGTCGTAGCCGCGCTTCCGCTTGTGATAGTGGTAGGCGATATCCGAGGCGAAGTAGGTTTTCTTGCCGTTCTCGCGAACCACCACGCGGTCTTTCTCGTCACCGTAGTCGGTGGCGCGAAACCAGGTCGCGCCCTCTTTCTCGTAAAGCATGCGACGTTCTTTCAATACCGCCAGCGCCTCGTCGATCAAGCCTTCGCTCTCGAGACTCTGCTCCGAATACCAGCGATCGAATTCGACGCCGAACTCGCTCAGGTCCTCGCGTATCTCGTCGCGAATGGACTCGAGCGATTGCTGTCGCAGGTTCAGGAAATTTTTTTCGCCGAGAAGTTCGATCGCGCGATCGATCAGTGCGCCAATGAAGGCTTCCTTGTCGCCGGCGGGCGCATCCGCTGGCAACCCGGCCACCAGCTGCGCCGCCGTAATCCCTGGCACGCCGGTAGTGTCCAGCGAAGCCGCGATATCGCGGATGTAGTCGCCTTTGTAACCCGCATCGGGAAACGGCACTTTCAGTCCCGCCGCCTGCAACGAACGCAGCCAGACGCTCAAGCCCAGGATATCCATCTGTCGCCCGGAGTCGTTGACGTAATACTCGCGATCCACCGGGAAGCCCGCGGCTTCGAGCAGATTGCCGACGGTTGCACCGAACGCCGCATGCCGACCATGGCCGACATGCAGCGGGCCGGTCGGATTGGCGGAAACGAATTCGAGCAGGATGCGCGGCGATTCCTTCCCGGGCAGCCGTCCGTAGCAGGAACCTTGCTCCAGCGCTTCGCGGAGTTCCCGGTGAAACGCCGGTGCACCGACGTGGAAGTTGATAAACCCGGGCCCGGCGATTTCCGCTTTGTCGATGAGGTCGCTCTTTGGCAGCTTCTCGATGATCATCGCGGCGAGCTGGCGCGGGTTCCTGGCGGCTGGCTTCGCGAGGTGCATCGCGATGTTGCTCGCGAAGTCGCCGTGCCGCGGATCGCGCGTGCGTTCCACGTCGACGCTGACGAACTCGATCTCCGCAAGGCCGGCAAGCTCGGGAAGGTCGCTGATCGCTGCCGCGACGAGGTCTGCAATGCTGCTTTTTAAGGTCATGATCTGCCGGGTTTTTCGGGATTGCGTTGTTGCCGCTGCCAGCGGCGAGCCGGCAATTCTAACCCGCGGTCAGAAAAGCTCAATCGGATCGACGTCTATGGACCATCTTACGCGGCGTGCCAACGGGCTTCCCTCCATTTTCGGGCGCAATTGCCCGAGAAGCGCATGCAACGGCTGCCGTTGACGGCACTGCAACAGCAATTGCGCCCGATAACGGCCGGCCCGCCGCTCCATGGGGGCACTTACCGGTCCCAGTACCCGCAACTCGCTGCCCGCCTGGCTATCGGCAAACTGCCGAAGGTTGTCGAGAAATTCCCAGCAATCGGCGCGTTTGGTCGCATTGGCGCGAACCATGGCCAGCCGCGAGAAAGGGGGCCATGCTGCCGCTTCCCTGGCGGCGAGTTCGCTGCCGGCCACCCGTTCGTAACCGCCATTGAACAGCTCGGACCAGAACGGGTGTTGCGGAAAAGCCGTCTGGATAATGACGCGGCCCTGTTTTTTTTCCCGTCCGGCGCGGCCGGATACCTGCATCAGGCTCTGCGCCAGCCGCTCGCTGCCGCGAAAGTCGGTGCTGAAAAGTCCCTGGTCGGCATTCACGACGACCACCAGCTCGAGGTTCGGGAAGTGATGCCCTTTTGACAGCATCTGCGTACCGACCAGGATTTGCGCCTCGCCCGCCGTCGCCATCGCCAGCGCTCTCACCATCGTGCCCTTGAGTCGCGTACTGTCACTGTCGATGCGCGTGATGGTCTGTTCCGGGAAGTGTGCGCGAAGCGAATCTTCCAGGCGCTCCGTTCCCTGGCCCAGCGGTCGACAACTTCCACCGCATTCCGCGCAAGCCGCATCGAGCAGGCGCTCGGCGCCGCAGTGATGGCACAGCAGGCGATTGCTCACCGCATGCACGGTGAGGCGCGCATCGCAGCGGTCGCACTCTGCGATGTGGCTGCAGGCGGTGCAAATGAGTGTCGGTGCGAAACCGCGCCTGTTGAGGAATACCAGTACCTGTCCACCCTTGACAAGCGTGCTCGTTATCGAGTGCAGAACGGACTGACTGAGACCGTCGTCCGAGGGTGTAGTCGACAAATCGACAAGGCGCATAAGTGGCGGAACGGCATTGCCGGCACGGGTGGGCAGCAACAACCTCTGGTATGCATCCTCGCGACAGCGCTGCAACGACTCGAGCGACGGCGTTGCCGAACCGAGCACTATAGGAACATCGAAGCGTTTTGCCCGTGCAACGGCGAGGTCACGTGCGGAATAACGCAGTCCTTCCTGTTGTTTCAGTGAAGCGTCGTGTTCTTCGTCGATAACGATCAGCCCGGGATTCTTCAAAGGTACGAACACCGCGGAGCGCGTGCCGATGATCAGTGCCGCCGAGCCGTCAGCGGCGGCACGCCACGTCGCCAGGCGCTCGTTGTCCGTTAGCGACGAATGCATTACCGCGGGCTCGAATCCCAGTCGCTTCGTGAAGCGCGTGACCAGCTGCGGAGTGAGCCCGATTTCCGGCACCAGCACGAGCGCCTGGCGGCCGGCCGCCAGCACATCGCTGATCAGCTGCAAATAGACTTCCGTTTTGCCGCTGCCGGTCACGCCGTGCAGCAAAGTCACGCCGAAACCGGCGGATTTTCGAATCGCTTTCAATGCCGCGGATTGATCGGTGTTGAGCGTGGGGCCTTTCTGCGGCTGTTGTGGCTCCGGCTTGGTGCCCGCGGTGTCGCTGCATTCCGTTTCGACCAGCCATCCTTTGTCTTTCATGTTTTTCTGCAAGCGCCGCCAGCCTGGCATCAGCGAATCCAGTTCTTCGAAGGGCACCCGGTCGCGTCGTTGCAGCTCAGTCAGTAACTCCGCCTGTTTCGCCGCACGTTTTCGCAACGCATCCGTATCTTCGGATTTGCCGGCCTCGGTGAGGCACAGCAGGCGTTGTACCGGGTACAGTGGCTTGCCGGCACGCAGTGCCGCGGGCAAGGCGGCGGCCACAACTTCGCCGACCGGGTGGTGGTAGTAGTCGCTCGTAAAGCGAATGAGCCACAAATCGTGTTCGCTCAAAATCGGTGTTTCGTCGATGACGTTCAGCGCCTGGCGCAGTTTCGCGACGGGCAGCTCGGAGTGATCGCTGGTTTCGACCAGCAGTGCTACGTCGCGACGCCGTCCGAAAGGCACGAGCAAGCGGCAGCCGGGCCTCAACAGGGCCGGATCGGCATCGGCCGGGGGGAGGTAGTCGAAGAGGCGCGACAGCGGGGCATTTATTGCCACGCGGAGAATCAGGGCCCTGGCGGGCTTTTTTCGGTTGCGCTCTTTCATGTCTTTTCTATTTATAAATCAATCAATTACGACAAAATTTTTCAAGCATACCCGGAGTCCTGCCTGCGCATCGGCGCGCAGAAACAGGCCCGACGGCTGTCAACCGAGGGCTTGCCTGTGCGTTTTAACCCTGTGTCCGGAGAACCTGGCCCGGCTCGGGTATTAGACCCCAAGGGCCGGGCGGGATGAAGGGAATGACAAAGATGGATCTTGATGCAAAACCTGCAGGAAGGCGAAGTCCATGAGCGCATGCAGCAGTGTATTTGCGGTATCTTGCACCCGCGAACCAGTCTCGGGAGTTGATACGCTGCAACGCGAACAGGAACTGAACCGATTTTTGGCGGAGGTCGAGAAACGAGCGCTGCGTATTGCGGAGATTTCGATTCGCGATCGCGACGAAGCGATGGATCTCGTGCAGAACGCGATGATCAAGCTGGTGCGCAAATACGCGAAGCGCGACAGCGAGGAATGGACGCCGCTTTTCTATCGGATCCTGCAAAACGGAGTACGCGACTGGCACCGGCGACAGGCGGTGCGAAAACGCGTCATGGTCTGGTTCGGCGGTGCCGGCGATGACGAGTTCGATGTCATCGCGGCGGCGCAGGACACCGCGGGACGAGCGCCAGACCAGCAACTGGAGTCGCGGGAGGCGATGAAGGGACTGGAAGTCGCGCTGACCGCGCTTCCCCGCCGGCAGCAAGAGGCCTTCGTATTGCGCACGTTCGAGGGTCTGGATGTCGCAGGTACTGCTGCGGCCATGGGCTGCAGTGAAGGCAGCGTCAAAACGCATTATTCCCGCGCAGTGCATTCACTGCGCGATTCATTGGGAGAACACTGGCAATGAGCGAGCGTGACAACGACGAGCAGTTTGCGAAAAGGGCAAAGCGGCTGTTCGATGAAAGCGTGCAGGACATCGATGCGCAGGCACTATCGCGTTTGAATCGCGGCCGGCAAAAAGCGTTGGCGGAGCTGCAGTCCGGGCCAAAGCTTGGCCTGCTGACAGGCTGGGTACCGGCGACCGGTGTTGCGGCAGCAGCCGTGGTTGCTGTTGTGTTGTGGAGCGGCAATCGCATGCCCATCGACTTGGCGCCGCCGGCAACCGCGACGGACTTCGAGATACTGCTCGATCAAGACAGTTTTGAAATGCTGGAAGAGCTCGAGTTCTACAGCTGGATCGAACTCGATGCGGAAACCGGCACGAATGTCGGCTGATTGCAGAAAAATGGTATCCCGGCTTCGGCTGGCTGTGATCTGCGGGCTTCTCGGCGGCGGCATCGCGGCGGCAGACGGAGTCCCGGAACTCGAGTTCCTGGAGTATCTGGGTAGTTGGGAAGAATCGGATGAAGACTGGCTGTTGTTCAACGAAGTCGAGAGTGCAGAGGCAAAGGCCAGCGATGAGCGGAGCGATCCCGTACCGGCAGGTGAAGAATCGACGGAGACCGATGATGAAAGTTAAATTTTCAGTGGTTTTGGCAGCAGTGGCCATTCTGACAATTGGCGGCAACGCTTTTGCGCAGGACGAGCCGCTGCCATGGAGCAAGCTGAGCGAAGCTCAGCAGCAGGTGTTGGCCCCGTATGCGGAAGACTGGGAGTCGCTCGGGCCGGAACGGCAGGCGCGCCTTGCCGAAGGCGCGCGGCGCTTCGCCGAGATGTCGGATGCCGATCGCCAGGCTGCACAGCAGCGCTTCCAGGCATGGCGCAACCTGTCGAGTGATCAGCGTGCGTTGATTCGCGATCGCTACCAGCAGTTCCAAAGCCTGTCGCCCGAAGAGCGCGCCCGAATTCGCAACAATTACAAGCGGTTTCGCGATCTGTCGCCGGAGCGACGGCAGCAGCTTCGCGATCGATTCAGGCAGATGACGCCGGAGCAGCGCGACCGGGTGCGAGACCGGCTGCGCAGCCGGCAGCAACAGCACAAACCTGCCGATCGCCGCCAGTAAGGCTGCCCCCTGCATTTCAGGCGATACTATGAGGCGACTGCCGAACTGCTGGACTTGAGCCATCGGAACAAGAAAAAGGGCCTTGAGGCCCATTCACCGGAGGGGTCATGAACAAGAAATTCATCATTGCCTGGATCGTGGCATTCGTCGTATGGATGGCAGGCAGCTTTGTGGTGCACGGCGTATTGCTCGAGTCGCGTTACGCACAGTTACCGAATCTGTATCGCTCGTCAGCGGACGCAGAATCCAACATGCATCTCATGTTGCTGGCCCACATCCTGCTGGCTGGCGCTTTTGTCTGGATCTATCAGCGTGGCCGTGAAGACAAACCCTGGCTCGCACAGGGATTACGTTTCGGTCTCGCGGTTGCCTTTCTAACGGCAATTCCGATGTACATGATTTACTACGTCGTGCAGCCGATGCCGGGCATGCTGGCAGTGACTCAGATCGTGTATGACACGGTACTGCTGCTGATACTTGGCGCGGTGACCGCATTTCTCGCCAGAGAGACGCAGCAATAAGCGACTTACAGCGCTTTGATCTCGTGAATGAGGTTGGCAGCCACTTCCTGGCCGTCGCCGTAGAGCATGCGGGTCTGGTCGAGGAAGAAAAGCGCGTTCTCGATACCTGAGAAGCCGGCGCCCTGTCCGCGTTTGACCACGATGACGTTCTTTGCAGCATCGGCGTTAAGGATAGGCATGCCGAAAATCGGGCTGGACGGATCGGTGCGGGCAACCGGGTTGACGACGTCATTCGCGCCGATAACCAGTGCGACATCCGCGGTTGCGAATTCCGAGTTGATTTCGTCCTGGTCATAAATGATGTCGTAGGGGACGCCGGCTTCGGCCAGCAACACATTCATGTGTCCTGGCATGCGCCCGGCCACCGGGTGAATTGCAAATTTCACGTCGACACCGCGCTCGCGCAGTATTTTTGTCAGCTCCCATACCTTGTGCTGCGCCTGTGCGACGGCCATGCCGTAGCCGGGAACAATCAATACCTTGTTCGCAAACGCCATCATGACGCCGACATCCGTGGCATCGATCGGCTTCATGCTGCCCGACTGCTCACCACCAGCGGCCGCCTGCTCGCCGAAGCCGGAGAACAACACGTTCGCCAGCGAACGGTTCATCGCTTTCGCCATCAGCTGCGTCAACAGTGAACCGGCGGCACCAACGACGGTTCCCGCAATGATCATTGCGGCGTTCTGCAAGACGAAGCCTTCAAAGGCAACGGCCAGGCCGGTCAGCGCGTTGTAAAGAGAAATCACAACCGGCATGTCAGCGCCGCCAATTGGCAGCGTCATCGTAACGCCGAGTACCAGCGCCAGCAGGAAGAACAGCACGACCAGGTTTGGTTCCCCATGCTGAACGACAATGATTCCGGCCGTCACGACCGTCGCGGCGAGCAGGATCAGGTTGACAATTTGCTGGCCGCCGAAGCGCATCGATTTCTTGATCAGTCCCTGCAACTTGCCGAATGCAATGAGGCTGCCGCTGAAGGAAACCGCACCGATCATGCCGCCGGCAACCGCGAGCACGCCGAATACCATGCCGTGGTCTTCGCCACCGAACAGTTCGACCGCGGCAATCGCCGCGGCGGCGCCGCCGCCCATGCCGTTGTAGAGCGCGATCATCTGCGGCATGTCGGTCATCGCGACGCGCTTGCCGCTGATCCAGGCCAGGATGCCGCCCAAACCAATCGCAATCATCATCAGGATGTAGTTTGTCATTCCCGGGTAGAGGAAGGTCACGAGCGTGGCGACAACCATGCCGGCACCGGCCCAGACGACGCCGCCGCGAGCGGTCACCGGCGAGCTCATGCGTTTCAGGCCATAGATAAAAAGAATGGCAGCGACAAAATACGATGCTTCGATCACGGTACGCATGGAGACGAAGTCGCGCATTACTTGTTCTCCTTGCTGCTCTTGAACATCTCGAGCATGCGCTCGGTAACGACGTAGCCGCCAACTGCATTACCCGCGCCGAGGAACACACCGATGAAGCCGATCGTCAGTTCAAGCGGCGTTTCGGCGCGACCGAGTGCAACCATCGCACCGACAAGAACAATGCCATGCACGAAGTTCGAGCCGGACATGAGAGGCGTGTGCAGGATCGCCGGCACGCGGCCGATGACTTCGTGGCCGACGAATGCCGCCAGCATGAAAATATAGAGTGCTATGAATCCGTCAATCATCAGGAAGCTCCCCCTTCGATGGATTCCCTGGTCGCTTTATGTTTTATCTCGCCGTCCCTGGTCAGCACGGACGACGCGAAGACCTCATCTTCCCAGTCGATTTTCAGTTCGCTTTTGTCAATCGCCGGGCTCAGGAAGTTGTAGAGATTTCTTGCATACATGTCGCTGGCGTGGCGCCCCAGTGCTGCCGGCAGGTTCACCGGGCCGACAATCTTCACCTTGTTATCGACTACCGTTTCGCCGGCCTTGGTCAATGCACAGTTACCGCCCGTCTCGGCGGCGAGGTCGACAATGACTGCACCCGGTTTCATTGCCCTTGCAGCTTCGGCGGTGATGATTTTTGGTGCCGGTCGCCCCGGAATTGCCGCTGTGCTGATCACTACGTCGGACACGGCGATTTCCTTTTCGAGCGCAGCCTGCTGCTGTTTCTTTTCCTCGTCCGTCAGTTCTCGCGCGTAGCCGCCTTCGCCTTCCGCGGACACGCCGGTTTCGACAAACTTGGCACCGAGTGACTGAATCTGTTCGCGCGTAGCGCTGCGAACATCGTACGCCTTGACGACCGCGCCGAGGCGCTTCGCCGTCGCAATCGCCTGCAGACCGGCGACGCCGGCGCCGATCACCAGTACCTGCGCAGGACGTATCGTGCCGGCAGCCGTGGTCAGCATGGGGAAGAACTTGTCGAGCGTGGTCGCGGCGATCAGCGTCGCCTGGTAGCCGGCGACCGCCGCCTGCGAGGAGAGCACATCCATACTCTGTGCGCGGGAAATTCGCGGGATCAGTTCCATCGCGAATCCGACGATATTGTTCTTCTGTAACGCAGCGACCAACTCCTTGTTTATATGGCCGTACATGAGGCCTGCAACCACGGCGCCGTTGCGCAGCTTGCGGACGGCATCGGCGCTGGCCGGCTGCACGGTCAGCAGGACGCCCGACTTTGCCAGCACGCCCTTGGCATCGGTGAATTCAACGTCCTTGTAGTCGGCATCGGGGATCTGAGCGCCGTCGCCGGCGCCATTTTCCATGATTACGGACACCCCGAGTTTCATCAGTTTGGCGGTGATTTCGGGGGTCAGGGCAACACGTGTTTCGCCCTTGATAGTCTCTTTAAGCACGCCAACTGTCAGCGGCATAACAGGTCTCCATTGCCGGGGAATTTTCCGTACCAGGTCACATCAGGTGTCACGCGGAAGGCGAATAATGACATAGCGTGACCCAATCGCAAACCGCGGCCGGAATTGCTTTTTTTTCGGCCTTCTGCAATATAGGAGACTGGGTGGGGAGCGAGTCGATGTTGTACGGATCTGCATCTGAACTTTCGCAACAGGTACTGCGTACCGATGTGGCCGGCATGCCGCTGGAGTGGATCGACTATAAAGAGGCGGTCCGGCTGTACCATGCCGACCAGGTTGCCTACGCGTGCGGATCGCGGCTGTACACAGTGTTCGGTGGATACAGCGCATTGAGCGGTTGTCGAAGTTCCATCGACGTCAGCTCAATCGTCGCCACTCACGGCACGAGCCAGGGCCTTGCCTTCATCCGCGATCAATATGTCCCGCCGCTGAACAACCGCACACTGTTCAAGCGCGATGCCAACATCTGCCTGTACTGTGCTACGCGTTTCCAGACTCGCGACCTGACGCGGGATCACATCACGCCGTTGTCAAAAGGCGGCATGGATGCGTGGAATAATGTGGCAACGGCCTGCCGTCGCTGCAACAATCACAAAGGGGGACGTACGCCGGAACAGGCTGCCATGCAGCTGATCGCCGTTCCGTTCACGCCAACCTATGCCGAGTACATTTATCTCAAGGGCCGCCGTGTCCTCGCGGACCAGATGCAGTACCTGCTCGCGCATATTCCTCGAACCAGCCCGCTGCATGCGCGCTTGAGCGACCACCTCGCAGTGGGCGAAACGATCTTCGACGAACCGGGGCAGTAACCGGTACTAGGTTCCCCGCACTAAAAAAAAGGGGGCCGGATACATTTTTTCCCCAGAAAAAGGGGAAAAAGGGGCCGGATACATTTTTTCCCCAACCAAAAATGTATCCGGCCCCTTTTTCTGCGGGCCCCTTTTTCTGCGGGCCCCTTTTTCTGCGGGCCCCTTTTTCTGCGGGCCCCTTTTTCTGCGGAACGGCGTGGAAAGCACTACAATCCGGGCATGCAATATTTGATCGACGCAAGCGTTTACGTGTTTCGTGCGCATTTCTCCATGCCGGATGACATGGTCGATGAGAACGGAAATCCCATCAACGCGCTTTACGGCTTCTGCCGTTTCCTTGGCGATTTTCTCGAGCAGGTGAAGCCGGAATACGTTGCCGTGCTGTTCGATGAGAGCTTGAGCACCTCGTTTCGTAGCAGCATCTATCCCGCTTATAAGGCCAACCGTGAGCCGGCTCCGCCGGAACTGAAGCGGCAGTTCGAGCAATGCCGCCGCTATGCGAAGGCCATCGGTGTCATGCAATGCGCACATCCGGAATATGAGGCCGACGATCTGATCGGCACCCTGGTAACAGAAGGGCGCGGCAAGGGGCTGCCTTCGACGATTGTGACCCGCGACAAAGATCTCGCGCAATTGCTGACCCAGCAGGACGTGTTCTGGGATTTTGCGGGCAAGGGAAAGATTCTTTACGAACAGGTGCCCGAAGTGTTTGGTGTATGGCCGCACCAGATTGCGGACTTCCTGGCGCTTGCAGGTGACAGTGTCGACAACATTCCCGGTGTGCCCGGCGTCGGCAAGAAAACGGCGACTGCATTGCTGCAGCATTTCGGCAGCCTCGAATCGATTTACGAGAATCTCGACAAAGTGCATGAAGTGACCGTACGCGGCGCGAAAACACTCGCCGCCAAACTCGATACGCACAAGGGTGCGGCCATGCTGGCGCGACAACTGACCGGTATAGCCTGTGACGTTTCTTTCGACAGACCGAAATCCGGTTTGCGCCCGGCCGCACCCGATCTCGGCGCGATCAATGCGCTGTTCGATGAAGCAGGTATCGGGATGGCCCTGCGCCGACAGGCGGAACGGGTCGCCGACTTGCGTTAGACGCCGGCCGCGAATCCCTGGCATATGCCCCGGTGGGACCAGATATTCGACGCTATTCACCGGCACGGCATCGCCGTAGCGGACGACTGCCGTGTTCACCGGGTCGGTGGCGGTGATCATTCGAGCGCGTGGCAGCTGCGCTCCGCCGGCAAGCAATGGTTCGTCAAAACGGGCTCGTCGGCATCACTGTCGCAGTTCGAGGCGGAGTCCGACGGGCTCCGCGAATTGCGGGCGGCAGGCGCCGTCCGGGTACCGGACCCGATCGCCTGTGGCAGCGTCGGAAACGATAGCTACCTCGTCCTGGAGTGGCTGGCGCTCGAACAGAGGAATGCCGGCTCGGACGCAAAGCTCGGTGAGGGGCTGGCGTTGCAGCATCGCTGTTGTGCCGATCGCTTCGGCTGGCATCGCGACAATACGATCGGTGCGACACCGCAGCGAAATACCTGGAACGCCGACTGGCAGGATTTCTTCCGCCGGGAGCGAATCGGGTATCAACTCGCACTTGCAGCGCAGAACGGCTTCGGCGGTGAGCTTCAGGAGCAGGGCGATATCGCTATGGCAGGAATCGGGCGGATGTTCGCAAAGTACCGGCCGTTGCCGTCATTGCTACATGGCGATCTTTGGGGCGGAAATTACGCGTCGGTAAATAGCGAGCCTGTGATCTTCGACCCGGCGGTCTATTTCGGAGATCGCGAAACCGACCTAGCGATGACAAGGCTCTTCGGCGGTTTCGGCGAGGCTTTCTATCGAGCGTATGAGACAAGTTGGCCGCTCGATGCCGGGCACGAGGAACGTTCCGTTCTATATCAGCTCTATCATGTGCTGAATCACCTGAATATTTTCGGCGCCGGCTATCTGTCCCGATCGCTGCAATTGCTGCGCCGGCTGAACAGGGCGGGCTAGGTCGGTGGCGCGCCTTCGGATTCGTCGACAAGGTAGCTTTCACCGAGAAAATCTTCGTCGAACAGAAACAGCTTTGTTCCCTCCGGTGCCTCCAACACGGCAAATGCGCCTTCGAAGCCTGGAAATTTCCGCTGCTTCAGCCCGTGACGATCGACCAAGTGATGCAACGATTCTCGATCGTCGCACTTGAAGCACAGCGAAGGAGCGTCGAGTGCGATGCTCTCGCTCAGCCCGAGTGAGATGCGCCCGGCGAGAAATCGCATGTGTGTCGTCGGCTCTTCGCGCACACGAAGTATCTGCGGCGCCAGCGGTGCCCAGAAAAGCCCAGCCCGCACAGCATCGCGGGTCGGCAATGTCAGCTCGAAAAAAAGACCACAGGCCGACCCGCGTGTGTCATCGCTTGCCGGTGAAAACGTTCGTGCCTCGATCATGGCGATTGTGTTGCCATCGCGATCGGCGAGGGCCAGTTCATTGAAAACGTCTTCGTCGACTCGAAGTACCGAGAACTCGAATCCGTGATCGGCCATGGAGCGCGCGTGCGGCGCGAGTACCTGGTGTACGAACGTAACGGAGGGGCTATCGAACTCCCGGCTGTGCAGGCCAATGCAGATATCACCATCACTTACGACGGCGTACTTGTGAGTCCAGGTTTCGCTGATTTCCAATTCCGAAAAACCGAGCGCTTTGTAAAACGCGAGCGATTCGAGAATTTCATCGGTATGCACGCTGAATTCGAGGAATTGTCCAAGCATGTCAGTTCCCGGCGCCCATCGCCCTGGCACGTTTCTGGCTTTCCTCGAGCCCGGCTTGGGGATCGTATTTTGTCAAGGTTTCCGGCCAGCCGGCGGAGTGATCGATGATCAGTCGTGAAAGCAACGCCGCATGTTCATCACTGTCGTTGAGCGACGGTATGTAGCGCAATTCCCCGCCGCCGGCCGCGCGGAAGAACTCTGCGTTTTGCATCGCGATTTCTTCCAGGGTTTCCAGGCAGTCGACTGCGAAACCCGGACAAACCACGTCGAGCTTGCCGAGCTTTTGCGCGCCGAGCGCCTTGATCGTCTCGTCGGTATAAGGTTGAAGCCACTCCTGCCGCCCAACGCGCGACTGGAAAGTAATCAACCAATCCGCATCAGCCAGACCCAAAGTCCCGGCAACGAGGCGGGCCGTTTTCTGGCAGTGGCAGTGGTAGGGGTCGCCCTTGGTGAGCGATTCCTTCGGTATGCCGTGAAAGGAGAACAGCAATTTATCGCCACTGCCTTGCGTGGCACGAAAATGTCGCACGGTGTCGGCAAGTTTTCCTATGTACTCGAGATCG
>Ga0224510_10001811_pt1 | contig 13608 bp, 11 predicted proteins | sample SF_May12_sed_USG_FD_170161 | JGI IMG/M metagenome (GOLD analysis project Ga0224510, IMG submission 170161) | Sediment microbial communities from San Francisco Bay, California, United States - SF_May12_sed_USGS_4_1 | ecosystem: Environmental > Aquatic > Marine > Sediment | place: USA: California... | reverse complement strand
CGTGGTCTCGCCGAGCTCCGGCTTGACCGTGATCGGCTGCACGTTGCCGAGCGCGTCCTTCGCCACCGCCACCAGCGTCACGCCCAGGTAGTTGGGGTTGCTGCCGCCGGCGTAGTCGGTATCGAAACGCCACAGGTTGCCCTGGAGATCGCCGCCGTAAACCGCCAGCGTCGTGTTGTCGACGATGCTGTTGGTCGACCAGCCGTTGATGCGTGCGAAGCCGCTGGGTGCGGCCGGCGTGCCCGCACCCGTGGCAAGGCGGTGCAGGATCTGGCCGGTGGTGGCGTCGAGGAAGTAGAGGTAGCCGCCACCGTTGCCAGTGCCGTCCGCCACCCCGTTGTTGTAGCCCGAGGTCACGAGCACCATCCACCGGCCGTTGATCTTGGTGATGATCGGGTTGCCGAAGGACAGGCCGACGTGGCAATCGCCGAAGAACGGCCCGCCTACCGGCACGCCCAGAGGGCCGACCGGCACGCAGCTGCTGGTATAGCCGAACTGCCACAGCGCCTTGACGCCGGCGACCGAGGGATTGGTGATGTCCAGCGCGTAGTAACCCCGGCCGCCCGCGTTGTAGCCGGCCACCAGGATGGTGCGCCAGTCGTCCGCGCTTGCGCACGGGGTCGTCGTGCAGATGTCACCCACCGCCGGCGATCCGTCGGTGAAGTAGCGGTGCGCGTACGGCTCGTTCGCCAGCATGTGGACCTCGGGGAGCATCGCGCCGGGAATGAAGGCCCAGCGCTCGACGCCGTTGCCGGCGTTGTTGCCCGTAAACACGTCGTCGCCCGTGGTTCCGGTCGTGATGCCTGCGGTCTGGAAGTACGGATCGTTGTTCACGTCGGTCTCGAACGCGTGCAGCATGCCGTCGTTCGACGCCGCGTATACGGTCCCGCTGCGCGGCTTGGTCGGATCGGGGAACCGCGCCACCGGGCAACCGCTGCCGGTGCCCTCGGTGCAGGCCTTGAAGGCCATGTAGCCGGTGTCGCCGTAGGAGAACGGCGACTTGCGCACGTAAGCCGGCTGCGCATTCACGATGTCGCCCAGCAGGCTGGCGCGCGCCCGGTACAGGTCGGACGCGCCGCGCGGAAAGGCGCCGGTGTTGTAGTTGGTGACGTCGCCGCGCACGTAATTGACCAGCGACTGCGCGGTGCCGGCAACGGTCCACTGCCCCTCCTGCGAGAGCGCGATGAGCGCCGGGTCGAAGTCGTTGACCTCGCCTGCCGTCAAGCCGGTGCCGTCGTTGCACCAGGCCGCGCCGACGTCCGCATTCACGCAGAAATGCTTCATGCGGTTGCCGCCGGTATCGGCGCTGTCGTAGGTGAAGATCTGCCGATCGGTGTGCAGCCTGGCGTCGAGCAGCTCGGCTGCCGACCACAGCCGGACCGCGGACACGGTGCCCGTGGACAGGTCGATGGTGCGGGCCCGCAGGTCGCCGATCCAGTCCGCGGTCTGGTACTGCGCGGTGAAGGCGAAGTTGTCGCCCGCCACCGGCTGCAGGTTCGAGGTCGCCGCCGCGGCGCCCGCGCCGACGCGCGCCTGGAGCTGCTCCAGCGTTTCGGCCAGGCCCTGCGCCACCTGATCCGGGCTCTTGGCGCTGAAGAACACGCCCCGGCCGCTGACCGCCGCGTGCCAGAGGTCATCCAGCGAGCTCGGTGCGCCGCCCACGGGCACGGGCCACTTCTTGGTGCCCTGCTTGATGTCGAAGAAATCGCCGCTGCCGGCGGTCTCGTAGTCCGGCCGGTAGGTGAGCTGCCCGTCGAGGCCCAGGCCGATGGTGAAGGTCACCATGTGCTGGTGGCCCGCCGTGTCCTTGTTGGTGGTCGGCACGGTATCGGCCATCCCCGGCCGCAGGTCGGTCTGGTAGTAGTACAGCGCCACGTCGGCCAGCGTGTTCGACGCGACCGGCGTGCCGCCGTCGTAGACGCCCTGGCTCTGCAGCGAATAGGGCGCCGTATCCGTGTTGTCCTGGTTGCCCATCGCGGTCGAGTTGTCGATGCGCCGCCCGACATCGCCGTTCCAGTAGCCGTCCGTGGACAGGATGGAGAAGTTCGGCTGGCAGGACGCCGTGACCGGGTCGTCGGCGGCCGCCGTCAGGCCGCCGGTCAGCCCGCCGCCGAACTGGCCGGCGTACATGAGGCCGACGCGGGAGAGCGCCTCGCGCAGAGGCGTGAATCCCGACGGGCTTTGCGCATAGAGCTTGGCGTACCAGTTGGCCCGGTGCGGATCGTCGTAGTCGGCGATCTTCAGGTACTTCGACGCCACCACGTTCGAGCCCACCGCGGTGCTCTGGCAGTTGTTGCCGCTTACCGGGCAGATCGTGATGAAGCCGACGCGGAAACCCGCGTTGAGGTTGGCGAACGCCCGCCCCGCCGCCGCCTTCATCATGTGCATGCGCGTACGGTGGTAGGCGTACCAGTTGGCAAAGTTGGTCATTTCCTCGATGTACGTGCAGGAAACGCCGACGCAGTCGCTGCGCAGCGGGCCTTTGGCGTAGGAATTCACCGCCGGCACGATCTCCGTGCGCGTGAACTGGCCGACGCCGATGCGCACGCGGCCGGTAAACGCGTTGGCGCCGCCGGCCATCTGCGAGGTCGTGGTATTGATCATCTGGCTGGAAACGCCCGCCGTGCCGCCGCATGAGGTGGTGCCCATGTTGCAGACCGTGGTGGACACCGTGCCGTCTTCGACGACGACCCAGCCGTTCGGTCCAGAGCCCAGGTTGACCGGGGCGATGATCGTTATGTCGTAGCTGCCGCTGGCGCTGAACGTGTAGGGGCCAGTGCCGCCGGGCGGCGTCACTGAGCAGCCCTGCAGCGCCGCGAGCAGGGCGTCGCGCGTGGCAGTGCGCCGGTTGTTGGCGGATGAGCCGTTGGTGACGATGATGCGGCTCGCCGCGCCGCTGGAGCCGCCGCCCGCCTGCCATTCGGCGCGATTGCTGCCGCCGACGGTAAAGGTCTGCGTCGAGCCGGGCGAGCAGCTGAGCAGTTGCTGGCCGTTCACCCGGATCGAGGTAATGGTGTTACCGACCGAGGCGGTGCTGATGGTGATCTCGCCGCGCGCGCTGACGGTTCCCACCGTCGTGGAATTGACCGTGATGGCCTTGCCGTTCTCGGCGGTGCCCGTGGCGATGGAGGTAACAACGACGTTCGCAGCGCTTTGCACAGCCACGTAGGTGCCGTTTGCCGGTCCAGCGTTGATCGCAGCCACGATCTGGCTCGCGACCGTGCTAGGCGCGGTCCCGCCCGGCACCGGGATCGCGCCGGAGATGACCTGGGTCGCGCCGATCGTAATGGCGGTAATGCTGCCGCCCGCGGCATTGATCGACGTGACCTGGATGTTGCCCTCCGACTGGCGCGCCGGCACCGTGCCGTTGACCGTGGTGCCGATATGCTTGGCGTAGATGAAATTGCCGATCTTCTTGCGCTGGCAATTGGTCATCGTCGTGTTGTTGTCGCACCAGCGCACGCCGGAGAACGTGTGCGCCGCCGTGACCGCCGCGCCCGCCGCGCAGTTGGTGAGCTCGAGGTCGGTGCAGAACTCCGGCGCCGGATACAAATGCACCGAGGGATTGATCGAGGAGCCGCTGACGCAGTTGGTGCGCGCCGCGTCGCTGCAGAACTGCCGCGTCTGCATGCGGTAGGAGTACGGCGAGGCATTGATGTATTTCACGCTGCCGCCGCTGTCGCGGCCATAAGGGAATGCCGCGTTCGGGTAGTCGTAGCCCGAGTTCTGCCGGCAGGTGCCGCTGGTCGGGGCGTCGCCCTGGTTCTGACACCAGACGCGGTCCTGGTAGCCGGTGACGAGGTTGTCGGTGCTGGTGCTCTGATAAGGATTGGACAGCACCGCCGTCCAGCTCGCGGTGTTGGCCTTGTTCTGCGAGGCCATCTCGGTCCCGTCGGCGTTCAACGCGGGGCGGTAGCGCAGTGCCGGGTTGTAATAGACGGAGTTGAAGTCCGCGCTGTTGTACGCCGGGTCGCCGAAAATGCAGGCGTCGGGGCTGCCGTCGATTGTGCCGCCGCTGTCGTCGCCGGCGTCGAAACAGCCCGCGGTGGTGCTCGTCGGGTTGTGGCTGTCGTTGACGTAGTCGGGCATGTAGTCCGAGGCCATGGAGCCCGAGTCGTCGAGGATGAACATCACGTTCGGCTTGATCGAGCTGGCGCCGGTGCCGAGCGGGTCGGTCGAGATGTTGAGCTGCTGCGCCGCGGCGAGCAGCGGCACGGTGCAGCCGAGCACGCCGGCCAGAGCCAGGGTGCGGGCGACGAGGAGCTTGCGGGTTTGGGTTTTCATGACGTTCTCCAGCGACGTTTGGCCGCGCCTACTTCAGCATGGCCTGAACGAAGCTCAGGGTGTTGCGCGGCCCGAGGATGCGGACCGTAACGCGGTAATAGATGACGGTGGGCGCGGGCAGCGGGGCCCCGCCGTAGCTGACGGTCCCCTTGGTGCCGCCCTCGGTGGGACTGCCGCCGGTGCCCGAAGTCCTCACGCAGTTGGCGCCCGGCCCCGTTCCGGCGCCCGGGTTCTGGCACATGCGGTGCACGACGTAGCGCACTTCGTTGCCGGCGCTGTCGGTACCGACGGGTACGGTCGACAAAGCCCAGTCGAACGGCGTGCCGACGCCCGCGCCGATCAGATCGAGATTCGCCTGCCAGGTCGCGTAGTAGTAGTTGGTGGGCTGGTCGTTGTCCAGGGCATTCTTGTTCGCCACCAGCGTGTTCCTCAGGAACACGCGCGCGGCTTCCACGCCCCAGTCCCCGGCCGCGGTCGCGCCCTGGCGAAACGCGAGGTTGCCCGCCACCAGGACGTTGGTATCCACCGAGCGCATCAGCGCGATGCCGGTCAGCGTCATCGCGACGAGCACGATGAGCGCGACGAACAGGATGACGCCCTGCTGGGCCCTGCGGGCAATGCGCGCGCGGCGGTTCATTCGGGCCTCCACATCATGTTGCGCAGCGGCACCACGGTCTCGAACACGCGGTACTTGTGGCAGCTCGGCAGCGCGCCGGGGGCGTTGAACGTCAGGAAATCGCCGCCCGACCAGGTCGGCCGGTTGGCCGCGGTCGTTGCTTCGCACGGGCCGCCCGGCGTGCTGGGTTTCTCAAAGTGGTCGCTGCGCGCCAGTACGGCCAGGCGCACGGCGATGACCTGCATGATGTCGGTGGCGTTGAAGTTGGTGAGGGGCCCTCCCGCGGGAAGCGTCTTGGTCCAGAGGTCGACGTCGCCGTCGCCGTCTATGTCCTTGCCGTACTGCGCCTGCAGGTCGACGATGCCGTCCATCAGGTCCTGGGTGACGTAGCCCGGCTCGGTCAGGAACCTGAGCTGGTCCGTCACTTGCAGTTTTCCGAGATTTACGTCGCGCAAAGGTTGCGTGTACTGGATGCCGAAGGTCTTCCACACCGGCCGCGCACCCAGGTTGAAGACGCGCGTCTGGTCCTGGGCGAACGTCGGCAGGCCGCCCGGCGGATTCCACAGGTTCGGCGCATGCACCAGCGACTCGGAAGCGACGCCGGTCACCTGGAACATGGCGCATTTCGTGCCCTCTTGCAGGACAACGAGATCGTTCGGTTCGATTCCCGCGACGCCGTCGGGCTTGATGTCCGCCGTCATGGGATTCAAGGGCGCGATCAGGCGCGTGGACAGCGCGCGCTCGTTGTCGGAGCCGTAGAACACGCTGATCGTGTCCGGTCCGGTGTTCGGGCCGGCCGCCGTGTCCAGGTTCGTGATGATGAGGGGGTACAGCGTCAGCCCGTTGCGCGAATTCATCATGCTCGCGTTCGGCGGGAACGTGTACTTGAGATCGTAGTAGTACTGGATCGCGCTGCAGCCGGCGTTCGTCAACGAGTCGCAATTGCACTCGAAGGCGAAGCTGCTGTTCAGGCCGAAACCTGCCTGGCGGATGTCGCGCTCCAGGGCAAACAGCGCAATCGCGCCGTTCGTCTGCGCGCCACCCGCCGCCGTGGTCGAGCGCTTGTGCTGCTCGTTGGTCAGGTAGATGTGGGTGATGATCACGATGCCGATCAGCCCGATGGCGGCACCGACCATCAGCTCGACGAGGCTCATGCCGGCGGCGCGCCGGAGGACGGTTTGCGTTTTCATTGGCGGGAGACGAAGCCGACGATTTCGAATCTGCGTTCCTGCGTCTCGCCCGGCTGCAGCCAGAGCACAGTGACCGTCACCTGGTTGGGCGGGGCGCCATCGCCCGCGTAGGAGGGGCCGGGGACGACGTCGATCGAGGGCACGCGCTGCGCGGAGCCGAGGTCGATGCCGGGCAGCAGAGCCTCGACTTGCTGGCGCCATGCGGTGCGTGGGGGGTAGTTGCCCGGGTTGTCGACGTCGTCATACAAAGTGACGTTCGCCATGTCCAGCCGGATCTGGTTGATGATGCCGTTGGCAAGGAAAGCAGCCTCGGTACGGTAGCGCGCGTCGGCGGTGTTCTTCACCGCCACGGATTGCATGCCGATCAGCGCCAGGATGCCGATGGAGAAGATCAGGATGCCGAGCAGCGCTTCGATCAGCACCACGCCCGCTTGCTTGTTCATGTCGAATCGCGTCATTGGTCGCTCCTCAGCACTTGCGCGGGTCGCCGTCTTCGGTAACTGCCGGGTCGCACATGCGCACCGAGCCGCTCGCGCTGACCACGACCTGCAGGCAGCGCATTGGCTCGCTCCCGGCCGGCGTCCTGCAGGCGCCGCCGCTGGGATTGCTGATGTTGATCTGCATGGCGCCGAGGGCGCTGCCGAGCCCGTTGAACGTCACGCCGGCGGTCGCCGCGGTGACGACGGCATTCTGCGAGCCTTCCTCGCCGCTTCGCTTTTGCAGGATGAACGGGTCCACCGTCTCCGAGGCCTCCTCGTGGCACAGGGAGGTGGGGTCGGCCATGCTCACCACCCAGTTGCGGCCGTTCGCGGCGACGTTGCAGCTCGCGTCCAGCGTATCGACCAGGTTGAAGCGCACCGGCCGGTTGCGCCGCAGCGCTTCGGCACGCGCGAGCTGCAGCCCCGCAACCATCGCCTCGGCGCTGTTGCGGATCTGCGTGTTCTGCACCCACGCGGAGAGGTTGGGCAGGCCGAGCATCAGCACGATGCCGAGCACCGCGACGGTGATCAGCAGCTCGATGAGCGTGAAGCCGCGGGCGCGAGTATGGCGACGCATCAGCATTGCGAGGGCTTCTTCCTCACCCAGCAGGCGGCGGCGCTGGCATAACCCTTGTCCGCCATTGGGGTGGAGCCGGTGACGACCGTCGTCTTGGTGTTGCCATGGTTGACGGTGAACGCGATGCCGTTGAGCTGCTCCGCCGCCCTGCCGGTGGCCGTCAGCACGTACTCCTGGTCGCCCACGGCATTGGGGTTGGAAGAGGCGCAAGTAAAGTCGAAGTACTTCGTTCCCTGCACGGTGGGCGTGTTGCCGCCCGGAATGCCGCAGGTGCCGCCGGCAGTGGTGGTGCTGTAGCGCCGGTTATCCAGGTAAGACTGCTCCATCTTCACCCGCAGGTCCGCCAAGTGCGCGTAGGCCTCGGAGAACTTGCTGCGGGTTACGTAGTCCGTATAGGCGGGCAAGGCGATGGCGGACAGGACGGCGATGACCGCGACCGTGATCATCAGTTCGATGAGCGTGAATCCCCTTGCAAAACGCATGTTTCCTCCTGTCTGTGGTCAGGATGCTAGGCAAGCTCGCGCGGCGCGGCAAAATCAGTCGACCAACGGCCGGAAAGCGGCCGCGGACGGCGAGGCGCCCCGCAGCGAGCGTGAACTGCGTCACGCCGCGGCGCTGCGGGCAAGGCCGTGGCGTATAATTCGCGCCACTTTGACGCACACTGCTGGTGTAGCTCAGCTGGTAGAGCAACTGATTCGTAATCAGTAGGTCCCCCGTTCGAGTCGGGGCACCAGCACCAAGAAGGCACCCGATGGCCGCGCGCATCCTGGTGGTGGACGACGATGAGGGCATCCGCGACCTGCTTCGCATTCATCTCACGTCGGCGGGATACGAGGTGGAGGTGGCGGCCGATGCCATCATCGCGGGCTACCGGATCCTGAAGGCGCCGCCGGACCTGATCATCACCGACGTCAACATGCCGCACATGGACGGGTTCGAGTTCGTGGCGGCCCTCAAAGCCGACACCTCGCTCCCGCGCATCCCGGTGATCTTCCTCACGTCGGTCGAGGACGGCGACTCGCGCGGGCGCGAGCTGGGTGCCGTCGGCTACGTCACGAAGCCGGTGCGCGCCGACCGACTTTTGTCGCTGGTGGCGCAGCACGTGCCGGGCGGCGCGATCCCGATCGGCTGAGCCGTTTCCGACGGCAGGCGCTGCCTCGCGCGTCGTGGTTCCTACTGCCGCTGCGCGCAATCGTGCAGCGTCGCACCCTCGAAATCCTGCGCGATGGCCCTAAGCCGCGCCGCCAACGCCGCATCGACGCCGCGCACCTGGAACCAGACCTTGGGCACGCGCGTCTCGCGCCGATCGATGACCGCCGATCTGACGTTCTTTGCGCGCAGGGCCTGCAAATGGGCCCTGGCGGCGTCCTCGGTGCTGAACACGCCGAGCGACAGCGACCAGCGCAAGGGGCCCGAGTCCTGCAGGATGAAGTAGTCGTCCACGCCCAGCTTCTTCAGCTCGGCCGCCTTGCGCAGCGCGGCAGCGCGGCTGCCCTGCGGCGGCAGGTGTACCCACCAGCTGGCGGTTTCTTCGCCCCGGTACTGCGCCAGCCCGGCGCCGAGCGCGAGCGGCTCGAGGCGCTGGGCGGCGCGGCTCGCGTCGCCCGGATTGAAGCTGCCCCATTCCAGGCAGGTGATCGGCACGGGCTCGGGCGCCGCCGGTTTGGGCGCCGCCGGCCTGGGCGCCGCCGGCTGCGGCACCGGTGCCGCAGCGCGCGCGAGCTCGCGCTCGGCAACGATGCGCAGCTTGTCCGGTTCAAGCTGCCGGGCGAGCGGCTGCCGGTCGACCGCCGGGTCCGGCGGCGCGAGAAACCGCGTCCACGCAAAAAAGCCGAGGTTCGCGGCGAGCAGCAGGAGAAACAGCAGCCTCACGACCAGGCGATCCGGGCCAGGCCTTCCAGCACCAGGTTCTCCACGTAACGGCAGGGGATGTCGAGCTGCTCGATGAGGGACGGGCCGGCACCGCCCGACACCAGGCAGTGCGCGCCGGGACCCGCCAATCGGTACATGCGCTCGACGGCGCCCGCCTGCGCGTGCCGGCAGCCGGATTCGATCGCGTCGACGGTGTTGCGCGGCGTGGCCACGAACCGCCCCTCCTGCAGCGGCAGGCGCCCGGTATGCTCGTGCAGCACGAAGCGCATCAGGTCGACGCCGGGCAGGATCAGCCCGCCCAGAAACTCGCCCGTCGCCGACAGCAGGTCGGCGGTCGTGGCGGTGCCTGCCTGCACCACCAGACAGGAGCCGGACTGCAGCGCGCGCGCCGCCACCAGCGCCGCCCAGCGATCTGCCCCGAGCTGTGCCGGGTTCTCGTAGCGGCTCGTCACGCCGCAGCGCTCCGCCTCGCCTTTCAGCCAGAAAGGCTCGGCGTCGAAAATGCTGGTCCAGTTGACGAGCAGCTGGTGGGCGCCGTCTCCCGCAACATTGGAGATGACGATGCGTTCCGGGTTCTCGTGCGTCGCCGCGAACGGGTTGATGTCGTGGTTGGCTGCCGCGAACTCGATCAGCGACACCGTGGCGAGGCTCGACCAGCCGCGCCCATCGTGCCAGCCCCACTTGACGCGCGAATTGCCGGCATCGATGGCGAGGATCATGCCAGGGCCACGCGGCCGTTGCGCACGGTACGCACTCCGCCGTGCGTGCGCAGTTGCAGCGCGCCGTCGGCGGCGAGCCCATCGGCCACACCGGCGAGAACGCGACCGTCCGCCAGCCGCACGCGCAGCGCCTTGCCCGCGTAAGCGTGCAGCGAGTCCCAGTCGCGGCGAAAGGCCTCGAACCCCGCAGTGTCGAAGTCGCGCAGAGCGGCGAGCAACTCGCGCGCGAGCGCGCCGATGACGGCGTTGCGCCCGGGCAGCGGCCGCAGCACATCGTCGAGCGCCACGACGCGGCGACGCAACCGACTCGCGAGCGCCTGCGCATCGCGGTGATTCACGCCCACCCCGATGACGGCGAGGCTGCCGGTGCCCTGGGCGCAGGTTTCCACCAGGATGCCGCCGAGCTTGGCGCCGCGCACGAGCAGGTCGTTCGGCCATTTCAGCGCCGCGTCGGCCGCGCCGAGCGCGCGCAGCGCGCGCACCGCGGCGACCCCGGCAACGATCGAAAGACCGCCCAGTTCGCGTGCCGGGCGCGCGAGCGGCAGGCCGAGCGACAAGAGCACGCCGCAGCCGGGTGGGCTGTGCCAGCGCCGCCCGCGTCGCCCGCGGCCCGCAGTCTGCTCGTCCGTCGCGAGCAGCAGGGGCCGCTCGGGCCGCTCGCGAAGCAGCACGGCGTTGGTCGACGCACAGCGCCCGAGGATGCGCACATCGACGCCCGGGACGCTTATGGCGTCTGCATTGAGCCGATCCATCGGCGCTAGTGTACGGTTTACGCCGCGCCGAAGGCGAAATCGCGCCCCGGCGCCGCCTCGAAAAGCGCCCGGGTGTACGCGTGGCGCGGCGCGCCGAAGACCTCGATCGCCGGACCGTACTCGACGATGCGGCCCTCGGACATGACCGCCACATGGTCGCAGATCTGGGCCGCTACGCGCAGATCGTGGGTGATGAAGAGCATGGCCAGGTTCAGGCGATTGCGAATGTCCTCCAGCAGCTCGAGCACCTGCGCCTGCACCGAGACGTCGAGCGCCGAAACCGCCTCGTCGGCGATCAGCAGCTCGGGCTCCTGGGCGAGGGCGCGCGCGATGCAGATGCGCTGGCGCTGGCCGCCGGAGAACTGGTGCGGGTAGCGGCTGAGCGAGGCCGGATCCATGCGCACCAGCTCCATCAGCTGGCGCGCTCGCTCGATCGCCCTTGCGCGCGGTACGCCGTAGTTGACCGGACCTTCGATGACGGCTTCGAGCACCGTGCGGCGCGGGTTGAGCGAGCGGTACGGGTCCTGAAACACGATCTGCACCTTGCGCCGCAGCGGGCGCAGCTCGGACGCAGACATCTTCGCGATGTCCTGCCCGTGCAGGCGGATTTCGCCGGAGGTCGGGTCGATGAGGCGGATGATGCAGCGTGCGACGGTCGACTTGCCGGAGCCCGACTCGCCGACGATGCCCAGAGTCTGGCCGCGCCGCAGCTCGATCGAGACGTCCTGCGCGGCATGCACCTCGCGGCGGCGGCCGAACCAGCCGCGGTCGACGTAGGTCTTGCACAGCTTGACCGTGCGCAGCACCGGCGCGGAGGCGCCTTCGGCGCTGCGCCCGTGCGGCTGCAGCGTCGGCACCGCGCCGATCAGCATCTTGGTGTAGTCGTGGCGCGGGCGCTTCAGCACCTCGTCTTTCGCGCCCATCTCGACCAGCTCGCCGAGGCGCAGCACCGCCACGCGGTGGGCGATGTCGGCCACCACGCCGAAGTCGTGCGTGATGAACAGCACGCCCGTGCCGTGGCGGCGCTGCAGTTCGCGGATCAGCTCGAGAATCTGCGCCTGCGTGGTGACGTCGAGCGCCGTGGTCGGCTCGTCGGCGATCAGCAACGCCGGCTCCAGCACCAGCGCCATCGCGATCATGATGCGCTGGCGCTGGCCGCCGGAGAGCTGGTGCGGGTACGAGGCCACGATACGCTCGGGGTCGGGGAGCGCCACCTCGCGCACGATGTCCAGGATCTTCGCGCGGCGCTGCTCGGGGGAGAGCGGCGTGTGCTCGCGCAGCACCTCGTCGATCTGGTCGCCACAGGTCATCACCGGGTTGAGCGCGGTCATCGGCTCCTGGAAGACCATCGACATGCGCATCGCGCGCAGCTCGCGCAATCGCTCGGCGCCAGCCTGCACGATGTCCTCGCCCTCGAGCAGGATCGCGCCGCCCGTCACCGGCAGCGCCTGGGGCAGCAGGCCCATGATGGCCTGCGCGATGACCGACTTGCCGGAGCCGGATTCGCCCACCAGGCAGACGATCTCGCCGCGGTCCACGGTGAAAGAGACGCGCGCGGCCGCCTCGCGCCGGTCGCCGCCCGTCGGCAGGGCGATGGTGAGGTCGCGGACTTCAAGGACGCTCATAGGGGGTCCGGGGGAGAGATGTTTTCCCCCGGCCTATACGCGCTTTGCCATCTTCGGGTCCAGCGTGTCGCGCAGGCCGTCGCCCAGGATGTTCACCGCCAGCACCGTGACCGCGAGAAATACGCCGGGAATGAAGATGTTGTGCGGAAACTCGATGAACTGGCGGCGGCCCTCGGCCATGATGTTGCCCCAGGTCGGGATGTCGGGCGGCAGGCCCACGCCGAGGAACGACAGGATCGCCTCGACCAGGATCGCGGAAGCGCAGATGTAGGTGCCCTGCACCACCAGCGGCGCGATGGTGTTCGGCAGGATGTGGCCGAACATGATCTTCCAGGTCGGCGTGCCCAGAGCCACCGCCGCCTCGACGTAGGGCTCCTCCCGGATCGACAGCACTAGCGAGCGCACGAGGCGCGTCACGCGCGGGATCTCCGGGATCGAGATCGCGATGATCACCGTGACGAGGCTGCCGCGCCACATCGCCACCAGCGCGATGGCGATCAGGATCGCCGGGATCGCCATCAGCCCATCCATGAAGCGCATGAGTATCCCGTCCAGCCAGCGCAGGTACCCGGCGGAGAGCCCGCACACGATGCCGAAGGCGAGCGACAGCAGCGCTGCCAGCAGGCCCACCATGAGCGAGACGCGCGTGCCGTACATCACCCGGCTGTAGATGTCGCGGCCGAACGAGTCCGAGCCGAACAGGAACTTGTGCTTGATGTAGTCGCCGTCCAGCGTGGTGATCTCGCCCGTCTTCCCCGGCACCAGGTCGCGGCTCGCCGCGTCGAACAGCGTCGGGTCCACCGTGCCGAGGAGCGGCGCCGCCACCGCCACCAGCACCAGGAGCGCGAGCACCACGCCGCCGAGGCGCACCGACCAGTTGCGCCGCACGCGCCGCCACGCGCTTTCGTGCGACGCGACGTTCGCGGCCTCGACCGACTGTGCGTTCGGGTCCATCAGTACCGGATGCGCGGGTCGAGGAACACGTAGGAGAGGTCGACCGCGAGGTTGACCCCTACGTACACCAGCGAGAAGAACAGGATCACGCCCTGGATGGTGGGGAAGTCGCGCGCCAGCACCGCGTCGACCGTGAGCCGCCCGAGGCCCGGGATGGCGTACACGGTCTCGGTCACCACCACGCCGCCGATCAGGAGCGCAATGCCGATGCCGATGACCGTGACGATGGGCACCGCGGCGTTGGCGAGCGCGTGGCGGATCAGCACCTGCGCTTCGCGCAGGCCTTTGGCGCGCGCCGTGCGGATGTAGTCCTCGCCCAGCGCCTCGAGCACCGACGCGCGCGTCACGCGCGCGATCAGTGCGATGAAGATCACCGACAGCGTGATCGAGGGCAGGATCAGGTGCTGCAGGTAGGGCCAGAAGCCGTCCGCCAGGCGCTTGTAGCCCTGCACCGGCAACCAGCCGAGCTTCACCGACACGATCCAGATCAGGATGTAGGCCAGCACGAAAACCGGGATGGAGAACCCCATCACCGAGAAG
>Ga0224510_10001808_pt1 | contig 13615 bp, 9 predicted proteins | sample SF_May12_sed_USG_FD_170161 | JGI IMG/M metagenome (GOLD analysis project Ga0224510, IMG submission 170161) | Sediment microbial communities from San Francisco Bay, California, United States - SF_May12_sed_USGS_4_1 | ecosystem: Environmental > Aquatic > Marine > Sediment | place: USA: California... | reverse complement strand
GAGCTCATCGCAACCCATCCAGCTGCTGGCTCTGACGCTCTTGGCTGGTCTGCTGTTCTTCATCGGTCTCGGCAGTATGGGATTGACCGATCGCGACGAAGGCCGCAATGCGGAGGCCGGTCGTGAAATGTTCGCATCCGGCGATTTCGTGACTCCGACCTTCAACGGCGAACTACGCGTCGCGAAGCCGGTCTTCGTCTATTGGCTGATGACAGTGTCCTACCATGTCTTTGGGGTGAATGAGTTTGCAGCGCGTGCTCCGTCCGCCTTCTTCGGCGTGGCATTGATCGTGATGCACTACTGGTTTCTGTCCCGCCTTCGCGGCCCGACCGCGGGTCTGGTTGGCGCGCTGATGTTGCTGTTGAATATCGAGATTCTGGCGCTCGGACGAATGGCCATTACCGATAGTGTGCTGATTTTCTTCACCACGTGGTCGCTCTATAGTTTTTGGCTCGGTCTCCACGAAGAGGGTGCTGGGCGACATTGGATCTACGGATTTTATGCCGGCATGGCCTTCGCTACTTTGACGAAAGGACCGGTGGGATTCGCCGTCCCGCTGATGACGGCGCTTCTCTACCTTCTCGCCACTCGGCAATGGCGTGTGTTTTGGCAGAGAGGCGCTCCCATCGCAGGCACGTTGCTATTTCTCATTCTGGCCGGCCCTTGGTACGTCGCCATGCTTGTTATCCATGGCGATGCCTATTCATCTCAAGCCAAGGTTCACACAGTGGGACGATTCCTCGCGCCGATGGAAGGACACGGAGGAGGATGGTGGTTCTATTTTCCCGTCTTACTCCTGGGCTTCTATCCGTGGAGTGCGCTGTTACCTGCCGCATTCTACCGAGCCTATGCAACCTGGCGCGAATCACCCGGCTTGTTACACCTGCGGAATGGCTCGCCTGAAACGAAAGAACCGCCGGGATCCGGCCATGAATTGGAATGGTTTGCAGGCTTGTGGGTGATCGGGACATTCATCTTTTTTAGCTTGTCGTCCACCCGCCTCCCACACTATATCGGTCCGTTGTTTCCCGCCTGCGCCCTGCTCGCCGCTTCCTACTGGGCCCAAGGTCTGAAGAGCCTTCGACCAAAGGATTGCGCGGATCAGTCCACTTCATGATGGGAATCGGCTATCTGGTGGCAATCGGGCTCGCGAGTGCACCATTCCTCTTCCACACATTCTCAGGAAAGATGGTGAAAGAGTTTCCACTCGCCACCCAATTTGACCTTGGGATCGGTCCCTATCTCGGCGCAATCATCGTCGTGGCGGCCATGGGATTCATCGGCTATTGGGGGCTGAACGACACGAAGCGCCACCTCACCTTTGGGGCGGCCGGTGCAGCGCTCGCGAGCGTCTTTCTCGTAGCCATCCTTGCCGTGGTTCCTGATCTCAATCGCTATGCCATCGCGCCACCGCAGGAATTGGCCTACGCGGCCGGGCTGAACCTCAATCCAACCGAACAGTTGATTGCATTCGGGACAACGAGGCCATCCACGGCGTTCTATGCGAGACGCCCTGTGCTGTTCATTCCTTCCAACGAACTCGACCGCCTGCGTTCCGCCTTGAGGAAGGAGGGTCGTACGATGATTCTGCTGCCTGAATCGTCTCAGGATGCCCTGCCGAAAGAAGCGGCTGATTTTGAACCGATTCTCAAACGCCATGGCTATGTCTTGTTGAGCAACGAGCAGATGGTCGACATTCCCCAGAGCACGAAGGCCATTCCCCCGACAACTCCACCCACGTTGCTTGGACACTAGGCTGAACGAGAATTCTTCTTGGTGCAGCCTCTCATCCTGGCAACCGAGAATAGGGCCGACCCCGAAGGAGAGTGGGAAACCCGACGCTCTGATGCAGGTCACACACCTTACTGAAGCGGCAGCACGCCGCGTGCATCAACAAGAATCAGAAGAGCGAGAGCCACACCTCCAAGTAGAGCGCTTTCTTGGACGACGGACCAGTTCGACGATTCTTCAAGGTTTCTATGTGCCTGCCCAATGGCATCGATCCAAGAGGCTAGACACGCAAATCCCACAGAGGAGAGTACGAGCGGAGAGGTCGTCATCGCCGCAAGCCCATACGCAATCAGGCAGACGGAGGTCATCAATCGCCAACTTCTCGCAGTCCGCTCTTGGCTGACCCAATAGGTTCGTCGAAGCCATAGACCACCCACTACAGCGACAATACCCAACGCGACAAACAGCATGCCCACGAATCCATCATCCCTGTCGTGTGACAGCGTCCAGAGTACAGCGAAGGCCGTCGAGACTCCGATCGCCGCATGTCGACATCCGTCCTGCAATGAGGTTCGCCATGCTTTGAGTGGAGCCGCAGCGAGCGACCCGCTGACAATACCCACGACCGCGCCCCCAACCACATCCGTCGGGAAATGCGATCCACGAAGCACTCGACTAAGTGCCACAAAAACTGCTGCGCTGATACACAGCGGGCCCCAGGCGGGGAATCGTTTGGCCAATACTGTCGCAACGGCAAAACTGGCCGTGCTGTGCCCGGAGGGAAACGAATCCAATCCTGACCCCCAGGATATCGCCATCTGCCAGTCCCCCGAGTGAACGAACTTGGGGCGAGGCCTACCGATAAGGTGTTTCAACACGTTGGCCAGGATTGCCGCAACTCCGTGAGCGATTAATGACTGAATTGCGGCGAGTTTGAGGACTCTCTTTTCAAAAACCCAAGCGAGCGCCAGGAGCAGAATGCTCAACAAAGCGAGACGCCACCCTTGGCCAATCCAATCTCCGGTATTGCTTGTGAATGCCATCCATGGAATGGTGAGTTGGTCCCATGGCAGATGCACCGTGACCGATCGCACATACTTGGTGATCGGCAGATCAAACTGGGCCCAGCCGAGAAAACTGATAACCAGCGCCGCACAAGAACAGCCGAATGCCGCTAGGGCCCAAATCTTTTTGAGAGGTATCGGAGCGGATACGCCCATGTGGGTGGGATGTGTCTCAATGACTCCTGAATGCCCGGAACTCGTCACCACGCGCTCATCGTCGCCCCCGACCTTAGGGTATCCAGTCGGCTAGGAAGACGTTAAACTCGCCCGGAGCCTTGGCATTTCGATCCGATACCCAGACGAGACGTTTGCCGTCCGGCGAAAACATGGGAAAACTGTTGAAATGCCCTTCGGTGGTGATGCGCTCCGTGGCCGTCCCATCGTCACGAACCAGATACAGATGAAAACTGGGGCGACCGCCTTCTCCTCTTGTTTCTAGGTTCGAGGAGAAGATGATGCGCGTGCCATCGGGATGAAAGTAGGGAGAAAAGTTTGAGGCGCGGTTCGAGGTGACTTGTTTTTTGCCTGAGCCATCGACATTGATCACGAAAATTTCAAGCTGTCCGGGTTCCACCAGCCGTTGCGCCAGCAGATCCTTGTACTTGGTGATTTCTGCGGGGTCGGTCGGATGAGCCGCTCGATAGACCAGGCGCGTACTGTCCGGTGAAAAGAATGCGCCTCCGTCGTAACCCAAGTCATTCGTAAGGCGTCGAACGTTCGTGCCGTCCAGATTCATCGTATACAAGTCCAGATCCCCATCCTTCACTGATGTCCATACGATCGTTTTCCCATTCGGCGAGATCGTGGCTTCTGCATCGTAGCCTGGCGTGGCGGTCAACCGCTGCACCTGTTGACCATCGATACGGACCGAGTAGATGTCATAGTCGTCGAGCGCCCATCGGTACGCCCCGTCCCGCTTTGGTTGCGGGGGACAATTCGGACCAGCCGCGTGTGTGGAGGAATAGAGCACGCGTCGGTCACCGGGGAAAAAATAGCCGCATGTCGTCGCGCCCACACCGGTACTGACCAACCGCAAAGTCTCGCTTTGTAAGTCCATCACATACATTTGATAGCAACCCAGCCCACTGGCGGCTGGTTTCAACGGTGTGGCCTTAGCATCCTTAGTCCAATCGTTGGTCGATTGAAAGATTAGCTTGGTCCCGTCGAAGGAGAAATAGGCTTCAGCGTTTTTACGGCCGAAGGTGAGTTGACGGATATTGGCCAAATGCCGTTCTGGAGAATCAGTGGGCGCAATCGCTTCGTTCACCCGATCAGCCGTCACTCCGAATTGAGGAGTGCTCATCAACACGCAAAGCCCCACTGCCCAGACCCCGGCGATCCTACGACAGGTCATCAATCCGTACCTCCATGGTGTCTTCTTGCCCCGGCCATATCTCTCGCTTCTTCACAGCACCGTCTTGGAAGATCACATAACTGTGCCACCCGTAATAAAACAGTAGTCGAGCCACTTTCGCAACCGCGTCGGAAGTCACCCCATACAGGACCGTCATGACGCTACCCGGTATATTCGCCCGATGGCAAGAGAACAACACAGCCATGGTTGGCCCCTCATAGCTCTGGCCATCAATCCGAAAACCGGTATCTTTGAGGGCGGCACGATCCCCGCATGACTCTAGCACGACTGAGTGAACGGCTGCCCCCTGATCGGCATCAGCAAGTATTAGGACCGAGCCTTCACGAGGAAGCGCATGGCCTTCAAGCGCAACCACCTTCGTCCGTTGTGAATCCGTCGGCTCGTACGCCTCAATACGAGACACGATCTGCTCCAGCGGAGAAGCAGGGTCAGAAAACGCCCGCATCACCGTCTTGCTTGAATCGGTGACGTAACTGTTCAGGACAGCCGGCAGTTGACGCCTGGCCAACCGTCGGAACATCATCATCTCCGGGTCAAGTTCCACCCACAGTGGCGCAGTGGGCAGTACGAGCTCGACGATATTGACGCGAGAAGGGTTCAGCATCACCGACCTCACTTCGATGGTGTCCTCCATCACAACCCTGATGGGCATCGCAAACCGATAGGGTTTCTCCGACTGCTGGATTCGGATGGTCAGTTGCCAGATCTCTTGACCTCCATCCTCTCTCACCCTGCGAGCGCTCGCGTCTCCAAGAGAGACCGTAGGTGCGCCTGGCTGCTCGACCCATTGTTCAAAAAACCACCGTAAATTTTGTCCGCTTTCACGAGAAAAGACCTTCTCGATCGATTCCCAATCCGCCGGTTGATTGCGATACTGACTGACAAATGTCTTCAGCCCCCTCCAAAATGGCTCATCGCCAATCTCTCGGCGAAGCAGGTGAAAGACAAAGGCCGCCTTTTGATACCCGATGGCATTATCCTTCTCGTCGTGCTTTCTAAAGAACTGTGACACTGCATAGTCGTCTTCAGGCCTCACATAGAGATTGTAGCCTTGCAGCATCATTCGTCTCTGCTCCAAGGCTTGGCGGTCATCCTGGACCAACTCATGCCAGTAATAATTGGCCAAGTAGGTCGTCAACCCTTCAACCCAGTTGCCGTGACCATCACGATTGAACACGGAATTCCCGATCCACGAATGCACGATCTCGTGGCCTAAGGCATACGGTTGCGTATAGTGTCGTTTGATGCTGCCGCTGCCGAGGAGGGTAAACGAGGGCATGCCAAGGCCACTCGCAAAAAAATTCTCCACGACCGCAAATTTCTCAAAGGGATAGTCTCCAAGTATCTGAACGTACGCATCGAGATACTGGGCGGTCGCATCGAGATATTCATCCCCCAAGTCAGCATTGTCCGACAAAAAATGGGTCTGAATCTCGACTCGCTGCCCCGTCGTTGATGCTTTCCATTCTCTTGATTTGGTCACAAACTTGTTGGCCACGAGCGTGAATGCTTCGGACCGCTCCTGAACGATCCACGTTGAGGAGACTATTCCAGCGGTGAGATTCTCCGCAACCTTCTGCCCTGATCCAACCACCGTCCACCCTTCTGGAATGTGAGTCGTCACCCGATAGGTACTGAAGGAGCCCTCGGCATCCGGGTACCATTGGCTTTCACTGCTCAAATACACACCCTCTAGGCCGATATGTCCCGCTGTCTCACTGGGCGTGACAAACCGCAAGTGACGGGGTTCCTTTGGCGGGTCATTGATCGGCCCTCGATAGACCCAGGCCAAGGTCACTTTGCGGCCATGCTCTTCGGGAAGCATCACGACGATGCGCTGTGCGGAAGAATTAGGAATTCGGACCGTGGTGAAGGAAGCGACCTGGCTTGCACTCCCTTCCCCAAGCAAGATCGATTCAACCTGCAACGTTTGCGCAAGGGTGAACCTGACAGACTTGACACGCGCACTCACCTCTAGGTCGATCTGGTCCGTCGCCGCCAGCTCGTGTGTCGCTGGAGTCAACGTGACTGACATATTGTGATGGACTGAGATGACATCCTCATTCTGCAGCGGGAATGAATGGCCCTCTGCAGTGAGGAGGATAACGAGGAACAGACCGAGGAGGTGCTGGCAGAATACCCGCTTCCTGATACACATCAGGAAACTTTTAACACTCGCGACAGACGAGTACAAGCTGGATCGCCGTTAAAAGGCGTTCTAGATCGACCGGCTTTATGAGAATTTCCTGCGGCCTTAATGCCCAGGCTTCGTCGAGTAATTCCTCGCTCTGACTCCCGGTCATAATGATGATACCACCAGGATATTCTTTCTCGCGCAGAGCGCGAAGCACATCGATTCCCGCCATACCTGGCATGATCAGGTCGAGCAAAATTGCATCGGGTGGCCGATCGTCAATGATTCGAAGAGCCTCCTGACCATCGTTGACGCCTAGGGCACGATACCCTCGAAGACGCAAGAATTTGACCAGGAGATCACACACAAGAGGCTCGTCGTCAACCACCAAGATCGACTCGTCAAGCTGCTGAATCGGCTCTCCGTTTCCTGACGAAAACTGAGTGGTAGCCGACTGCACTGACATCTGCGTGATCCGACTCACAGCCTCGACAAGGACATCCAATGACAGCCCTTTTCTGATGAAATCGGTCGCCCGTAGGGCTCGTGCTTGATTCTCCTGAACTTCAGTCGCGCCCCCACCCAAGATGATCACGGGCGCATGGGGGTCGATGGCTCGAATCTCCTTCAAGACGGTGAGTCCATCCATCTCCGGCATTCGCAAATCCAGCAGAGTCACTCGAGGACTGGAGGTGCGAAATAGATCAAGCCCTTCTCGTCCACTGGTCGCCGTAATGACATGATACCCCTGTCTGGTGAACACGTTCTGCAACAGATCGCAATTCATCTGGTCGTCATCTACGATCAAGAGCTTAATCATCTCCACACACCTAGTTAGTTGTGAAGCACAGCTTGCCTTGAGAAAAAGATAGCATGCGATGAGGGATAAGAGAAGACAATGCGTGGTTTACAGGGAGGAGGCCGGCTGCCCGAACAAAGCCGCGACGAATGCCTCGGCATTAAAGTCCTGCAGGTCCTCGGCTGCTTCTCCTACACCGACTAAACGGAGGGGAAGTTTCAGTTCATCCGCAATAGCAACGACGATACCGCCCCGAGCAGTTCCATCCAGTTTCGTCAGAGCAAGTCCTGTGACCCCTATCGCTTCGTGAAACTGTCGGGCTTGTCCTAATGCATTTTGGCCGAGGGTTGCATCCAAGACCAACAACACTTCATGTGGCGCACCCGGCAATTCCTGGCCGATCACCCGTCTCACTTTCCGTAGTTCGTCCATAAGATTTGACTTAGTGTGCAATCGGCCGGCCGTGTCGATCAGAACCACATCCGCCTTTCTCGCCATGGCCGCAACAACCCCATCAAAGGCAACGGCAGCCGGATCAGCCCCGTGACGCTGACGAATAACTTCTGCGCCAATTCGATCCCCCCACACTTGGAGCTGTTCAATGGCGGCCGCACGAAATGTGTCACCAGCAACAAGCAACGTTTGACGCCCTGCCTGTGTCATCCGTTGTGCAATCTTGGCAATGGTCGTTGTTTTTCCGACACCGTTGACTCCAATGACCAGGACAACAAATGGTTTAGGACCTTCGCTTACCAGCTGATCAAGAGTCGGGCAGGATACGGTTTTGAGTATGCCGTAGAGCGACCGACTGAGAACGCTCCGAAGCCCTTCCGGAGTTTGCGCATCAACCCCTCGCGTTTCTTCGTTGACCTGCTTGATTAAGCGATCAACGACCCGAGCACCAAGATCAGCTGCAAGCAGGGAAGATTCGAGCTCTTCCAGCAACTCTTGGTCCGGTGTGCGTCCAAGAAATCGATCCAGAGACTGCTGCACGACGCCGCGCGTTTTGCCGAGCCCCTCACTGAGTCGTTGAAACCATCCCATCGTCAAGAAACCTTCTTCTTGGGTTGCCGAGAACACATAATCACCCGTGGCACTGGAGAAATCATCTGGAGAACGTGCTGTTCGCGCCGTGACATTCGCACCGCTTCCCGTGGACTACGTTCATGATCGTAGCCACAGAGATGAAGCACGCCATGAACCAGAAGTGTGGCCAGTTCATCATCTATGGAGCGTCCGGCTTCCTGAGCTTGGCGAATCGCGGTCGGTAACGAAATGACCACGTCCCCCAGCATATTCGTCGTAGCGTTTCTGACCTGAGGCGCGACGGCCTCTCGTATTGGGAATGCCAGTACATCAGTCACTTGATCTTGTTGGCGATACTCCCGATTCAAGCGACGTATGCGTGCATCCCCGATCAATTCCAAGCTCAATTCAGACTTCGCCTCTCCGACAGCCATCAAGATGCGATGCGCCAGGCGGATAAAGGAAGGCCTTCGGACGGGGTACCGCACAAGGCTCACCCGGAGATACACGGCCATTTACCGAGGACGCCTTGTATGGCCGATTGGTGGTGAACCGGCGGTCGTCGGCTTGCGTACAATTGAGGATTGATGCTGTGGTGATGAGAGTGGCTCGCGAGTTTGTTGAGAATCACTACTACTTCCTGTCTGATGGCGATCGTAGGCTTTGATGATGTCTTGAACGAGTCGATGTCTCACGACATCTTTCTCATCGAAGTAGATGAAGGCAATGCCTTCAATATCCTGAAGAATCTCCTTGACTTGTATGAGGCCGGACACTCGGTCATTCGGGAGGTCCACTTGGGTGATATCGCCGGTGACAATGACCTTGGAATGGAATCCCAGCCGAGTCAGGAACATTTTCATCTGTTCAGCCGTCGCGTTTTGCGCTTCATCGAGAATGACAAAGGAATCGTTCAACGTTCTCCCTCGCATAAACGCAAGAGGTGCGATCTCAATATCGCCTTTCTCAATCAACCGATTGGCCCGTTCCATGTCCATCATGTCAAAGAGCGCGTCATAGAGCGGCCGCAGGTATGGATTTACCTTTTCGTAAATGTCGCCTGGCAGGAAGCCGAGCTTCTCGCCTGCTTCCACCGCTGGCCTGGCAAGAATAATTCGGCTGACTTCCTTGTTTATCAAGGCACTCACCGCCATAGCCATGGCCAAATATGTTTTACCAGTCCCAGCCGGCCCGATGGCGATGACGATATCGTGTTGCTCAATCGCTTCAATGTACGACTTTTGAGTTGGGGATTTGGGGCCGACGAAGCGCTTTTTGGTGACAACCATAGCCGACTGACCGAGCACGTCTCTGAGTGAGGCTTCGGGGGTTCGGCGTAAGGCGCCCAGCGCGTGAGTCACATCGTCGGCCTGAAGGGTAATTCCTTCGTTCGTGAGGGAGGCAAGTTCTAGGAGAATTCGTTCGGCTTGACGAACAGCGTCGGGGAGGCCGTCCAACGTGAGTTCTTCACCGCGTGCAGATAGCCGGACACCCAGCTCGTCTTCGATCAACTTGAGATGTCGGTCATGGTGACCGAAGAGGACAGCGGTGTTGGTACCCTCTCGTAGTTTGAGCTTACGCACGAGCGATGGTTGGTCTCCCTCCTACATCAACGTTGTCCATTGTAGCAGACAAGAAAAAGTCTAGACAAGGAGTTGCACGATCCTAGTGAGACGTCAGGCTTTGGGCGGGGCAGATGGGGGATTCCGGGTCAGAGTCAAATCGAACTCCTGTGTGGCTAGACCTCCATGCTCGTCCTTCACGACAACTTTGACATGAAATGTTCCCTGTTGATCTGTCTGGATCTGCCACCCAATGTGACCTGATTCCGCACTAATGACCATACCGGGAGGAGCCATCTCCAAGTGATAGGTTAACCGATCGCCGTCTGGATCAAGTGCTTGTACCGAGTAATCAAACCGGTCCTGAACAGCCGCGGTAGGAGGAGTTGATACTATCCTTGGGCCGCTATTGGCCAATGCCAGCGGTTCGGACTTCGAGGAATGTCCTGAGCCAGCTGGATCACTAGCTCTCACTTCAACCATGATTCTATCGGGTGCGGCCAATCCGGTTGTATCGAGAAAAGAATCTTCCCCCTCCTTGATGACGATGTCATTGCGATACCACTTATAGGTGAGGTCAACACGGTCATGCTCCGGATCACTCGCCTCAACCTGTGCCTCAAGCCTATCCCCAGCTCGCGCCGCCTGAGGCGTGAGTGAAACGGCTGTCACCCTTGGTGAGGCATTGCCGACGACAACGCCAGCCGTTCGATATGGCTTCCCCTTATTCGCGCCGTCTGTGGGAATGATCTCCACAGCCACCGTTTGCCCGCGCCTGAAGAATTCTGGCGGCAATGTCGCATTCGTTTGACCTGCGATGGGTGCGTTATCCACAAACCATTGATAGTGAAAAGAAACCGTTTCTCGCTCTGGGTCTTCAGACTGAATCTGCACGGCGACAGGAGCGGCTTGGGAAAGGGGAATATTGATGATCACGGCCGTTGTTACAACCGGCGGTCGATTGCCTGAAGTCCGAGTAGCTGGCGCGGTCGCCTCACTCACTTCGCCGCCGGTACAAGCACTACCCAGGGCCATCGCTGCTATCAGCAGCCCAATCTTCACAGCGTTGCGCGTACGACTCGACATACCCTTCATGAACTCTCAGTTCTATTCCCTCAATATCACCTACCGGAATTCCTAATCTCGCTGATGGACCCAGTTCACGTAACGGCTGTAATTGCCTTCAAGATTCACGTTCCCCTGCGTAAACGCACCGGTAGACATCTGTACGTTATAGCTGCAACCTTGCCCGCAATGGATCGTTCCGCTTGATGCAAGTCCAGTCCCTAACGACGACTTGGAGTTCACGTTGGTATTGCTCCCAGAATTCGTTGTGCCGATAACAGGAGCTGTCGACGCGGTTCCTGTCTTGTAGAACAGCGCATACAGGTAACTCGCTCCATCAGAGGCGCAGAAATCGTTCGTCGGGGCAAAGGTTGGAAAGAAAATCGTCCCTGCCACCAAGGTCGGATTGACGACGGAACGTTCGGCAGCATAATTGGTGGTGAGCAAGGTAAACGGATCCGTGATCGTGACTGGTCCTGGCATTGTGACACGCCATCCATCCTTCGAAGCGACCAAACCGATCATCGACGTGGTCCCGGTTCCGTTGAAGCTGGTGACACCAGGGTTGGTCGGATCGGTCACCTGATTGGTACTGCCGCTACAGACAATACAAATCACGGCATTCGTGACATCCACCAGATCATTATCATGACAACTCACCGTCGAACTCTCGTTACACATGGCATTCATCACAGAATCCTTGATTCCAAACAAGCGCTGAACGGTGTTATCTACCTTATCTGTGTTGCTGAAATATCGACCCGTTCCGAAAAAGACCCACATTTTATCGGTATCGTCTAAAGTCACGGTCGGAGCCGACGCGGAAGGCCCAACCTCCACCGTTGTCCCAAGAGACGCATCATAGAACGTATCGATCACTTCCGTGGGAGTCCGGTTGCCGCCGTTAGCAATACCCCAGTTCGTCGGGCTGCAGGGTGCAGTGGCACAACCCATCGTGAGGCGATAAAGCTTCCCCCGCCATGGCAAGGCCCCATCGTGGATCGTTCGGATCGAGTAGGCCACATCCGTCCTCCAGTCCGAATCCTTATCGACCGCGACCACATGCCCCATGAATGATTGCCAGGCACCAATTGGCATGGTCGTCAAGCTGCCGCCCGCCGCGACTTTTGGTCCGTTTTTGAGGTCCACGGTATAAAGCTTTGCGGTCTGGGGCGAGGCGGCAGTGAGATCCGCCTGATAGCCGTTCGGTCCCGACCCAAACAGGACATACCATTTCTCATTGGTCGGATCGATGGGACTATCGGTCTTCGGATTCATACGAGCCACAGCGGGATAACTAGTGGTCAGCCCGAGTCCGCTGTCGCTAAACACCCACAGCAATTTGGGGTCGACCTCAGGATTTGTGATATCCAAAGCAAAGTAGGCACTATAGAATGTTCGAGAAACTCCCCCGATCGTGGCTGTCATCGCAGGGGCCCCCGAGCCGGCTGCACAGTTCCCACAACTCCCGCCCATCCGAAATCCACCGATTAACACCGTTCCCCAACCCCCCGGATGATCGGCATCCGGCGTAAAGATCCGAGCTTCAGCGATCGTCGGCTTTAGATCGACATAGTACACATGCGTATAGTCTGTCTTGGCCAACCACTGAAGATGCGGCAACAATTCCTGTGGGATGAACGACCAGAGTTCTGAACCAAGATTCGGGCCGCTTGAATTGTCGGTTGGATTCTTGGTGTACCAACCATGTTCCACGGCAGCAGCTGTCGTAGGATCGTCGCCCTTATGGTAGTAACCGCCGTTGAAGGCGTGGAGCATCCCATCGTTAGCGCCGACATAGACGACTTGGCGTCTGGTTCGATACTTCGCGTAAAAGGCCGTGTACGTGGGATCCCCGAACGCCAGGTCGTAGCGCGCCTTAGGCGCACCCACCACCGTTGGAGTCGAGTGAATGGGGTCACCCAGCTTCCAGACCTTATAGTTCCCGCTTCCGACCGGGACCTCCAGCATCCTCGTTCGTAATCCGGCGATCTCATCACCGCGAATGAAGTTGATCAAATTTGTCGCATTGGTGCTACCCACGCAGGTATCTAATGCATACCGCAAATAGTCTCGAAGCAGGAGACAATTGGTTGAGCTAAATTCGATCTGTTCTGGCGAATCAACGATTCCATCGTTATCAACATCGACCCACGTGAGTACCTTGCGAGAGGCTGAGGTCGCATTCGCGAGTTCTTTACCCGCTTCCCAGATAGGTTGAATCGATTTCAGATCGCCGGTAAAGGTGGGCGTCGTACTGTCGGCCACCCCATCGGCGTTGGCATCTACGAACTTATCGACGAGCACTTTTTGATAGGTCGGACTTGTAGGAACGTTGTCGTACCGGGTCGTCACAATCAAGTCTTGATCGTACGTCAGCGTGCCATCTTGATCCGTATCCTCTCTAAAATTACCGAACCCATCGATAAAGAGCGCGTGGGCATAGCCCGTCCACTTGACGTTCGCTCCACCCTGACCGACGTCACTGGTAAAGAAGTACGCCTGATAGATCGAGCCCTCACCAGTCGACGAGGTCGCCAAGACCGAGATCGACGTCCCGGATGCGCTCTTGCGCAAAATTGCCGTCAGCGAAGCCAGCAACCTTTCCTGAAGATCATCGACGTTTGAGGATTCGAAATAGGTATCGGGAATCCCATCGGCACCCGAGGCGCCAGTTCGGTTGTTCACCTTGTCCCATTCGCTGGCGAGGTCGGGAAGATTGTTACCATTCGAGTCCTCAAAGCCGCCCAGCTGCGCTGCATGCATCAGGATTTCACGACCAGAGATATTGCCGAAGGCGTAGAAGGTATAGACGGTGAGGTTCTGTAACCCTTGGAGACAATGACCCGATACCCCTAA
>Ga0224510_10001807_pt1 | contig 13616 bp, 13 predicted proteins | sample SF_May12_sed_USG_FD_170161 | JGI IMG/M metagenome (GOLD analysis project Ga0224510, IMG submission 170161) | Sediment microbial communities from San Francisco Bay, California, United States - SF_May12_sed_USGS_4_1 | ecosystem: Environmental > Aquatic > Marine > Sediment | place: USA: California... | reverse complement strand
GAATCTCCGTCACATTCTTGTCTCGCCCAATTTTATAGATCAACGTGGGACGTAAAATGACCCACTCAATTCCACGGGCTTCAGCCCAAGTACGGAGGGCCTGCTCACCGGCCTGTAGCCCACGCACTAGCGCCTGTTCTCCCTGATCTGAAGAATCCTTTTTTGCGAGAATGCTCGTAGATGACAAGGCCACTATCCGACGAGCACCACTCGCCTCGATCATCGAGAAGTATTGAGGCAGCGCCGAAATCGGAGCCACACATACCCACTCTTGTATCGTAGGAACCGCACGGAGGATGGGAGCGGAAGGCGAGAGTTGCAACCACGTCACATCTGATTCGATCTCGCCGTTATGCGGAGACCTAGAACATGCAACGATGTGGCGGCCGTTTTTTCTCAGCTGTTGAATCACGCATTCGCCGACAAAGCCGCTTGCCCCAAGTACACCAATGCTGGACCGTTCATCCACGCTGAATTCCGAAATGCCGCAGCGTCAGCAATGTCGAGTGGTATGACGCAACCAATCCGAATCGCAGCCAAATACCGAGCGTCACCAGCCACATTAGGGGACCTGGGTACTGGTGGCGAAAAAACTTGCGATAAAACCGCATCATCCCTCGGTGCTTATGCCATTCCACAAATACTGGATGAGAGTGACTACAGCCCCCTTTGTGATGAACAATTCTAACATCCGGCACAAACATGATTTTCCAGCCCTTACCTCGCAAGGTCATGGAAAAATCGAGATCCTCACAATGGAGAAAATACCCTTCATCCCACAGTCCCACACTTTGCATTGCAGCACGGCGGACTAACATGCACGAACCGGAAATAGCCTCCACCTCAATTGGGTGACTCGGGAGCGGCTGCTTGTGTAGGTGAAAATCAAAAAACAAACGAGGCCAGCGAGCGGCAAAGCGAGACAAGCCAAACGCACGCACAAAAGATCGCCATGGCGTTGGAACCGCACGCCGCCCTCCCGCCTGTTCGGTACCATCCGGATTGAGGAGCAGGCCACCCACCATTCCTACGTCCTGGTGATCGTCCAGCACCCGCAACAGGTCCTTGACAGAGTCTGGCTCCAGCACACAATCGGGGTTAAGAAACAATAGGTACCCACCCGAAGAATGAGCAACTCCGATATTGCAACCGGCAGCAAACCCAAGATTCTCTCGATTACGAACAACCTTTATTCGCTGGTCAGCTGAAAACAGGGTTTCAAGTTTGGCCAAACTGTCGTCGCTGGAGGCATTATCGACCACAACTACTTCGTCGACCTGACTTAAGGCAGACGAGACGCAGACTAGAAGGAAGTTGCCCGAATTATAATTGACAATGATGAGCGATACTGTACTGGATCCAGAACTGATCTCGAGATTGCTCAAGCGACGTGGCAACGATGAGGTGAGCTGCTGGCCAGAAGTCGTCGTCAGCATTTCATTCCTTAGCGAAATTCCGTTAAGCTTTGGCCCGAGTTTCAGGCTAAGACAGGTCTTCCGCGAAGTCAACTAGGAGATGCCCTAGTTTCCGGCTAAGCAGGGCTGGGCGCCATAAGTTTCTAGTGGGGAATAGCCTTACCTCGCTGGAACGATTTGCCTGTCCATCAACCGCCAATTCACACGCGCAGTTGCAACGCGTGTCGCTTGAATCCCTTTTCGCTTACGCCACATATTCGGCAAGCCTTTGATGGCATCGCACTTCGCACGCCATGCTACCCTACCCTGGCCTCGCAAGCTGAGTACTACCAGCGTAAGTAGATTCATCGCCATATGCAACAGCAGTAGCAGCCAGAACAACATACCTGGCATATTCTTCACAAAAGTCCAGACTAAGTTGCGATGTCCGTGGTACACAGCAAAATCGCTATGCTGCCCGCCGGTTGTCGCCGAACCCACGATTATTACGATTCCAACTTGCCCAAACGGCCACACAGCCCATGCCACAGCCCCTTAGTCATCATGCTCAAATAGGTAAATCGAGGAGCTACCCACAATGGATATAAAAGGTATCTAGCAAGAATCATCCGCCCCAAATATAACCGCCATCCTATGGGAACATAATTTTGAAACATCAGCCAAATTGCATTACGAAATATATAATAGTGACGGAGTGGGCTGTGATGTAGGAGTTTCCGACCTAGAAGGCTCAGAGGGGTCTGGCCAAGCGAATGAGCCATGACTGCATTGCGCACACCGAACGACTGATAGCCCAGCGACTTGGCCCGCAAGCACCATTCAAAGTCTATCTGGTCAATAAATAGGGCTTCATTCATATAGCCTATGCATTTGAGAGCCTCCAGAGAGAGCAGCGATCCCGATGAAATCATGAAGTCAGTAAGAATTGTTTCTTCATTGGTCGAATGCGTTTCTGTGATGATACGCATCTTAGATAATCTCGAAAATGACGCGCGTTCGCGATTTCGCTCATCCACATAGCGAGGTCCTACTGCAGCCACTCGAAAGCCTTCGTCGGTCTTGCGTTGGTAGGCGCGATGCAGCAAGACGACCATGTCTGGATATGGAATACTATCCTGGTCGAACAGCACAACAAAATCAGCCTCCCGTTGATGAGCCCATGAGATACCTGCGTTCTGCGCCGTTGCCACACCATAATTGCTGCCGAGACACAGGCAGTGAATGCTTGGATCATTATGATCAGCGAGAAAAGCATTTACATCGATTACAGAGCCATTATCTACGACGATGGTTCGTTGAACCTGACGCTTTATTGCGTCGAGCAAGTGTGTGAGTTTAACCAGATCTGGCTGATACGTAACTACAATGGCAACAATCATATCAGCGTGCATATACTAAGCCTAGGCAGAAAGGATTCAATATCTTGATTAGGCCGGTACATCCGCATCCATTTAAAGAAGCTATACTGCTCCATTAGCGCGCGCAGGGCATTTGAAAGCCTTCTGGAACAACTCGACTAATACATTGACACAAAGTCCACCTTACGCCCGTACGCTGATCTGAATACTTCGCTCTTCTAACAGCCCGATGAATTCTCGGCTGGCGAACTGACGTCCGTGATTGAATCGTTTAAGGGAGATGCACAACCAATATTTTATTATGCATCATTTCACATCGCTTCTCAAAATGCAGGTCATCATATGGCTGTGTGACTGGTGGATTACAATCACCGCTTCCCGAAATGCTTACTCAGGCAACTAGCTCCGAATGAGTTTATTGAACAACGTCAGGTGACCCAGGCAGTCGAAAAGGGTGTCTGGTCTAGCCACTGAGAAGGTCGTCGAATAGTGCAGTCCAATTCGCTGATGCAACATGAATAGGGCATTTGTGAGTCATTATTCGAAACGGGTACGCAGTATCTAGTGAGTGGACTCAGTAGGAAGCGTCCCTAAATGGGACCTATGTCAGAGGCTTACGATTTTTCATAGCGATTACTACAAGTAGTATGTGCATCGTACTGAGACCTCGTACACTCGATTTGTTGTCTGTGGGTATCAGACGAAAGCATTGCCCGTCTCAGACTATGCCAACCCGAAACTCGCAAAATAGACAAGGCCCTTCTTACCCGCCGGATTCCATGGCGAGGATTTCGCATGGCGCTAGCAATATAGTGACATACCAAGCCCCCGATTCGTTTGAAACGGTCCCAAGACTTTGGATGAAGACCACCAAGCAATCTAATGGGAGCAAACCTATTCCAAGACTGCGAATGTTGCCTCTCCGCCAGTCTCACCCACTGAGCACTGGTGATCGGAGTGCTGGTTTCCAACCACGGTTTTGGCCGCACCGTCAACAGTTCTTCGCCACGAAGCTGCCCATAGAAATACGCGAGGCTGCGTGCGCTCGCCTCTTTCCCAGCAGACATCGCAATGCCACGACGGCCATCAACCACGTCAAGATAATAGCGCTCAAGGATGTCGATCGATGATTCCCACGACCAGCGCATAGCCGTCTGTCTGCCGTTCTCGCGGAGCTTTGCACGCAGGCTGCCATCACTGATAAGTCGACGAATAGCCTGCGTAGCTTGCTGTGGTTGGAATGGGTCAACGACTAGCGCATTAACTTCATCTTCGATGTATTCATCATAACCAGTGACTTTACCAACAACGACAGTACCACCGCAGGCCATCATCTCCATAGGCGGTCCAAAGAAACCCTCGACCTGGCTGAGCTTGAGTAAGATGTCGCAACTCGAATAAATGCGTCGCATCTCGGTCATTGAGACTTGCTCAAAAAAGCGCGAGCACTTCCAGTGTTTCTTTGGTCTTCCGAATGAACTAACACACCAAACCTCAACATCGAGATCCTCCACGGCCGCGAATGCCTCTGACATCCCTTTGTAAGGTAGGTCAATCGCGCCTTCGAGTAGGATCCGTGGTTTGTTGCTCTTCGGCTGGATCGGTTCTGCAGGGAAAAAGATCGTATCATCGAGTCCGTTAGGTACCAGTTCGACCTCGTGTCCGAAGTTGTCGCCCAACCATGTTCTGATCCACCGCGCCTCGGTTAGGTAATTGTAGTTGATTGTGTACGACAGGCGCGTGATGTGTTCCCACGGGCTATTCCGTGCATGAAAACGCGTCTCGTCGGACTGCACGAAGTAGCACTTGTGACGCGCCGGAAGCAGTGCAACCTGAAACGCTGTCGACCACCCAGTCGCTACGAGGATGTCAATGTCTAAGGGATACTGATTCAAACTGACAATCGGCACCCGCTGACTGGGGAACCAATCGATCGACAGCTCTGATGTCTCGGAAACGAGTAATACGTCGTATCCTCGATTCAAGAGACGGTTCGCGTGCTGGCAAATGACTGCAATGCCTCCGGAGACTCCACAAGCCGGGATTAAGTATGCGATCTTCATTTTTTCACCGAGCACCAAACCATCATTTGCCAACATGCATTAAACAGGAACTTCCTGGCAAATTCGAATGGTACTAGCCACCGAACTATACGAGGCAAGGCAAGCCAGTAAGAGCTTGGGAAATATTGCTCGCGTTCGATTTTGAATTTCTCCTGGAAGTTAATGTTCTCATAAAACCATTTCTCAGTTAAAAACACTAAATGCCCTGGGTACATTCCTTCTGCAGAATTCGCATAGGGTATTGCGAACAGGAAAGTTCCGCCCGGGCGCAGCACGCGGAAGCTTTCATTAATGATGTGGGATAGCTGGGAATGCTCAAGGAAGTGCGATGAACGAACTTCCACGCAGGAGTTGTCTGAGAAAGGCAGCCGTCCAACATCCAGGTTCATCAAGATGTCTGGCTCATTGTCAGCATTTGGAATCTGCGTAGCCTCGCCTGACAGGTTATCAATACCAATAAACCCTGGTGGTTTCACATAGCCGCAACCCAGGTCGATGCGAAATCCTCCGTCACCGTATGCCTTGTACAAGTCTTCAAGGGACAAATACCTGCTGTGTAGGATCAGCTCCTCAACCTCTGGCGCAGGCGGCTTTTGATTCCTGTCCATGCGTCTCGCCCCTTTTCGATCCCATTAAACAACATGGCCCCTTGCCCCACTTTGAACCTGCTGTATTTTTGACCATTGATATCCTCCATCAACCGCTGGAAGTTAATCCGGCTGTCGAGCATTTCACGGACCCTCTCTGCACCGCTACGGGCGATCGCTTGTCGTTCGCCGTCATGGTGCAGATAATATTCCACCGCCTGGTGCAATTCCAATGGACTATTGATCTCGACGAAGTCGACTCCTGGCCGCAGGATACCGTTCGGCGTGATTTTCTCACTTATGACAAATACGTCACATGATAGCATCATCTGCATCCGAGGCTCCCAAGAGACCTCATTCTCAGCATGCACGTTTAAACAAATCTTCGCAGCACACATGTAGTCGACAAGCTCCGGCCCCCAAACGCCGTGACAGATATGCAAGAAGTTGTAACGGTGTTTGAGGTACCCAAAGTGTCTCTCCCGGTGGAGCGTACTGCGGCCGATAAAGAATATATCCCACCGTTTTGACTTCAGTCGATTACTGTATACCGAGGTAGCTACAGGAAATGCGAATTCACCCGACACATACAGTTTGTCCCACGCCAGGAATGCCAACGACGCTGCGTCATAGTGAAAAACATAGTCGTACGGTTTATTGCGGATTGAGCGAAAGGCTATGTACCGGTTGATTGAGTCACGGGTGTATTCGTAATGGCCACGGACCACTCGTGGGAATGGCTCACTGGACAACGCGATCTTGTGGCCACGCAGCTTCTCAAGCACGCCGTCCGGAACAAATTCACCTCGGAAGAAGAAGTTGTAGTCGGCTTGGAATTCGATCAGCTGCGCGAAGTCATCGATCCCCATGCCCATATGTAATTTGAACTCGAACACATCGGCAAAATCGTCAAGATCATGCTCATAAATGAATCTGAAGTATTCGGGCTGGGACGCGAACCCAACCTTCGGTTTGCGCCCACCAATATCAATGGTCATTCCTTCTTCTTCCAAGGCAACCAGTCGAATAAAGTCCTCCTAGAATTTGCCCGGGCTAGAAGTACATCCCGTTCCTGTATTAACTCAGCCGCCCTCCTCAAGTGTTCATCTTTTTGACGTAGAAGATCTCCGGCCACAGCAAGGTGCTCATCCTTTTGGCGCAGAAGATCCACGGCCACCCCGAGCTGCTCATCCTTTTGGCGCTGGTCAATTAGATTCGCTAAAGTCAAAAACACTCGCTCGACAGGTTCCCAATAGTTCGAAGCTGAAACGCTTGCTAACTCTGACAACGGTTTAGGCATATCCGCCCCAACCAGCAGTACTCCGAGACCATAGCTATGCTTAAACTCCAAGTAGGGGTAAGACTTTGAAATCTCTCCCCAATATTTCCAAACCCCGAAATTTCCTTCATGAACGTTCGTATCATGGAACAAAACTACAGCTTTTTTCGAAAGCTTTGGCCGCCATGTTTCGAAATCATGTTTGACAGCTTCATAGGTATGAAGCCCATCAATATGCAATAGATCAATGGAATTACCTTCAAAGTGCGAGCACGCTTCGTCGAATGTTGTCTTCATTAAGATAGAGAAGTCATGGTAATTTTCCTCGTTGTATTGTTTCAATTCGATATATACGCTTTCTTCATATCTTCCGGCGTGCATATCCCCTTCCCAGGTATCTACTGCATAACACTTCGTATTGAGCTTACTCTCACGAACAGCCTGACAAATTGCCATATATGAGATGCCGTTATATGTGCCCAGCTCAACGAAAAGGGCTGGGCTTAGAACATCTACTAGCCATGCAGCGAAAGGTACATGCCCAGTCCATGCGCTGGGCATAGACCGCTTGGGTTCGATAAACATGCGATTATTCAACGCCAAATTGATCATACGGCAAATTTTGCGTGGTATCGCGACGCCACTCGTAGGCCAATTGTAGCTATCTGCCGCATGAGGCCACTATTCTTTTTTCTGAAAACACCTACTGTGTCACCCCACACATTGATTTCAGCACCGTAATACTGCCCCCAATCAGTGCTTACCTCCAACAATTCACAGTTACCCAACTTGCTTAAAGCCCGATAGCTATCTGGATAATATCGCCAGCAATCTTGAGGGTAACGATGCTCTGGACCCTTAGATGGAGCTATAAGAAAAATTAATCCATTTGGCTTTACAACTCTGACCATTTCCATCCAAGTCAGCCAAAAGAATTCAATGTGCTCAAATGCTTGGCCAGATACAACTAAATCAAAACCATTAGAAGAGAGCGGAAAGAAATATGGAGACTTTAGTACGACGTCCACATTGGGGCCAGCAAGCAAATCTAGACCTACATACCGCGCACCTCGCCTGTGAAGAATCGGCTTGTAAGACCCGTTCACATCGAAAGATCCCACATCTAGGATTGACATTGAGCAACCCTTGGTTAAATACCGGTCAGCCAAAGATTGCATATGCTGCAAGGAACTGGCATGCATCGATCAAGCCCTCATTGGCTTTCCAAGATTTCCATTCTTATATCGAGCATGGGTATCCCGATAAGTCCGGTTGTAACACTACTACTCTCTGATCTAAATATGACGGCATCATGTATCCAATGATGTTGAATATGGCTATCTTGGCTGCCTTCGGCGATTGCCACATTTATACTGTAATCACCAGAGGGCAACATAGGCATTAAAAACGAAAAGTCAGTTTGAACATGAAGCCCTTCCACACAGTGCAGCGCAATATCTCTATAAATCAAATATGTATTGTCACCAAATAATGTTTGTCCTAGGCGATCCTTGACAAAGAAACCTATGATAGGCGCGTCCAAGACCTTATGAGCCACGGCAATAACACGAAGCGTGACTTCTTCACCTCCAACGATCCAGGCAAGCGATGAGCCAGCCCTATCAATCAGCTCGACACTGGTAATCTGCGCCCCCCCTTTCCCGAAAGACACAGCCTCAGGATCAAACTCAAAAACTCTGAGATCGTTCCGCAAATTACTGGAGTTTACAAATTCTGCTCGCTGATCTTTTCTTAGAGAAGGTGGGGCATGCTGACTCCTCATGATCTTTAGCTTCGTCGTGCTTCCCTTACCTTGCTGTGCCTCATAAAATGCCTGGAGGTACAACTCGCAAATATCTTTAGGAGACCCCCTCTGCAACACCTGGCCTTTTTCTAGCCAAATGGCGTGATCGCACAAACTTTTTATACTAGCTGTATCATGGCTGACAAAAATCACAGTGCTGGTCTTCATGAACTTTCGCAGGAAACGCATACACTTTTGTGTAAAGAATGCGTCACCAACTGCCAAGGCTTCGTCGATCACCAGAATATCCGCATCCACATGGGCAATGACGGCAAAAGCCAACCGAACATACATTCCACTCGAATAAGCTTTCACTGGTTGGTCGATGAACTGGCCAATGTCGGCAAAGGCAGCAATGTCATCAAACCGGGCGTCTATCTCGTCTTTGCTCAGACCGAGCACCGCCCCGTTCATATAGACGTTCTCGCGCCCTGTGAATTCAGGATTGAACCCGGCTCCTAGCTCGAGCAGGGCGGCCACACGACCATTAGTTTCTACCGTACCGTATGTTGGGGCTAAAGTCCCACAGATGAGTTGTAGGAGCGTCGATTTACCTGATCCGTTGCGACCGACAATACCAACCGTCTCACCCTTTTTTACCTCGAATGCGACATCGCGGAGGGCCCAGAATTCCCTCGCATAGTTTTTCGGCTCCTTGCCCAAGAGTCGCCGCAGGCGTGGATAGATCGCCTGTTTCAATCGATCTTCTGGTCGATCATAGAGCTGGTAACACTTGCTAAGATTCTGAACGCGAATAGCGATACCACTAACTAGCTGTTGGGCTTGGCTTTCCTCATTACCTATACCCATCTCCTTCAAAGGAATCGAGGATGCCGTCACAAAACTCTCAGAGGACATCGGCAAATCCCTTCCTGGTCTTCTGAAACCACCAGAACCCCGCCCACGCAACGGCCAAGCCGACTAGTAAGGAGAGTCCCCAGCCCGTCCAGTTCAGCATTCTTCCCCATATGAGGACGTTCCGTGCTTCCTCAATGACGAAGGTAAGTGGATTGAGCAGCAGCCACCCCTGATATTCTTTCGGTAGTGCAGCAACGGGATAGAACACCGGCGATACAAAGAGGAGGACTGTGGTAATGATCCCCGTGGTCTGAGCGATGTCGCGAATAAACACACCGGTGGCTGACAGAACCCAGGCGAACCCTGTCGTACCAATCAGTAGCGGCAGGATAACCAGCGGAAAGAAAACTGCCGTCCAAGGCAAAGAAAAGTTCAAAATGAGTTGGGCGATCAACAGCACTGTCGAGCTAATTGCAGCATGAAACAAGGCTGACCCCATGGCAACCCACGGCAGAATCTCCAGCGGGAACACCACCTTCTTGACGTAGTTCACGTTCAAGAGGATGAGGCCTGGGGCGCGATTGACACATTCGGCAAACAATCCATGCACGATCATGCCAACAAAGAGAATGATGGCGAAGCCGGTTTTACTTTCTTCGTTTTCCACACCCCAACGTGCCTTAAATACGACGGAAAAGACGAACGTATAGACCGCCAGCATGAGCACTGGGTTGAAGAAAGACCAAGCGAGTCCCATGAGCGAACCGCGGTACCGACCCATAACTTCCCGCTTGGTCAAGGTCGCGATCAGACCGCGATTGCGCCAGAGACTACCCACCATTTCAAAAGGGGTTGTACGAAAGTGTTGCATCAGGGGAATAGCATGGGTTGCTCTTAATTAACGTAGCTCTTCTTTGAGCACCCGCAACAGATATTGCCCATACCCATTCTTGGATAATGGCTGTGCGAGTTTTTCGAGTTGTGCGTCGGTGATCCATGCTTGTCTATAAGCAATTTCTTCCGGGCAGGCCACCTTTAATCCTTGCCGATTTTCTAGTGTGGCAATGAACTGGCTCGCGTCGAGCAACGATTCATGAGTCCCCGTATCCAACCAGGCATAGCCTCGGCCCATGACTTCGACGTTCAGTTGACCTTGTTCCAGATACAGGCGATTGAGATCAGTAATTTCCAACTCGCCACGGTCCGACGGTTTCAGGCTCTTGGCCAGATCCACCACCTGTTGATCGTAGAAATACAGACCTGTCACGGCATAACTAGATTTCGGTTGTGTGGGCTTTTCTTCCAACGATCGCACTTTTCCGTCTGAGTCGAAGTCGACGACACCGTAGCGTTCGGGATCTTGCACATGGTAGGCGAAGACGGTTGCGCCTTCAGCACGGTTCATTGCATGGTTGAGTAAGCGATGAAAATCATGGCCATAAAAAATGTTATCGCCTAGTACTAGAGCCGAGCGGTGATTTCCGATAAAGGAGGCCCCAATAATAAACGCTTGCGCGAGGCCATCAGGTGAAGGCTGTACCGCATAGTTCAGAGTCAGGCCCCACTGTTTGCCCGTACCGAGTAATTGCTCAAATCTTGGCGTGTCTTGCGGAGTGGAAATGATGAGGATCTCCTGAATTCCAGCCAACATGAGGGTGCTGAGTGGGTAATAGATCATCGGCTTATCAAACACCGGGAGTAGCTGCTTGCTGATAGCCAGTGTGGCTGGATACAGGCGGCTACCGGAACCCCCGGCGAGAATGATGCCTTTTCTAGGGAGTGGTGAGTGGTAAGTAGTGAGTTGAGTCATGTGGTTCTCAGTTTTTTGTGCAAGCCGTTACTGGCAAGTGGCGAGTACTTCCAACTTACTTATTATCACTTGCCACATGCTACTTGCCACTGACCATCATCCAGAATCTGTCGCAGCACGTGCTGCACCCCGCTTTTCCAGTTGGGCAATGCCAGATCAAATGTTGTGCGGAGTTTGGTGCTATCCAACCGCGAATTAGCTGGACGTTTAGCAGCGGTGGGATAGTCCGACGAGGGAATCGCTCGAATGGCATGCGGCGAGAGCTTGAGGGATTTGCCAGCTGCTCTGGCTTCGGATACGACAAACCGCGCATAGTCATACCACGTGGTCTCTCCATCAGCCACAAGATGATACAAGCCGAAAGGAAAGGTTGCGTCCCCCTCGCGCTGACACTGCCGCACGAGCTGTGCCGTTACATCCGCGAGCAAGGCAGCTGACGTCGGCACGCCATATTGATCAGCGACAACATTCAAGCTGTCACGTTCGAGAGCCAGTCGTAGTATGGTTTTCGCAAAATTGCTCCCCTGTGCCCCGACCACCCAACTGGTGCGAAAGATCAGATGCCGTGCCCCACTGGTTTGGAGTGCAATCTCGCCATCTCTCTTGGTTCGCCCATAGACATTTTGTGGATTGCTGAGGTCACTCTCCACATAAGCGCCCGACTTGCCGCCATCGAAGACATAATCGGTTGAATAATGCACAACCCAGGCTCCACGTTTCACCGCCTCTTCTCCAAGGACTCCGGGAGCGACGGCATTGATCGCATGAGCCAACTCGGGTTCTGACTCTGCCTTGTCCACTGCGGTATACGCCGCCGGATTGATGATCACATTGGGTTTAAACGACCGCACCAATTCACGGACAGCGGAGACGTTCGCCAAATCACATTCGGCATGACCCACAGCATAAATTTCCCCAAAGGGAACCAGTGCACGTTGTAGCTCAAAACCGACCTGACCGTGCTTACCGGTTAAGAGTATCTTCATAGTAGCGAGTGGCAAGTGGCGAGTGGCAACGGAATGGTTGCGGTCATTTCTTCGCCACATCCATTTTCAGCTTTTTGCTGAATCCACTTAGTAGTTTTCCAACGCGATCAAGCAGCCCATGCAGAGGGTGATCCTCAGCGATGTAGCTGAGCATCACGGCAATTTGAACTTGTGTATCGAGTTCGCTTAACGAACCACGGGCGATACTCAAGAAATGAGAATATTCCTTGTCGCCTTCTCGTGCCGCACCCTCAGCGATGTTTGAGGGGATGGATACGGCTGCACGCCTCATCTGACTTACCAATCCGAACACTTCCTCCTTCGGGAAGCCAGTGGTCACAGCGTAGATCTCCTTGACCAGCAACATTGCCTGTTGCCAAAGCTCCAGCCGTTGATGAGGCTTGCCACTCGCCGTTTGCCACTCCCTATTCGCCATATTGTCTTTCGACCCAGTTGCGATAGGCACCACTGGTCACATTGGCAACCCAGTTCTGATTTGCCAGATACCAACCTACCGTCTTGCGGATGCCCGTTTCGAACGTCTCTTGTGGCTTCCAGCCCAATTCCCGTTCAATCTTGCCTGCATCAATAGCGTAGCGACGATCATGGCCTGGGCGATCCTCCACGAATGTGATCAGAGCACGATACGTCGTAAGGGGAGAGTCGTGAGTGGTGGGGCGATTCTTCCCACTAGCCACTGGCCACTCACCACTCGCCGGCTTGAGTTCATCCAGGATATCGCACAGCGTATAGACCACATCGAGGTTGGTCTTTTCGTTCTTGCCACCGACGTTATAGGTTTCCCCCACACGTCCCGCGTCGAGCACCCGACGAATGGCGCTGCAATGGTCTTTGACATAAAGCCAGTCACGGATTTGTTGGCCGTCACCGTAAACAGGCAGCGGTTTGCCGGCCAACGCATTGTGGATGACCAGCGGGATGAGCTTTTCCGGGAAGTGGTACGGGCCGTAGTTATTGGAGCAGTTGGTTGTGAGCACCGGCAGGCCGTAGGTGTGGTGGTACGCACGCACGAGGTGATCACTGCCGGCCTTACTGGCCGAATAGGGGCTATTGGGTTCGTAGCAACTCGATTCGGTAAACGCCGGAGCATCTTTCGTCAATGAACCGTATACTTCGTCAGTGGACACCTGTAGAAAACGGAAGTGCTCCTTGGCCTCACTCTTCAGCGCTTCCCAATAGGCCCGCACGGATTCAAGTAAGTGAAAGGTACCGACGATATTGGTCTGGATGAATTCGCCTGGACCGTGGATGGAGCGGTCGACATGACTCTCAGCGGCGAAATTGATCACGGCACGAGGACGGTGCTCGGTCAGCAATTGACTGACCAGCGCGGTGTCACCGATATCACCACGCACGAAGATATGCCGCGCATCCCCATCCAAACTGGCAAGATTTTCAAGATTGCCTGCATAGGTGAGCTTATCAAGATTGATGACGAGCTCATCATGCTGCGCCAGCCAATCAAGAACAAAGTTGGAACCGATAAACCCGGCTC
>Ga0224510_10001806_pt1 | contig 13617 bp, 17 predicted proteins | sample SF_May12_sed_USG_FD_170161 | JGI IMG/M metagenome (GOLD analysis project Ga0224510, IMG submission 170161) | Sediment microbial communities from San Francisco Bay, California, United States - SF_May12_sed_USGS_4_1 | ecosystem: Environmental > Aquatic > Marine > Sediment | place: USA: California... | reverse complement strand
AGAAAATGAAAAGGGCCAGCAACTGGCGCGAATTGCAGAAGGAGAAGCCTCTATGAATCGGCTGCAATGGAAAGTCGCGGTGGTCACCGGCAGCAGCAGCGGCATCGGGAAGGCCATCGCGCTGCGATTCGGCGAAGAAGGGGCGAGGGTGGTGGTCACGGCCAGGCGGCTGAATTTTTGCGAACAGACCGTTGCGCAGATCAAGAAGCACGGCGGGGAAGCCTGGGCGATTCAGACGGACGTGTCCGACGAACGCCAGGTAGAAAGGCTGATCGAGGAGTCGGTCGAGAAGTACGGACGGATCGACATTCTCGTCAACAATGCAGGCATCGGCGGCGGTGGACGGCTGGCCACCACGACGACCGAGTCATTCCAAGAAGTGATGAGGACGAATCTCTACGGCACGTTCTTCTGCTGCCGAGCCGGATTCACACAGATGAAGAAACAGGGCGGCGGGCTCATCATCAACATGTCGAGCGTAGCTGGCGTGCAGGCCTGGGCTGGAACGGGGGCCTACAGCGCCTCCAAGCACGGCATCATGGCGCTGACCAAGTCGCTGGCGGACGAAGGCCGGTCGTTCAACATCAAAGTGAGCGCGATCTGTCCCGCCGGCGTCGCGGACGACTTGGTCGATGCTTCGCCGGACGACATCGAGCGGAGCGAACGGATCAGCCCCTTCGACATTGCCGAGACGGCCGTCTATTTGGCCACGCTCGGCAAATATGCGGTGGTGCACCAGATCGTGGTGGATCGGCTGGGGGCGGAGTGGTGAAGAGTCGCTGAGGGCCGGCTTGCTTGCCGAAGTTCGTCAGATGAGAACGTTGGGTCGATGTATCTCATTGCCAGGAAGCGTCATTCTTGCATGCAACGAAGGTTGTCGCGCTTGTAAGTCAATAGTCATATTGGCCCCAATTCATGCGCCTTCGCTGGCTGAAATCGCTCGCAGCCAAACGCCGCGTTCCCTATCAATCCCTCATTAACGATCTACTTGCGGGGGAAATGAGAAAAGCGGGGTAGCTTGATATTCGGTCCATCGCGTCCGTTGTGCGTTGGGCATCAGGCGCTGTGGGTGTCGAACGCCTGCCTGAGTGATGATGAGAAAAGACTCCCGACACCTTTTCTTATTTTCATCTGCTGCCAGCGTTATCGGCGTCCGTGAAGCATTACATCTAACAGTGGCTTGCACGCCAACCAAATGTTCGCCACATGGTCTACGATCTTCTGGTTCTTAGTGGCCGGGCAAGTTGTGTATGGAAAGATTGCCCCGACGGCAACCTGTAGGTTTGATCGCTTCTTACATAATGCGTCGTAAGTGGCCTTCAGCCACTGAGGTTGTGGCCGCACTTTCGAACCCTTCTGCTTCTCTGGAGATGCCGTTCGCAAGTCATACTCGATCCGCGCATCAAGTATCGCTTGGGCTCTCTGCGTAGGATACCGACGCTGCACCACGATTACCCAGGGCGAAGCACCCGGTGCTTTGCGCAATGCGCGGAGAAGCCGCAAGTTCACATTCGCTAGCAAATCCTGAAATCCATCGTATTCCAGTTCAAGCAGATTTCTCCGCATTTCCGTTTCTATTCCGTGGGGTACTGTAACGATTGCCAAAATACGATCTGTCTCAATGGACAGCGTTAGGTGAGGATAGTTTGTAAATGGTTTGTTCTGTTTCGAGTTCTTTAGCCGCAGAAAATCCCAAACCGAAACCCCGTCCTGTCCAGTAATAGAGCCCCTACCAGTTCCCCTGGGATTCATCCCAAGTTCACAGATCAGCGCCCGATTCTTGCGTAGCTCATCCATCGCAAGCCTGATCAGACGTTTTGCTTCAGGATAATTGTAGGGCTCGCCTTTACGGAAAGGTATGCCACTAAACGTTGTTAACGTTCCTTCTTTCAAGTAGCCCTCCTCCACCAATCGGTTTTCAGCAATAACGAAGTAATCCGCTGCGCGTTTGGCCCAATCCGACCGGCTCGACTGTGCAATGAGCCAGGCATAGATCTCAGACCACTTCCTAAGAATCGTTCCATCAGGCAGAGCTAGATCGGTCCCATCAACGTCAATCACTAGCAATGTAATGATCTGAAAGCCGCGACGACTGGCCGTGCGAAAATGCCTCTGTAATTGTTCTGTGCGGAGTGGCGATGCCACCTTACTTTCAATCAACAGCACCCAGTCGTTATTTCGATAGATACAGGCATCGGGTAGACCTCGTTTCTCCGCATCTGTTTCGGCAGCCACTCGCTCACCCGGCAAACTTTGTTCGATAATCTCCAATGGCACTGTCCGCCCAATTCGCTGCCGGGTCGCCCATCTGACAAACAGCCGGAGCAGCCGCCGATCCTCGGACAAGGCGGAAACCAACGCATGAGTCAGCCGGTTTTCTGGTTGCGTGTATTGGTCGAAGACATTGCGCATTTGTCAGATTCCTAGAATCCCATGCGTTGGAACTTTGGCTGTAAGGCTAGCGGGTTGCCCTTGTTGATCTCAGCTGCTCCCCTGATGCGTTAAAGGTCTCCTTTGGTGACCGAAGGTGAGAAAGTGCGAAACGTATACCCCACATGCTAAGGAAGGGATGATTAAGAGCAACGGTAACGGGGGCTGGTATGCGTATTGACTTATGGCACCAACAAGATGCATTCCCCACATGGCCCGTAAATCGTGTCTTGACGTGCCTGGCGCGGTCTATCATGTGATTGCCCGAGGGAATCGCTGCGCGTCGCCCGTTCATGATGACGCGAGAACACAGTAACTGTTGCTGGCTCATCGGATGTTTGCTCCGCTAGAGGTGCTGGTCTTAGAAAAAGCCGGGTAGTGGGCTTCGATCTTTCTCATGGCTTCACGGTCGTAGACTTTCTCTCCACAAGCTGGACACTCGTGAAACTCCAGTCTTGGTACTGAGTAGGTCTGGCCTTTGGATTTGCCGGTCCACTTTCGCCGGACCTTTTTGATTTTGCCGCTGCCGCAGGTGGGACATTTTGTGATGATGAGCATGGAGTTGAGCTCGCAGCCCTTATCTATGAACAAGATCAGGCGAATGCCAAACGGCCTTTGGGTTCAGGAATCGGACGACCGAGTTCTTTCGCTATTTCGATCCATTCCCGGATGACGGTCTCCACATTCGCCAGTGCTTCTTGATACGTGGCGCCATCCGCTGCATAGCCGGCCAATTCCGGCACTTCGGCGATAAAGGATTGATCGTCCTTGCTCAATAGCGGTTCTCCCCCGTCAGGACGGTTTCGGGAAGTAGATCGACAGTAATTCCGCTGTGGTGAAGGTCTGTATGGTGGTGTCTTCAAAGTCTTTGTCGTTGGTCCAGAGCGGTCGTCCCAGCTCTAGTGCGAGTGCCAGGATTTCGATATCTTGAGGATCACGATGCGCAATCTGAAGTTTGGCCTTCTTCATCGACCGTCGATAGGAGTTGGGTTTGTATACGGTCAATGGCAAGAGATCCAGCGTAAACCGTACCAGTGTCGGATTGACCTCCAGCTTCTGTGCCACTTTGGGGATATAGTAATGGACTTCGTCCAGTGCTGATTCGGTTACGGCAAATTCGGAGATGTCGGCATCAAGGAATAGCTGCTTGGCTTTCCCTCCGAGCAACGCGGAGAGAATTGGGTTAGCGTCGACGACGAGCTTTTCTGGTTTTCTCGAAGTCTGCAAGGATGGCGTCCTCGGTGAGATGATGGCTCTTCATCGAAGCCCGAATCTCATCAGTGAGGGTCGAGAACAGTTCTTTTTTGATTTCAAGCGGAAGGGCTTTGCCTGAGGCTGGCAGGAAGAATCCCACGATCTTCCCATGTCGTGTGACCATGACTGGCTCATCCTGCTTGAGGAGGCTGGTGGCACGATCGCGAAATTGCTGAACGGTTGCGGTCTTCATGTGGTCACCAAGGTGGGCACAGTCTGACATGCCGCTTATTTGTCGTCAACTGGCCCTACGGATGCGCCGTGCGCCAGTTCCTGCCGACGCCGAGATCAACCTTCAGGGGAACCGACAGGCCTAGTTGTTTCCCGACTGCTTCCATTTCGTGCTTCACCAGCCGTTTTGCCTCATCCAAGTCATGGTCCGGCACTTCGAAGATCAATTCGTCGTGGACTTGGAGAATCATCTTCACGTGCGGCAAATCCGCATGAAGCGCCTTATGGACGTTGATCATGGCGACTTTGATCAGGTCCGCTGCTGAGCCTTGGATGGGGCTGTTCACCGCCATGCGCTCGCCGAAGCCGCGTTGGGCTGGGTCGCCGCTTTGGAGTTCTGGGATTGGCCGGCGGCGGCCTAGGATGGTCGTCGTATAGCCCTTCTCCCGTCCTTCGGCGATGTTGCGGTCCATGAGCGCCCGCACGGCGGCAAACTTTTCGAAGAACGTGTCGATATACTTCTTCGACTCCGCTTGTGAGACCCCGATGTTCTGCGAGAGGCCAAACGGGCTAATTCCATAGACGATCCCGAAGACAACGGTTTTGGCGGCGCGCCGCATGTCGCGCGTGATCTGGCTGGAGGGCAGGCCGAAGATCTCCATGGCGGTTGCCATGTGGATGTCCTCGCCTTTCGCAAAGACGGCAAGCAGGCGCGGGTCCTGCGACAGGTGCGCCAGGATGCGCGGCTCGATCTGGCTGTAGTCGGCGCAAAGCAGTTCGTGGCTCTTGGGAACGATGAAGGCTTCGCGAATGCGCAGGCCGTAGTCGCCCTTCACGGGAATGTTTTGCAGATTTGGTTCAGTGGACGAGAGTCGTCCGGTTGCCGCAACCGTCTGGTTCAGCGAGGTGTGTAGCCGCTTCGTGTCCTGGTGGATCAATTCGGGCAAGGCATCCACATAGGTCGATTTGAGCTTGCTCAGACTGCGGTAGCTCAAGATTTGCGCGGGCAGCTCATGCTGTGTGGCGAGTTGCGTGAGCGTGTCTTCGTCCGTGGAGTAGCCGGTCTTCGTTTTGCGGCCTGGCTTGAGGCCGAGCTTCTCGAAGAGCACCACGGCCAGCTGCTTCGGCGAATTGATGTTGAACTCGCCGCCCGCCAGGCCGGCGATGGTTGCCATCATTTTGTCCAGTTCATGCTCCAATTCCTTGCTCAACTGGCGCAGGCCTTCGACATCCAATAGAAATCCGTTTCGCTCGATTTCAGCCAGCACCGGCACGAGCGGCATTTCGACATCCTGAAATAGTTTCAAGCTGCCCTGTTCAGTCATCCGTTCGATCATCGCCGGGGCGAGTGTGGCCAGAACGGCCGCCTGTTCCGTCGCCTCTTCGCGTGACCCGGTGTTTTCGTCGAATAGGGATTGCGGGACCTGGGCGCCGGCCTGGTGGATTCCCAGTCGATGGCCGATAGCTTCCATCGCGATGGTATCGAGGCTGTGGTCACGGCGATTGGGGTTGAGCAGGTAGTCGGCTACCATGGTGTCGAGAGAAGGCCCCGCGAGCGTGATGCCGATGTGGTGGAAGGCCAGCAGGGTCGCTTTCAGGTCGTGGACGACTTTGGTGTGGGCGTGATCGTGCAACAGCGTGGTGATCGGCCGCATGTACGCATGGACGTCGAGCGGGATGTAGGCGGTCTTTCCCCCGGCCGAGAGGGCAATGCCTGTGACGTCTGCGTGAACGCTGGGGCCGGGGGAGCGCAGGCAACAGATGCCGAGGGGGCCTTCTTTGGGCAAAGCGGCTACGAAGCGCTGGGCTGAGGGCTCGTCCTGAATCAATTCTGACTTGTCCGGGTTGGCCTCGGCCGGCTTGGCGTTCGACTGGAATGTTTTCAGCAGGGTGGTGAATTCCAGCTCTCGTAGCAAATCGATGAGCTGATCTTGATGCGGCGGCTTCACATGAAAGGTACTGGGATCGAAGGCGATGGGGCTGTTGATGTCGATGGTGGCCAGCTTGCGGCTGAGCCTGGCGTTGTCGGCTTGCTCAACCAGCATTGCTTTGACGCGGGGCGGCGTGACTTCGTCGGTGCGCCGGAGCAATTCCTCGATTGTGCCGAACTGGGCGATGAGCTTCATGGCGGTTTTTTCGCCGATCCCCTTCACGCCGGGAATGTTGTCCGTTGCGTCGCCCATTAACCCCATGATCTCGATGACACGCGACGGTTCGACGCCAAACTTTGCGACACACTCCGCTTCGCCGGACCATTTGTCCTTCACCGGGTCATAGATGCGCACGTGCGGCGTGACGAGCTGCAGCATATCCTTGTCGCCGGTCACGATGACGACGTCATAACCGGCGCGCTCCGCCTGGTACGCCAGCGTGCCAATGAGGTCGTCGGCTTCGTAGCCGGTTTGCTTGACGGCGGGGATATTCAGGGCTTCGACGACGCGGTGGATGTAGGGAATCTGCGCGCTCATGCCTTCCGGCATCGGGGGGCGTTGGGCTTTATAGTCTTTGAACTCGTGGTGGCGAAGGGTCGGCCCCTTCTCGTCGAAGGCCACGACGATCCCGTCCGGCTGCCGTTCGCGCAAGATCTTCAGCAGGGTGGTGGTAAAGCCATAGACGGCGTTGGTGTGCAGGCCTTTGGAATTGTTCAGGGCGGGGAGGGCAAAGAACGCCCGATAGATGTAGGCACTGCCGTCGATCAAATAGAAAGTTGGACGGCTGTTGGAATCCGACGGTTTCATGGGCCTTACCGGCTAGTGGAATTGCATCGTCCAGGACTGAGGTCTGAGTGCTGAGGACTGGGTGAACAGATCCCACTTCCGAAAATCTCAGTCCTCAGCCCTCGTTACTCAGTCCTGGCTAGGGGTCCGGTGCGATGATCAAGGGCGGTTTGCCGAACTTTTCGCGCATGCCGTTGATGGTATTCAAAACTGCCGGCAGCCCGATCAGCTTGGCTTCGACCTTGCGTTTGCCGGGAAAATCCAACATGGAGATTCCAATGAGCATGGTCAGAATGCCCTGACCCGGCAGAAACAACATCAAAAACCCGACAAAGAGGAAAATCGCCCCGATCACATTCTTGACGAGATGGCCCAGGACCCGCAATGCCGGATGGTGATCTTCCATCCAGGGCCGGGGAACCCTGATATCGAAGAAGTCGGCCGGCAGCCGCATGAGGATGAACGGAATGGCGATCAAGGAGCCGACGAAAAAAACAATGGATAGGACAGTCAGGGCCACCAGTGTTTCAGTCGAGATATAGTGTTCAACTGTTGAGAGAAGCCCGTTCATCGGCGGGCATCCTAACATGCGCCCGGCTGCCCCTCAAGGCGAAGGACATACGGTCTTGTGTTTACGCGGGGCCATGCGGCGGCTATAATCAGCTCGCATGGAGCCTGTTCATGGATCGATTCAAGCGGCACTCGACGGCAATCGGGCTCCTCATGATCGGGGCTCTCTCCGCTCTTCCTTCTGTCCGTGCCGGAGACCTGCCGGCCTCCGGTGAAGAGTTCAGGATCGAAGTCACCAAGAAAGGGCTTGGGAAACAGGTGGTGATCTCCCAGGGCGCCAAAGAGTGGTTCATGTTGATCGATGTGACGCCGGAAAACGCGGTTGTCGTTCGGCAGGAGAAAGAACACGATCGGTATCTTGTCGATGAAAGCGAGACGCACGATCGTCCGATGACGCCCGGTGAAGTGGATGCCGCGATCGACGACTATGTCAACAGCGTGAAGACACGCGTGAAACAGCGGTAATTTTATGGTGCAGCCGCCCAAATTCGTCATCTTCGCCCATAACGCCACCTACGACAAGCTCCATCAAGTCGCCACGATCGGCATGACCGCGGCGGCGATGGGCAAGGACGTCATCGTGGTCTTGCTGTTTTGGACGATCAAAAAACTGGCTGAGGGAAAGATCGATCAGATCGATTTTCCGCCGGAGTATGCGGGGTCCGCCGAAGAGGTTGCCCGTCTCTTGAAAGAAAAGAAGGTGCCGAAGATTTCAGAGATGTTTCAGGACGCGAGACATGTCGGGAAGTTTCGGCTGATCGCTTGCAGCGCCGGTCTGGAATATATGGGCGTGGACAGTCAGGCGGTCGAACAGAACGTCGATGAAGTGCTGGGCCTCCCTGCCATTCTCAAGCTGACGGAAACGGCGGAAACGAAGCTCTTCATCTGATCTGGTGAGGGGTGAAGAGTGAGGGGTAAGGGGTATCCGGAAAGCTCTCCCCTCTCAATCACCTCACCCCTTACTCCTAACCCCTAACGTGACTTCGTCACTCCCACCCGATCACAGTATGCCGTCAGCTTGCATGTGCTGCAGAATGGCGAAACCGGCAGGCAGAGGTTTTGGCCATAGGGCACGAGCAGATCATTAAATGTTATCCAGTATTGCTTGGGCAGTTTCTTTCGGAGGGCATCTTCGCTCTTCTCCGGCGTGTCTGTGTTGATATAGCCCCACCGGTTGCTGATCCGGTGGACATGGATATCGACACAGATTCCGGGCTTGCCGTACCCGACTGTCACCACAAGGTTCGCCGTCTTCCGCCCGACTCCGGGAAGGGTCACCAACTCCTCAATAGAATCGGGGACGGTTCCACCATAGTGATCGAGCAAGCGCCGGCAGATGCCATGAATGGATTTCGCTTTTGTTCGATAGAACCCGACGGGGTAGATCGCCTGCTCGATCTTCTTGAGTGGCAATGCCAGCATATCTGCGGGGGTCTGTGCCAGCGCAAAGAGCCGGTCGCTTGCCTCGCGCGTGGCCTTATCTTTTGTCCGCAGACTCAGGAGGCAGGAAATTAGGATGAGGAACGCATTGCGATCGAAATTCCGAGCGACGATGCCGAGGACCGGCTCCTGCCATTGCAGGATCTCGCGTTTGACGATTCGGAGTGCAGCGTGGATGTGGTCCCGGCGCATCGGAGTCGAATCGAGTGGATAGAAGGCGGAGCAGGAGAGGACGGCGTGTGAAACAGAACACGGCGCTGCTTCAAACTACTCTGGTTTCCGCTTTGATAACCACTTCTGGCGTCGCCGTTGGGCCTCGCGTTCTTTCGCTTTTTTCCTGACGCTGGGCTTTTCATAAAAGCGGCGGCGCTTGAGTTCACGGAACAATCCTTCGCCGGCCAGCTTTTTCTTGGCGACCTTTAGAGCTTTTTCAACGTTGTTATTGAAAACTTTAATTTCCATCCGGTCCGACTTTTCGCTTTCTCAGGCTTGTGCCTGTTCCTATCCATTGCACTACTGTTTCGGCGGCGGAGTGTAACATAGCCCCTTCAGTTCCTCAAGGCTTTGCTCAACTATTCCGAGTTTTTGAAGTAAGTCGTCTCTAAGCTGCTGATTTAACTGTAGTTTTAAGTTTGATCCGGCGGTGTGAATCCCTGCTTGCGCGGCGGCGGCGGCCATCATCATACCGACGGTGAGATCCGATTGGAGCGGCGACGGCGTCGGTGGAAAACAGGCATGAATCGATCGTCCGACTTCACAGGCCAGCTCGGCAATCTCCATCGGAACTTCTGTCGCTTGATGGAGCGCCGTTGAGATGGACGCCGATCGATCCGGGTGCTGTTTGGGGATTTTGTAGGCTTTTAACAGCCTGTCGTAGGCGTCCACATCTTCTTGAACGAGTCGGCGAAGCCGATTCGCCACGTGAGCGAGGCGTCGCTCTATTTCTGTATGACTGCCGAGACGAGCCCCCATCGTCCCTAATGCAGCCGCCAAGGCGCCGACGAGTGCCGCAACGCTTCCACCGGCCGGTATCGGCTTGGCAGCGGCGACGGCATTCAGAAAGTCTGAAAGGGTTGGGTCCGGCTCCTTCTTGACCAACATGGCCTCGGCTATTCTGGTTTCGAGGACTTGCGCCGGATCGAATCGCTCAAACTGTAGCGACGCAGCCGCTGCCTGGTCGAGCGCTGCTTGCGGCGCCAGGCCGATGAGTTCGCTCCCGGCTACCGCTACACCTCGTTCCGAGGCTTCGATTGTCACGGCCTGCAAGGCTTTGTGCATCGGCGTCACCCGATAATCCGTCAGATTCATTGCCACTTGCACCATGCCGCGGCTGGCCAGCCTGACGCCAATCGCCTTCAGGCAAGGCAATCCCCCGTTCGACTGTCGGATGGATCGCGCGATGGCCTTGGCAACCGAGAGGTCGTTCGTCTTGAGATTGGCGTTGAAGGCGATGAGGGGTTGGCGCGCGCCGATCACGACCGCTCCCGCTGTCTTGTGCAGATGAGGCGGGCCAAAGTCTGGAAGCCAGGCCGGGTCCTGTTCCATCCGGGAGGCCAACCCTTCCGGCCCTCCCATGCGGATCGACTCCAGCTGCCTATGTGCCGGGTTGGACGATGCCTGCTCATAGAGGAAAACCGGAATTCCGAGGCCTGTCCCGACCTCCTGTCCAACCGCGCGAGCCAGGCGAACGCACTCGTCCATGTCGACATCCTGAATCGGCACAAAGGGCACCACGTCAGTGGCGCCGATGCGGGGATGGACGCCTTCGTGCCGGTGGAGGTCGATCAGTTCGGTCGCTGTGGTGATGGCGCGGAGCGCCGCCTCGCCGACAGCATCGGGCAGCCCGGCGAAGGTCAGCACCGACCGGTGATGGTCCGCGTCCATCGTGTGGTGCAGAAGCCAGACATCGGGCACGGCGGTTACGGCCTCAATCAGGGCCTGAAGGACGGCGGGATTCCGGCCTTCGCTGAAGTTCGGAACGCATTCGATGAGCGGCCTCGTGGTCATACAGGCTCTCGATGAAACGACAAAGCCGGAGGGAGCGGGTATTCCCTCCGGCTTCATCTCATGCGCGCAATCGGACTGGTTTCGTGGCGGTTACTTGGTCTTCTTCACGAACGCTTTGTAAATTCGGCCCGACTTCGCCTGTTCCTCTTCCATGCCCACCATCTGGTGGCCGGTGGTTTCGCACCAAGCCGGCATGTCTTGCTTGATGCCTTCGTCGTCGGAGACGACTTCGAGCACTTGTCCCAACGTCAGTTCTTTGATCTTTTTTGACGTGAGGATAATCGGCATGGGGCAGAAGTACCCTAGGGTATCGAGCTTGATATCGGATTGCATCATCACTAACTCCCAAATATCAGGACTGAGCAATGAGGACTGAGGGCCGAGGCTCAGTCCTCAGCACTCACACCTCAGTCCTGTGTCTAAATGAATAAATTCACGCTGCCGTGCTTGGCTTCCGCCAGATAGGTGGTGACCCCGGCGTACTGATCGATGCCGTCGATCAACGTGTCTTTGGTAATCCCCATGAGGCCCATCGTGGTGGTGCAGGCGATGAACCGTACGCCGAGATCCAGCGCGGTGTGCATCAACTCGGGGACGCCCGGCATGCGATTCTGTTTCATCACCTTCTGCATCATCGCGGTGCCCAATCCGCCGAAATGAAATCGCGAGAGCGGCAGCGTCTCAGCGCCGCCTTTATTGAGCGCTCCAAACATCCGGCGCAGCCAATCTTTCGCGGAGCTGGCCGCGCCCTTCTTGCGAATCGCATTCAAGCCCCAGAAGGTAAAGAATACGGTCACCTGCATCCCCATGGCGGCCGCGCCTGTGGCGATGATGAAAGCAGCCATTGCCCGATCCAAATCTCCGCTGAGGAGAACAATGGTCACTCGATCCGGCTTGGATGCCTGGAGTTGCGCTAATGTCGCTGTCGGTTCAATTTGTGTGGCAATCATGGCGTGACCTCGCTTCCCATACGCACGATCAACATTGTACGAGCGTATGGACAGGATAGTATGGGGTTCTCGAGAGTGTCAAGAAACAGGGCTTGTCGCGTAGAGGCGTTCGTCTCTTGACCTTGCCTTATCCGGTCGTTATAGTCGCCGACTATTAGGTGCAGCCTGTTTCCCGGGCTTCCTTCCTTGCCAATGAACATACCACTTACGCCTGATATCGTGTCTGCCAGAAGCGCTCCGCTTTTGGGCTTCTGGTACCCGGCTGTGCCGAGCGATACCTTGCGCTCAGGCTCGATGAAAGCCCTGCAGATGCTGGGGCTCCCGATCGTGCTCTGTCGAGACCGGGAAGGACGCTTGGCGGCGATGCGGGATATTTGCCCGCACCGCGGTATGCCGCTGTCGTTTGGGCGATTCGACGGCGAGCGAGTCGAATGTCCATATCATGGGTGGCAATTCGACATGCAGGGTCGCTGTCGCCGTATTCCGGCTCTTCCGGACGGGGCGTCCCTTCAGCCGGACAAAGTCGGGATCGCCGGCTATCCGGCTGAAGAGGCCGACGGCATGATCTGGCTGTATCTTCCCGATGACCGCGGAAGCGCAATCCCCTTGCCGCCGGTTCCGCGCATGCCGCTGCCATCGGAGCCGAAGCAGTCGTTTCACATTTCGTTGATCTATACATGTACGGCGGATGACGGTGTCATCGGCCTCATCGATCCGGTGCATGGTCCCTATGTCCATTCCTGGTGGCGTAGCGATGCGAGTATGCATGAAAAGGCAAAGACCTTCGAGCCGATTCCCAATGGATTTCGGATGACGGCCCATCGTCCGGCCAAGAACAGCGGTCCGTTTCATTGGCTGGAGCGCGTTTATGGAGGGCCTTTGAGCACCACGATCGACTTTCTGCTCCCGAATCAGCGTGTCGAACTCATGGAATGCGGGAGGGTGTGGATGGCTAACCGGTTGATGGCCACGCCCATGTCCGACATGGAATGCCGCATCGATTTTTCCGCCTATTGGCGCGGGCTGCACTGGCTTCCGTTCGGCAATTTGGTTTTCCGCACGCTTACCAAAATGTTCCTGGGCCAGGATGAAGTTGCCATGAAACATCTCGCCGTGGGGCTTCGCCACAAGCCATCGTCGATGTTTCTCGGTGACGCTGATATGCCGGCCAAGTGGTACTACAAACTGAAGGCCGCTCATCTGGCATCGGTTCAGACCGGACAGCCGATGGAACATCCCCTCAAAGAGCGGGTCACGCTGCGATGGAGAAGCTGAGAGCCTGTTATCGTTCTGCTTCGCTGAAGAGGATCAGACTCATCGCCCGCTGGATTTGATCGCGTGTTCCCAATAAGACGACGATATCGCCGGGGAGGAGTGTGATGTTCACGGAAGGATTGGATTCTGTGATGCCGCTTCTGGTCCACGCAATGATCGAGGTGCCGGTTCGTGGCCGCAGGGCCAGTTGATCGATGGTCTTCCCGGCCGCCGGCGAATCCTCCTCGACACGGCAGGTCTCCACTTCCACATCGCTGAGCGTGCCGCCGCGAAGATGATGCGCCAATTCTGGTAGCTCGCTGCGTCGCAACAGCGCATAGCCTTCCCGCCTGACCTGCTCGGCTTTTTGCATCACGAAGTCCTGCGGCATGTTGTAGGTCCGCAGAACCAGCGCGAAGATTTCGATCGACGTTTCGAACTCCTCCGGCACGACATCGTCCGCCCCGAGCTGATGGAGTTCCTCCAGTTCGCGAAGATACCGTGTCCGCACCACGATATGGATCTTCGGGTTCAGGCTCCTCGCCAGCTGCACGGTTCGGCGGGCCATGAACGGATCGGAGATTGCGATCACCAGGACTCTGGCATCGTCGATTTTTACATGCCGAAGCACGGTTGGATTTGTTGCATCGCCGTAGTAGAGCGGCAAGCCGTGCTGCGCTTCGCGGCGCACCGTATCGCCGTCCAAATCCAACGCGATGTACGGCACTTCGGTGTCGCTGAGCACGCGGGCCAGGTTCCGTCCGTTCAACCCATACCCCACGATAATCACATGGTCTTTGATTCGGAGATGCCGCCCTTCCGCC
>Ga0224510_10001805_pt1 | contig 13622 bp, 9 predicted proteins | sample SF_May12_sed_USG_FD_170161 | JGI IMG/M metagenome (GOLD analysis project Ga0224510, IMG submission 170161) | Sediment microbial communities from San Francisco Bay, California, United States - SF_May12_sed_USGS_4_1 | ecosystem: Environmental > Aquatic > Marine > Sediment | place: USA: California... | reverse complement strand
GGCGGGAGAATTTCCTCCCCACTTTCGGGTGTTTCGGCGGCACCTTCACAGAGGTTGATACCGTTGAAAACTGAAAGCGATAATCCAGGACAGAAGTCAATTTATCGTGAATATGCGGAAGCGATCATCATTGCGCTTCTGCTGGCGTTTTTTATCCGGACTTTTGTGGTGCAGGCCTTCAAGATTCCTTCCAGCTCCATGGAGCCGACCCTGCTGATCGGTGACCACCTGCTGGTCAATAAATTCACCTATGGGGTCAAGAATCCCTTGACCGGGGCAACATGGATTGCGGTCGGCACGCCGCAGCGCCGTGATATCATCGTTTTTGAGTATCCGCTGAACCCCTCGCAGGATTTCATCAAACGGGTGATCGGGGTGGCCGGAGACAGAATCGAGGTCATTGACAAAAAGGTGTTCGTCAACGGCGAACCCTTCGAGGTGCCAAGCGCCGTGTATCGTGACGGGCGGATTTTCCCCAGTGATATGAGCACGCGCGACAACTTCGGGCCGGTGGTGGTGCCGGCGGATTCCCTGTTCGTGATGGGAGACAACCGTGACAACAGCCACGACAGCCGCTTCTGGAAGTTTGTCGATTTGAGAGCGGTTAAGGGCAAGGCCTTTGTTCTCTATTGGTCATGGAACAGCGATGATTTCAACGTGCGTTGGCATCGGATCGGGCAGCTGATTCACTGAAGGACGTCTTGGGTTTGACCGCACCACCCGCTGGCGACCGAGTTGAGGAGCGTTATGGACACAGAATATCGCTTTACCCATAAACATATTCTGGGGCTCGAAGATCTTACCGCCCAGGATATCGATTACGTCTTGCGGGTCGCCGAGTCTTTCAAGGAGATCTCGCAGCGGCCGATCAAGAAGGTGCCGACCCTGCGCGGCAAGACCGTGATCAACCTCTTTTTCGAGCCCAGCACCCGAACCCGCCTTTCCTTTGAGGTCGCGGCCAAGCGCCTGAGCGCCGATACCTTCAATGTCGCCGCTTCCAGCAGCAGCACCACCAAGGGTGAAACCCTGTTGGATACCGCTCGCAATCTGGAAGCGATGAAACCTGATATCATCATCATCCGCCATTCACGTTCCGGCTCCCCGCGCCTGTTGGCCAATCATATCAATGCCTCGGTGATCAATGCCGGGGATGGTGTCCACGAGCATCCCAGTCAGGCCCTGTTGGACATGTTGACCGTCAGGGAGAAAAAGGGGCGGCTGGAGGGGTTGAAGGTCGCGATTATCGGCGATATCACCCACAGCCGGGTGGCGCACTCGAACATTATCGGATTCTCCAAGATGGGGGCGCAGGTTGCGGTGAGCGGTCCTGCCACCTTGATCCCAAAAGGGATTGCCGAGATGGGTGCCACGGTATGTGATTCCGTGGAGGCCGCGGTCGCCGATGCCGACGTGGTGATGGCGCTGCGGATTCAGAAGGAGCGGCAGCAGGATCCGCTGATCCCTTCGCTGCGCGAGTATGCCCGCTTCTTCGGCATCACCCAGCGCACCCTGGCCGGCGCCAAGCCCGATGCCTTGGTTATGCATCCCGGGCCGATTAACCGGGGGGTGGAGATGGATCCAGCCATCGCCGATGGTCCGCGTTCGGTTATTCTTGAGCAGGTGACCAACGGGGTCGCGGTGCGGATGGCCTTGCTCTATTTGATCATGGGAGGTGGGTGAGATGGATTTTTCTCCCTTGCACGAAGCGTCTGTACTGCCGGTGTTGTTGGCAAACGGCAGGGTCATCGATCCGGTCAACGGCATCGATCAGGTCGCCGACGTACTGGTAGAGAACGGCACCGTTACGGCCATCGGCGCGGGATTGGACTCGGAGCGCACCTCGGCGCGGCGGATCGATCTGCAGGGCAAGTGGGTGGTGCCCGGCCTGATCGACATGCACGTGCATCTCCGGGAGCCGGGCGCCGAGTATAAGGAAACCGTGGTCAGCGGCACCAAGGCGGCGGCGGCGGGTGGTTTTACGGCCGTGGCCTGTATGCCCAATACCAACCCGGTGAACGACAACCAGGCGGTGACGGTGCTGATTCGCAGTCGGGCCGCCGAGGGCTATGCCAGGGTGTATCCGGTGGGCGCCATCAGCAAGGGCAGTGCCGGTGAAAATCTCTCCGAATTCGGTGAGCTGCGCGCAGCCGGGGTTGTCGCGGTCACCGACGACGGCCTGCCGGTGACTGACGGGCAGTTGATGCGGCGGGCGCTGGAGTACGCCGGCAATTACAAGCTGCTGGTGATCTCGCATGCCGAGGAGTTGTCGTTGAGTCGCCATGGCGCGATGAACGAGGGGAGCCTTTCCACCCGGATGGGGCTGATCGGCATTCCCTCGGTGGCGGAGGAGATCATGGTGTATCGGGATATCGCCCTGGCCCGCTATACCGGGCGGCCGGTGCATATTGCCCACGTCAGCACCCGCGAAGCGGTGAGCCTGATCCGGCGGGCCAAGGCCCAGGGCTGTAAGGTCACCGCCGAGACCGCGCCGCACTATTTCACCCTCACCGAGGAAGCGATCGGCTCTTATGATGCCCGGGCCAAGATGAATCCGCCTCTGCGCACCGCCGATGACGTGGCGGCGATCAAGGAGGGGTTGCAGGACGGCACCCTTGACGCCATTGCCACCGACCACGCCCCCCACAGCGAGTTGGAAAAGGATGTGGAGTTCGATCTCGCCGCCAACGGGATTATCGGTCTTGAAACGGCTCTGCCATTGGCCTTGGCCCTGGTTCGGGACGGCCTGATAACCCCGGCGCGGCTGGTGGAGTTGCTCTCGGTCAACCCGGCGCGGATTCTCGGGGTGGACGGGGGGACGCTGACGGTGGGGTCGGTGGCGGATGTGACGGTGATCGACCCGGAACGATCCTTCCGCTACGATGTCGAGCAAGTGGTTTCCAAGAGCCGCAACTCACCGTTCCTCGGCTGGGAGCTTGCCGGCAAGGCGGTGCTGACCATGGTCGGCGGCCGGGTTGTCTATTCGGATATCTGAAAACGGCCGGTGGCAACCGGTTGCTGGTGCCCGTCTTAAAAAGAACACCCCCTTCACCTCGAAAAGGCGAAGGGGGTGTTCTGGTTTCAGGCCCTGGAGTTTTTTATTTCTTGATGTCGAGCAGGCTGCCCAGCATCTCGTCGTAGGCCTGGATGGTCTTGATGTTGGCCTGGAAGAAGCGGCGGGTCATGAGCTGCTGCGGGATCTCCTCGGCCAGTTCGACGTTGGATTTTTCCACCAGCACCTCTCCCTCGGTGGTGCGTTCCAGCGCCAGCGGCCCCGGTGTCTCCACCGTGCTGACGTTGGCGGTCACCCCCTGCGGCACCTCTTCCTGCAGGGTGACCCTGGTTTTCTTATAGCCGTCGGTGTCGATGTTGGCGGTGTTGTTGGCGCTTGATTCGTTTTTTTTCTGCAGGCTCATCAGGCCTGAGAGCGAGGCGCTTATCCCGTTGATCATCCCGAACCTCCTTGCTGTGTCGCTGTCATGCCGGGGCCGGTGGCCCCGGAAAAATCATGCCTTATTAAATTATAAGATCGGACCGGGTCGCGGGCAACCTGAATTTAATCGAGGGGCGGTTCAGCTCTCTTCTTCGAGGATTTCCTTGTAGGGGCAGCCCTTCTCCATGCAGCGCAACTGGATGCCTTCCTTCTTGGTCTGTTTTTCGATGAGGAACGGGGCGTTGCAGAGCGGGCAGGGCTTGGCCACCGGTTTTTCCCAGATCGCAAAGTTGCAGGTGGGGTATCGATCACAGCTGTAAAAGACCTTGCCGCGCTTGGAGACCTTGCGGACCAGTTCGCCATCGCATCCCTTCTCGGGGCACTTGACCCCGGAGGACTGCGCCTTGATGTGGCGGCATTTCGGATAGGCGGAACAGGCGAGGAAGCGGCCGAACCGGCCATGCCGGAACACCATGGGGTTGCCGCATTTCTCGCATTTTTCGCCCGACTCCTCCGGTTCTTCCTTGGCCACCGGCACGATTTTCTCTTCTTCCCGTTTGAAATCCTGGGTGTGTTTGCAGTCGGGATAGTTTTCGCAGGCGAGAAATTCGCCCATCCGTCCCCATTTGATCACCATCTTCCCGGCGCAGAGCGTGCAGGGGATATCGGTGGGCTCGGCGCTCCGCTTGATGGATTTCATCTCCATCTTGGCCTGATCGAGGGTGTTTTTGAAGGGGGTGTAGAACTCCTTGAGCAGGGCCAGCCAATTGATATTGCCCTCCTCGACCTGATCGAGTTTTTCCTCCATGGAGGCGGTGAACTCCACATCCATCACCGACGGGAAATGCAGGACCAGCAACTGGTTGACCAGCTTGCCGAGATCGGTGGGCTCGAACTTCCGCTGCGCCAGGGTAACGTATTCCTTGTCCTGGATGGTGGAGATGATCGAGGCGTAGGTGCTGGGTCGGCCGACGCCGTTTTCTTCCAGGGCCTTGACCAGGGTCGCCTCGGTGTAACGGGGCGGCGGCTGGGTGAAATGCTGTTTGGAAAGGGTTTCCAGCCGTTGCAGGAGCGCACCCTTTTCAAGGTTCGGCAGGGTGACCCCGACCTCGGCCCCTTCGGCATCGCCGCCGCTCTCGTCCGTAGCTTCCACGTAGAGGGTCATGAAGCCAAGAAAGCGCATGATCGAGCCCACCGCCTTGAAATCGTAGCGGCCGGCGGCAATGAGGATCGAGGTCTGGTCGTAGATGGCGGGAGCCATTTGGCTGGCGACAAAACGCTTCCAGATCAGGGCGTAGAGGGCCAACATGTCTTTTTCGAGGAACGGCTTGAGGTCGTCCGGGGTGCGGGTGACATCGGTGGGGCGAATTGCCTCATGCGCCCCCTGCGCCGACTTGCTGGTCTTGTAGAGGTTGGCCTTGGCCGGCAGGAAATCGGGGCCGTGGGCTTTTTCGATGTGTGCCCGCACGTCGGCCAGGGCGTCGTCGTTGATGCGAGTCGAATCGGTACGCATGTAGGTGATCAGACCGGTGGGGCCTTCGCTGCCCAGCTCGATGCCCTCGTAGAGCCGTTGTGCCAGCGTCATGGTCTTCTTTGCCGAAAACCGGAGCTTGCGGTTCGCCTCAATCTGCATGGTACTGGTGATGAAGGGTGGGCTGGGGTTGCGCTTTTTTTGCTTCTTCTCAAGCTTGGCGACGGTGTAACTGATTTTCTCCAGCTCGGCGGCTATTTGTTTGGCGGTCTTTTCGTCGCCGACCGCCGCCTTTTTGCCGTCGATGCGGTCGAGTTGCGCGGTGAAGGGGGGCGGGGTGGGGCCTTCCAGGCGAAGATTGATGGTCCAGTATTCTTCCGGTTGAAAGGAGAGAACCTGCTCCTCGCGTTCGCAGATCATCCGCACCGCCACCGACTGCACACGGCCGGCGCTCAAGCCTCGCCGCACTTTGTCCCAGAGCAGGGGGGAGATCTGGTAGCCCACCAGTCGGTCGAGGATGCGCCGCGCCTGTTGCGCCTCGAAGAGGTTCTGGTTGATGTCGGCGGCGTTTTCGATGGCGGCGAGAATCGCCTTCTTGGTCAATTCGTGGAACAGCGCCCGGTGCATGGGCTTTTTGCTGGTGCGGAGGATCTCGGCGATATGGAAAGCGATCGCCTCTCCCTCGCGGTCGGGGTCGGGGGCAAGATAGATGGCGTCGGCCTTTTTCGCCGCCGCCTTCAGTTCGTTGATGATCTTGCCCTTGCCGCGGATGGTTTCATACTGGGGGGCAAAGTCGTGTTCCACGTCGACGCCGAGGGTGCGGACGGGCAGATCGCGGATATGGCCCACCGAGGCCTTGACCTCAAAAGCCTTGCCCAGGTATTTCTGCAGAGTCCGGGCCTTGGCCGGAGACTCGACAATGATCAGTGATTTCGACATGTTTTATGCGGTCCGTGTTCTGCGTTATGGGCGCCTTGGCAGGCCGCCCGTGGTTGTGCCGATTTTTCAAGCTTTGCGCTGGTAGAGTTTTCCCGGCAGGACCTCGATCAGATCGGCCAGTTCCAGCAGGACCAGCTTCTCGTTGACCACCCTGGCGGCGAGGCCGGTGGCGACGATCAGGTCGTCGATGTTTTTCGGGTAGACATCCAGCGTCGCCAGCAGCGCTTGACTCGCCTGATCCAGGTCGGCCAAGCCGGCCGCCGGGGTTGTTTGTTGTGCGTTGGTCGGGGCCGCGGCCGTGAAGGCCTGCAGTTCCGCCAGGATGTCGTCAACGCTGTGGACCAGTTTGGCGCCATCCTGTAAAAGCCGGTGGGTGCCCTCGCTCTTGCCGGAATCGATCCGGCCCGGCATCGCAAAAACCTCCCGTCCCTGCTCCAGCGCCAGCTGCGCGGTGATCAGCGAACCGGAGTGCTTCGCCGCTTCAACGACCAGAACCCCCAAGGCAAGGCCGCTGATAATCCGGTTGCGGGCCGGGAAACGGAAGCTGTCCGGCGGTGTGCCCGGCGGGTATTCACTGACCAAAGCGCCGGTGGCGGCGATTTCTTCAAAAAGTTTGCGATTGCGGGCCGGATAGACAATATCCAGTCCGCAACCCAGCACCGCCACGGTTTTTCCAGCGGCCGCCAGAGCCCCGGCGTGGGCATTGCTGTCGATGCCGAGGGCGAGGCCGCTGATGATGGTAAGCCCCCGCAGGGCAAGGTCCCTGGCAAAACGCCCGGCCATCTGGAGGCCGTAGGTCGAGGCCGCCCGCGCCCCGACCACGGCGATGCCACTGTTGTTCAAAACCGCAGGCGCGCCTTTCAGGTAGAGGAGTACCGGCGGGTCGTGGATGGTTCGCAGTTGTTCCGGGTACCCCGGATCATCCCAGCAAAGCAGGGTTTGGCCGGCGTTGTGCGTCCTCTGGAGCGCTGTTTCCGCGGCCCGGGCGATTTCGGGGGCGCCGATGCCGTTCAGGCTCGTTTTGCGGATTCCCCCGACCCTGGCGAGTTCCGCCGGCGGTGCCGCGAGAACCCGGCCCGGAGTGCCGAAGTGTTCGACAAGCCGGCGGCAACCCGCGGCGCCAAGCCCTGGTGTGAGGGAGAGGCGCAGCCAGTCTATGGTGCGTTGGTTATCGCTCAACGGTCAAGTTCTTTTCTGTTTTGCCCCGGAGGATGCCGATTCGGATGCAACCGGTCCGCCGGGAGGTCCAAAAGGGTTGGAGACTAGCAAGCCGGGGCGCGGCCTGTCAACCTCTTTCTGGTCTCCCTGAAAGGGAGGCGCCAAGACGGCGGCCCCGCCGTAAAAAGCGAAAGCAGGAGGGGCGTCGGGCCCCTCCTGCTTTTTTTAATACGCTGCCGGTGGCCATCCGCAGACGCTGCCGGCCACCGTCGTTGTTCGCGCTCAGTTGGTCAGGAAGCTGGTGAGCGGTTTGGTGCGGGTCGGGTGCTTGAGTTTTTTGAGCGCCTTGGCCTCAATCTGCCGGATCCGCTCCCGGGTGACCGAGAAGGTCTTCCCCACCTCTTCCAGGGTCAGATCCTCTTCCGCATCGATGCCGAATCGCATCCGCAAGACCTTTTCCTCGCGCGGGGTGAGGGTTGCCAGTACGCTCCGCAGGCTCTGCCGCAGGCTTTCCTGCATGGTCGCCTCGTCCGGCGAGACGGCATCGGTATCCTCGATGAAATCGCCCAGCGAGCTGTCTTCTCCGGTGCCGATGGGGGTCTCCAGCGAGATCGGGTCCTTGGCGATCTTGAGAATGGTGCGTACCTTTTCCACATCGATGTCGAGCATTTCGGCCATCTCTTCCGGAGCCGGTTCCCGCCCGGTCTCCCGCATGAATTCCTTGGAGCCCTTCATCAACCGGTTGATGGTTTCGATCATGTGCACCGGGATGCGGATGGTCCGCCCCTGGTCGGCAATGGCCCGGTTGATCGCCTGCTTGATCCACCAGGTGGCGTAAGTGCTGAACTTGTTGCCGCGCCGGTACTCGAATTTTTCCACCGCCTTCATCAGGCCGATGTTGCCTTCCTGGATGAGGTCGAGCAGTTGCAGCCCCCGGTTGGCGTATTTCTTGGCGACACTGACCACCAGCCGGAGGTTGGAGCGCACCAGTTGGTCCTTGGCCTCCTGGCAGAGCGCTTCTCCTTCGGTCAGGCGGCTCAGGACCTTGCGCATGGTTTGATAATCGATACCGTTCTTCGCCTCGCATCGTCTGGCCGGACCGTTTTCGATAGTTTTTTCGCTGGTGTCGAGATCCTTCAGGAGTTCGCTTTGTTGCTTGAGCGACAAGGCCATCTGGTCGGCCACCTCGTGGACGCGACTGAGCAGGCGGCGGAGGTATTTGGGCTGGAAGCGGTCTTCCGCAAAAAGGTTGGCGATGGCGGCCCGGTTGCGGCTGATACGGATCATGTTGGTTTTGCGGACCCGCTTATCCACCGGCGTCTGGAACAGTTCGTCCCAGAGGGCGGCCCGTTCCTTGTCGAGGCGGGCAGCTTCGGTGACCTGGCGGAGGAACCGTTCTTTGCGTTTTTCCGTGGCGGCGCGATCGGTGTCGTCGCCGCCGCGAAGGATCTCGTTGACCCCTCGGTCACCCTCCTTGACCTTGGTGGCCAGCTTTTTCAAGGTGGTCAGGGGGGCCGGGACGGTGAGCAGGGCCTGCTGGATTATTTTTTCACCGGCCTCAAGCTTTTTGGCGATCTCCACTTCCTCTTTCGGCTTCAAGAGGGGCACCGCGCCCATCTCCCGCAGGTATACCTTGACCGGGTCGAGCTGGTTGGCGTCTATCTTGGAGGCGGCGAAGTCGGCCAGGGAAGACTGGCGGCTGCGGCAGCGCCGTTCGCCGATGATCGAGGTATCCTCTTCATCATCGTCTTGTTCCAGTGTCGGTTCGTCTTCATCTCCGAACAGGGAGGTGAGTTCCGCCTGTTCTTCGTCCAACTCCAGGGGGATCTCCTCGTTGTCGAGAAATTCCGGGCTGTCGAGAAAGTCGGCCGCCGCCGGAAGCCTTCGTTTGCGCGGCGCTTTCGTCGCGACGGGTGCCTTGCCTGTTGTTTTTTTGTTCGCCACCGGTGTTCTCCTTGTCGTTTGCATGTGGGCAGGCTGCCTCTTCAGGAGGCAAACCTCTGCTCAATGGCCCTTTTCTGTTCCATTAATTCCATGCATAAGGGGTGATTCTGGGACTGTTGCGCTTCACTGATGAGGCGGGTAAGCCTTTTCCGTTGGTTTTTGAGATTGGTTTGCTTGAGCCAGGCGATCTTTTCCTCTGCCTGCCGCTCCTTGTCCTCTTCGGAAAAAGAGGGGGTTGAGATAAGCAGTTTTGCGACAAAATTGCGCTCCGCCTTGGGTAGTGCGGGCAGGATCTGTTCGGGTGCGGGCGGCGTGTCGCCGGTGTTGATGGCGTGCAGGGCGTCAAGGATGGTCCGGGCCGCGGGATGGGTGATGAAGTCGTCGATGCCGGCGTCAAGGAACCGTTGCAGGTACTCAGGGTAGAGAATCACGAATTCGATCAGTTGCCGCTGGATAATGGGCAGCGGTCCTGCCTTGGCCGTCTGCTCGGGAGTCGTGGTTTTTGATGCAGATGGGGAGGGGGCCGGCGGCCGGTAGGCGGTGAGCATTTCATCGGTGGTGACGCCGAGTTGTTCGCTGAAATGGGCGACAAAGATCTTGCGTTGCAACTGATCGGTGATCGCCTCGATGATCGGCTTGAGTTCCTGGACGATTTTGCCCTTGCCCTCGACGGTCAGCCCATGTTGTTCGACCAGTTGGCGGAAAACGAAGTCAGCCAGCGAGGCGGCGTTGTCGACCAGTCGGGTTAACCCCTCGGCGCCGAATTCGCGGACAAAGGTGTCCGGGTCGTGGTTGCCGGGCAGGGTGGCGATGCGGGCCGCCATGTGCTCGCTCAGGAAGATGGGCACCGAGCGCATGGCGGCCTTCAGCCCGGCGGCGTCGCCGTCGAAGAGCAGCACCGCTTCGTCGGCGTACCCTTTCAGGTTGCGGAGATGCTCCTTGGTGAGGGCGGTACCCAGGGGCGCGGCGACATTGGCGATGCCGTGGGTCACCAGGGCGATGAGGTCGAAGTTGCCTTCCACCAGCAGACACTGGCGCTTGTCACGGATGGCCTGCCGGTTCTGGTAGAGGCCGAACAGGGTGCGGCCCTTGTCGAACAGCGGCGTTTCCGGCGAATTGAGATATTTGGGTTGGCCGTCACCAAGGATGCGGCCGCCAAAGGCGATGACCTTGCCGGTCGGGCTGAAGATGGGGAAGAGGACACGGTTGCGGAAACGGTCGTAGAAGCCGCCCTGTTCCTTCCTGACCAGCAGGCCGGCCTTTTCGGCCGCGGCAAGGTTTGCCGGCGCGCCGAGTTCTTTGACCAGGGTATCCCAGCGGTCCGGGGCGAAACCGAGCTTGAAGGCGGCGATCACCTCGGCGGGGATGCCCCGTTCCGTAAGGTACCGCCGGGCCGGTTCCGCATCGGGGCTGTCGAGGAGCAGCCGGTGATAGAGCTCGGCCGCCTGTTCGGAAACCCGGTAAAGCGCTTCCCGTTGTTTGAGCTGCGCCTGCTCCTCGCTGCTCATGGCTTTTTCAGGCAGGGTGATCTGGTAGCGCTTGGCGAGATCCTGCAGCGCCTCCGGGAAGGTAAGGCGGTGGTATTTCATCATGAAGGTCAGCACGTCGCCGCCTTCGCCGCAGCCAAAGCAGTGGAAGGTGCGCCGTTCGGGGCTGACCAGAAAGGATGGGGTTTTTTCGGAGTGGAAGGGGCAGCAGCCCTTGAGGTTGGCCCCGCTCCGCTGCAGGGTCACGCACTCGCCGATGATGGCGACGATATCCGCCGCATCTTTGACCAGCTGGACCGTGTTGTCTTTTGTCTGTAATGCGGTCAATGCCCGAATCCTTGCCAGCAAAAAGAGAGATGCATTACCGAGGGTGAAACGTTATATTTAGCCTTGCAAAACGCTTACACCGTCTAAAAAAGAAACCGCCAGTTTGGAACATCTAGCTTATCTACGTAAAATGTCAAGCAAAAACTTGTCAGGCGACAGGGGTGGAATCCGTAATAAAAATGAATTTCGTTCCGAAGTGTTGTCGCCGCAAACCGCAAGGCGCGGTGCCTGCGGTGGAAGCCTGAGCGTACGCAACGCTGATTGCCGGGGAAAGAGGGAATAATGGACGCGGATATCGCCAAGGTTCTCAGCTATGAGATCAGAAAGGAGGTGGCGGACCGTTATTTCGGCTTTCGGAAGCTGATCGAGGAGGACAGCCAGGACTTGCAGCGCAAGATGCATCTGCAGTCGCGCACCGCCGAGCAGGCGGTTGGCCATGCCCTGACCCGGGTGTATATCCTCCTCGGCGATGAGGCGTTGATCCATGATTTCCTGCAACTGATCGGCCTTGAGGAACGGATTTTTTACGATCCCTATCTTCTCGAGTCGCCGACATTGCGCGCCAGGGCGCTTGCCGGGATGCGCGCCCACGGTTTCACCCGCGCCGGGCGGTTTACCAATCTCATTCTGGACAGTTATCAACTGCTGGAGGAGAGCGTTACGGTCTACCGCGAGCGTTTTGGCGAGCTTGAGGAGAGCCTCGAAACCATCAAGGAAGAGATCAAGATTTTTTATCAGAAGAACGATCTCGGCAACATCATGCAGTTTTTTCGCGCCATGGACGGGGGTGGCGATGGCCCTCTGTACGGCGAGATTCAGGGGGGCGCCACCGACAAGCTGGAAGCGACGATGCGGATCGAGCCGCCATCGCCCATCGAACACAGCCTGCCGATCTTTCCGCCCCTGATGCCGCTGCCGGCCGTCAAGAAACAACTCAAGCGGCTGGCGGAGCGGGCCTTTCTTCGGCACCGGGGCTGATTGCGCCGAGGAAAAATCGTGATTTCGTGGTGGTGCCGGGGTATAGTCCACTCTGGTTTTGGTTGACACGGACAGATTGTCGGCGGTGACCGCTCAGGCGGCCCGCCGTTACTATTTCAAGCGCTTGAGGGTAAGGAACGCAATCGATGCTGAATCGCTATCATCAGGAAGAGGCCCAGGCCTATATCGACAGTCATCCCGGCATGCACCCCGATCTGGCCATGCGGGTCTATACCTCGCGGCTGATCGGCTGCGAGTCCGAGCTTGTCCTGCACGGCGGCGGCAACACCTCGGTGAAGGCCACGGTCGACAACCTGCTCGGCGAGCCCATGGAGGTTCTCTACATCAAGGGCAGCGGCTGGGATCTCGCCACCATCGAGGCGGCCGGATTTCCGGGCCTTGATCTCGCCTATCTCCGCAAGTTGCGGCGGCTTTCGAGCCTCAGCGATGAGGAGATGGTCAACCAGTTCCGCACCCATCTGCTGGACGCATCCTCGCCCAACCCCTCCATCGAAACCCTGGTGCACGCCTTTCTGCCCCATCGGTTTATCGATCATACCCATGCCGACGCCATCGTCACCCTCACCAACCAGCCCGATGCCGACCGGCTGCTGCGGGAGGCGCTGGGCGACAAGATCGGCATCCTCCCCTTCATCATGCCCGGCTTCCCCCTTGCCAAGGCCATGGCCGAGTTGCTGGAGCGGCAGCCGGAGATGGAGTATCTGATCCTCAAGAATCACGGCATCTTCACCTTCGGCGACACCGGCCGGCAAGCCTACGACCGGATGATCGAGGCGGTGAGCCGGGCGGAATCCTATATCCAGGCGGCCCTGACCGTGAAAGGTGCGCCACGGGCGGCGGCGTCGCCGATGCCGGACAGCGCGGTGGTGCTGCCGATCCTGCGCGGCGCCCTTGCCCTGCCCGGTGATTTGCGGCCGCAGAGTGTTTGTTTGCATCTGCGGCGGAACGAGGCGGTCCTCGCCCAGCTCGCCCGGCCGGACGCGCAAGGGCTGTTCTCCACCGGCGTCCTCACCCCGGATCATGTGATCCGGGTGAAGAATTACCCCCTTTTTCTCGATTGCGCGGCGGCTGCCGATGAGGAGGCGCTGCGTGAGTTGATCGGCAGGGCGGTGCGGGAATACGGCGAGAGGTATAACCGTTATTTTGACGAACAGACCGCGGCGCGGTCCGGTGCCTATACCCGGCTCGATGCGGTGCCGCGGGTGGTCTTGATCCCGGGCCTCGGGATCGTCGGGGTCGGCACCAGCGCCAAGGCGTCGGCGGTGGCGGCGGATATCGCCGAGCACACCCTGGCCGCCAAGGTTGGCGCCGCCGCGGTGGGAAGCTACCGGGAGCTTGACGCCGGCTCCATCTTTGCCATGGAGTACTGGAGCCTTGAGCAGGCCAAGCTCGGCAAGGGCAAGCCGTTGCCCCTGGCCGGCAAGTCGGCTTTGGTGACCGGCGGCGGCGGCGCCATCGCGGTGGGCATCGGCAAGCAACTGCTGGCGGCGGGTGCCCGGGTCTTTCTCACCGATATCGATGCACAACGGCTCAACGTTGTTCGGCAGCGGCTGGCGGCACGGTTTGGCGACGACCGGGTGAGCGCGCTGGTGATGGATGTCACCGACGCCGCCTCGGTGGCGGCTTGCATGCGGGAGGTGATCGAGGCGGTGGGCGGCCTCGATATCTTGGTGCCCAACGCCGGCATCGCGCATGTCGCAACCCTTGCCGAACTGGACGAAAACAAGTTCCGGCAGGTGCTGGAGGTGAACTTGGTCGGTGTTTTCCAGGTGATCAAGGCGGCGGTGCCCATTTTCAAGCGGCAGGGGACGGGCGGCCATATCGTCATCAACAGTTCCAAGAACGTCTTTGACCCCGGCGCGGCATT
>Ga0224510_10001804_pt1 | contig 13625 bp, 16 predicted proteins | sample SF_May12_sed_USG_FD_170161 | JGI IMG/M metagenome (GOLD analysis project Ga0224510, IMG submission 170161) | Sediment microbial communities from San Francisco Bay, California, United States - SF_May12_sed_USGS_4_1 | ecosystem: Environmental > Aquatic > Marine > Sediment | place: USA: California... | reverse complement strand
CCGAGGTGAGATGGGAGATGGGCCAGGGGAGGAACAACGCCCCACAGATGGTCAGGCCGCCCGCACGGGCGGCCTCCTCACATCGCACACATCCCGTCTGCCGTTTGACAGCTTTCGGGTTGAGGTGCCCCGCGGCCGCCCGTAGATACCGCGTGTCACCCGACCCGGAGCCAGCCGTGCCAGCCACTGACCTCACCCAGGACTACGCCCGCATCGAGAAGGCGATCCGCTTCCTCGACCGTGAGCGGGCAGCTGCGCCAAGCCTCGCGGAGGCCGCCGCGCATGTGGGGCTCAGCGAGACGCACTTCCAGAAGCTCTTCACGCGCTGGGCGGGGATCAGCCCCAAGCGGTTCCTGCAGCATCGCACGGCCGAGGTCGTGAAGCGGTTGCTGCGCGAGGGGCGGCCGGTGCTCGACGCGAGCTATGAAGCGGGACTGTCGGGTCCTGGGCGGCTGCATGACCTGCTGGTGAACGCCGAGGCGGCCACGCCGGGCGAGGTGCAGCGCGCGGGCGCGGGCGTCACCGTGCAGTACGGATTCCATCCCACGCCCTTCGGCGAGTGCCTGATCGGGGTGACGTCGCGCGGCATCTGCCATCTGGCCTTCGTGCATCCGGTCTCGCGACGCGAGGCGCTCGAGCGCCTGCGGAAGGAGTGGTCGGAGGCGGAACTGAAGGCTGACCAGGATGCCACACGCGAATCGGCGGCGAAGGCGTTCCCGCCCCCGGGCGCCGCAGGGCGGCCGGCGCTCGCGCTGCACGTGAAGGGCACGAACTTCCAGCTGAAGGTGTGGCGCGCACTGCTCGAGATCCCGCCGGGTGCGGTCACGACGTACGGCGACCTCGCGACCCGCGTCGGCAACCCAATGGCATCGCGGGCGGTGGGCACCGCGGTGGGGAGCAATCCGGTGAGCTACCTCATCCCCTGCCATCGCGTGATCCGCTCCACGGGCGAACTGGGCGGGTACGCCTGGGGACCGGACCGCAAGCGCGTGATGCTCGCGCTCGAATGCGGTGGCCGATCCGGGGACAGGGTGGGAGGCCGCGAGCACAGTAGCCGCACACTTCCCTCCTCACACCTCCCACCCGTCGTTACGCCGCCTGCGCGTACGCCAGCGACACCGCCCGCCGCGCGCCGCGCTTCAGCTGCCGGTGCACGGCACGCGCGAACCGCATGAAGTTCTGGCCGGCCACCGGGTAGCGCGCGAAGAACTCCGTGGGGAGGAGCGCGCCCTTCATCTGATTGCACGGCTGGCACGCGGCGACGAGGTTGCCCGGCAGGTGGCTCCCGCCGCGCGAGAGCGGGATCACGTGATCCAGGGTGGCGTTCGCGAGTCCGAGGGCGGATCCGCAATAGACGCAACGACGTCCACAATCCCGAAAGGTCGCGCGCTTGACCTGGCGCTTGTGCTGCTGGTGCTGCAGGCGGCGAGCGTGGCGGGATAGCCCGCGCGGGGCGCGGGCGAGAGCGACGTGGTGGACGCACCGAAATGACATCGAGCCTCGCCGGAAATGACGACACCCCGCTGCGGGGCGAGGTGCCCGAGCGGGGTGTGGTCGATGAGGAGGAGGCGCCAGACCGCAGTCGCCGTCAGCGACTGGAGGATGCGGGGCGGTAGTGGCTGTCCGTACGTGCCGGTCACAGGCCTCCCATGGTGGGCGGCGATTCCGATCGCGCCGCCCTTCGAGAGAATTGACGCGCGTATGAGTGCCGCGTCACGTGATTGCGCGCAAGGCGTCTCTGGAAAGCCGACTATTTGTGATGTGCTGCCTGGCACGCCGTGGCCGGCTCCGGACTCCCCTCCGGACTCCCCAGGCGGAACCCGCTCAGGGCTCGCGCGTGAGCAGCGTGTTCCTCTCCGAGCGGACCTCGCGGCCCAGGCGATCGAGCTGCCGGAGCGCCGTGTCGCCCAGCACGCGGAAGCGGCGCGTCTCGCCGGCGCGTGCGGGCGAGAGCATCAGCATGCGCGGACCAGCGGGATCGGTCGCATCGGCGAGCGAGGCCCATTTGCCGGTCGAACGGTACGTGCGATCCCCGTCCCGCGTTCCGCGATACGTCTCCTCGAGCAGGAACGAGTCGCCCTTGAAGAGCGAGACGCGCGTGAGGATGCCGGCGCAGTCGATGCACCCGAGCACCCCCGTGTAGCGCGTCGGCGACGCCAAGGCCGCATCGGCCGCGTCCTTCGTCGCACCGCCGCACGCGAAGGCGAAGGCGCAGAGCGCGAGCGCACGGAAGGTGCGTGGGCGGGAAGGGCGAGACTGGGAGCGCGACTGTCGCATGGCATCGATCCTGACGGGGACATGGCCAAGGTAACGCGAACCGCCGGGCATGCGAGCGGGAAGCGGCGCGCCGAGTGCGCAACCGGGCGCGGAAGCGTACGACCCAGCACGCGATCCGCGAAGGCCGCCCGCACGGGCATCCTCCTCCCATCTCACACCTCACCTCTGCGGTTCATGCTAACTTTCCGACGTTCCGGGCCTCCCGCGCCCCCGAGTCCCCAAGCCCCGCCCGCCCATGGCCACATCCGCCAAGGCCCGCCGCTCGACCCACGGCCTCTCCAAGGACCAGCTCGTCGCGGCGTATCGCACGATGCTCCTCTCGCGCCGCCTGGACGACAAGGAGATCCAGCTCAAGCGCCAGAACAAGATCTTCTTCCAGATCTCCGGGGCCGGACACGAGGCGGTGCTCACCGCGGCGGGCATGGTGCTCAAGCCGTCGTACGACTGGTTCTACATGTACTACCGCGACCGCGCGCTCTGCCTGCAGCTCGGGATGACGCCGGCCGAGATGCTCTACTCGGCGGTGGGCGCGGCCATCGACCCCAACTCGGGCGGCCGGCAGATGCCGTCGCACTGGGGGCACAAGAGACTCAACATCGTCTCAACCTCTTCGCCGACCGGAACCCAGTTCCTGCAGGCCTGCGGCTCGGCCGAAGCGTCGCTGCGCGCCAAGCTGCTCGGCATCACCGAGGGGTTCGGCAAGGATGAGGTGGTTTTCGTCTCCACCGGCGACGGCACCACGTCGGAAGGCGAGTTCTGGGAGTCACTCAACTCGGCGTCCAACCTCAAGCTGCCGGTGGTCTACCTCGTCGAGGACAACGGCTACGCGATCTCGGTGCCGGTGGAGGTGAACACGGCCGGCGGCTCGATCTCCAAGCTCGTGACCGGCTTCCCCGGCCTCTTCATCCAGGAGGTGGACGGGTGCGACTTGCTCGCGTCCTATGAAGTGATGCAGAAGGCCGTCGCCTACGCGCGGGAGCGGAAAGGTCCGGCGCTGGTGCACGCGAAGGTGATCCGCCCCTATTCGCACTCGCTCTCGGACGACGAGGTGATGTACCGCCCGGACGCCGAGCGCGCGGCCGACGCGGCCCGCGACCCGCTGACGACGTTCCCGCAGTGGCTCGTCGAGGAGGGCCATGCCACGGACGCCGAGCTCGCGAAGATGCTCGAGGAGGTGGACGCCGAGGTGCTCGCCGCCACGGACGACGCCCTCGAGCAGCCGCAGCCTGATCCCTCGACGGTGCCTTGGGCCGTCTACTCGCCCGACGTGGACCCGACGAGCGAGCAATTCGACACCGAGGACGATCCACAGTCGTCGGGCCAACCGACCACGATGGTGGACCTGCTCAACGCCTGCATGAAGGACGAGATGCGGCGCGACGAGCGGATCGTGATGTTCGGCGAGGACGTCGCGGACGCCTCGCGCGAGGAGAACCTCGACAAGGTCAAGGGCAAGGGCGGCGTGTTCAAGGTGACGTGGGGACTGCAGAAAGAGTTCGGCAGCACGCGCGTCTACAACTCGCCGCTCGCCGAGGCGAACATCATCGGCCGGGCGATCGGGATGGCGCTCCGCGGCTTCAAGCCGGTGGTCGAGATCCAGTTCTTCGATTACATCTGGCCCGCGTACATGCAGCTCCGCGACGAACTCGCGACGATGCGCTGGCGCTCGAACAACCATTTCGCGGCGCCGGTGGTGGTGCGCACCACGTACGGCGGCTACATCCGCGGCGCGATCTACCACTCGCAGACGGGCGCCTCGCTCTTCACGCACTGCCCGGGGCTCCGCGTCGTCTGCCCGAGCTCGGCGCTCGACGCCAACGGCCTCCTGCGCACCGCGATCCGCTGCGAGGACCCGGTGATCTTCCTCGAGCACAAGCACCTCTACCGCCAGACGTACAACAAGGGCGTGTATCCGGGCGCGAACTTCATGATCCCGTTCGGCAAGGCGACGGTGCTCAAGGAAGGGACGGACATCACGCTCGTGACCTACGGCGCGACAGTGCAGCGCGCGCTGGTGGCGGCGAACCAGGTGCAGGAGGAGCGCGGACTCTCGGTGGAGGTCATCGACCTGCGCACGCTCTCCCCGTGGGACAAGGAGGCGGTGTACACCTCGGTGAAGAAGACCGGGCGCGTGATCGTGGCGTACGAGGACTCGCTCTCGTGGGGCTACGGCGCGGAGATCGCGGCGCGCATCGCCGACGACTGCTTCGCCTGGCTCGACGCGCCGGTCAAGCGGGTGGCGAGCACCGACACCTTCGTCGGCTACGCGCCCTCGCTCGAGGACGCGACGCTGCCGCAGATCGCGACCTTCGTGGCGGCGTACGAGGACATCGCGAAGTTCTGACCGACCGCCCCGCGCGCGGGACGCCGCGCCCGGGTGGGGCGCGCTACTTCGCCTCGAACACCACGGTGCCGCCCACCACCGTGAGCAGCACCTTGGCGTCGCGGATCGTCTCCGGCGGGATGCGCGTGAGGTCGCGGTCGATCATCACCAGGTCGGCGAGCATCCCGGCCTTGAGCACACCGCGATCCCGCTCGGCGAACCCTGCGTACGCCGCGCCCGACGTGTACCCCCGCAACGCCTCCTCGACGGTGATCCTCTGCCCGGGCACCCATCCACCGGGGTGCTCGTCGTCGAGCGTGCGGCGCGTGACTGCGGCGTAGATCCCCTCGAGCGGCGTCGGCGGCGCCACGAACCAGTCCGAGCCGAACGCCAGCGTCGCCCCCGCGTCCAGCATCGACCGGAATGCGTAGGTGCCCTTCGCGCGCTCGGGGCCGATCACCGCGTCGGCCCAGCGCCCATCGTCGATTGCGTGATAGGGCTGCATCGACGCGATCACGTGCAACTGGGCGAACCGCGCGAAGTCGCCCGGCGCCACGTGCTGCGCGTGCTCGATGCGGAACCGGCGGTCGCGCGGTCCGTTCTCGCGCTCGACGCGCGCGAAGATGTCGAGCTGGTCGCGGATGGCGCGGTCGCCGATCGCGTGGACCATCACCTGCAGCCCTTCGGCGTCCGCGGCCTTGATGGCGGTGTAGCGCGCCTCGCTCGTGGTGACGAAGAATCCGCGGTCGTTCGGCGCGTCGGTGAAGGGCTCGAGGAAGGCGGCGGTGTGCGACCCGAGCGAGCCGTCCACGAACGCCTTGAGCCCTCCCCAGCGGAGCCAGCCATCGCCGAAACCGTTCGCCTTCACGTAACCGGCGAGCCGCGCCCAGCTGCTGAGCGGCACCGCTGCGTAGATGCGCGTCCGGAGCCGTCCCGCCCGCTCCGCGCGCTGGAAGGCGGCGAAGTCGTCCCAGGTGCCCATGTTGTGCACGCCCGTCACGCCCTGCGCGGCGACGTACGCCATCGCCGCGTCGAGCGCGCGGTCGGTGAGTTCCGCGCCCGGCGCCGGCTGCACTCGGTCCACCAGCCCCATCGCGTTGTCCTTGAGGACACCGGTGGGCTCCCCCGCCGCATCCCGCACGATCTCCCCGCCGCCGACGTTCGCCGTGGCGCGCGTGACGCCCGCCAGCCGCAGCGTGGCGCCGTTCGCGAGCGCCATGTGGCCGTCGAGCCGGTTCACGAACACCGGATGGTCGGGCGTTACCGAGTCGATCCACGCCCGCGCCGGCAACTCGCCGCCCCAGTTCGTGTGGTCCCAGTCGCCGCCGGTGATCCAGGTGCCCTTGGGCACGGTGGCCGCAAAGGCCTTGATGCGGGCGACGAACTCCTCGCGCGTCCGCGCGTCGCGCAGCTGCACCGAGCTGAGGCGGAACCCGCCGTCCACGAAGTGCACGTGCGAGTCGATGAACCCCGGGACCACCATCGCGCCCTTGGCGTCGATCACCCGCGCCGCGCCAGCGAGCTTCCGGATCTCGGCGCTCGACCCCACGGCGGCGATGCGGTCGCCCTCGACCGCGACGGCGTCCACCCAGGGCCGGCGGGGGTCGCCCGTCCAGACGCGGGCGTTGACGATCACGAAGCTCACGGCCATGGAGGCAATCGCCAGGTGACGCAGCATCGCGCGCTCCCGGCGCGCTAGGCGCGCCGTTCGACGGCGTCGCGGACGTCGAGCAGGATCTCGAGGTAGAGCTGCTCGCGACGGTAGGCGAAGTCGAGGGTCGCCATCTGCTTGTCGTCGTCGTCGGCCTTCGCACGCTTGAAGGCCTCGGAGTACATCTCCTCGAGGTTCGCGAGGATGCGTTCGCGGGAACGGGACATGGGGATCTTCTCCAGTGCGGCGAGGGTCAGCCGGGGCGGCTCGAGGGGCGCCACGCCGGATGACTTGGGCGTGTCGAGGAGGTACTTGCGTGCGGCGCCGAGGAAGTGCCGGCGCGCGTCGAAGGCGTCGGTCATCGTGAGCGAATCGTAGTGGGGGCCGTGGACGCCAGCAACTAACCCGCCACCGGGTCGAGGCGATGGAACACCGCCTCGCGCACCTCGCGGCCATCGCGCAGGTGCTCCACCACGATCCGCTCGAGCACCTCGGGCGTGACGCCGCCGTACCAGACGCCCTCCGGATAGACCGCCACGATCGGTCCGCCGCCGCAGACGCCCAGGCAGGGCGCCTCCGACCGCTTCACCCGCCGCGGCCCGAAGAGGAGCTCCTCGCGCTGCAGGAGCGCGGCGAGCTGCGCGTAGAGGGCGCGCCCCTTCCGCCCGGTGGAACAGAAGCCCCCCGTGCAGACCAGCACGTGGCGCGCATAGGGCTCCATCACCGGCACCAGCGACTCGGGATTCGACACGCGCGGCGCCTCAGTCCTTCGGCAGCTTGTTGTCGCCCGGCGGCGCGACGTAGCGGAGCGATTCCACCGGACGGCCGTGGAGCAGGTGCTGGCCGAGGATCCGCCTGGCGCCCTCGACGTCGACACCCGCGTACCAGGTGTCCTCGGGGTAGACGACGACCATCACGCCGTGGCCGCACTGGCTCATGCATCCGCTCGCGTTGATGCGGACACGTCCCTTGAGTCCGGCCTCCTTCACCCCCTCGCGCAGGCACTTGAACACGCCTTCGGAGTCCTGCGTGACGCAGGTCTTGCCGGTGGTGCACACGAACACGTGCTTCTCGTACTGACCCATGGAATGCAGGCGGGGAGTGGGGGCGGCGTGCGATCTCGCGCGCTCGGCGCTGCCGTACATTAGCGGAATGCCGACGCCGGAGGGGTGCTTCGCGGCGGAAACCGTCCGTCAGGCTGCGCATCGGATGAGAGCCCTGCGGCTCACGAGGGTAGATTCCTCCCATGACCATCAAGGACCCCAGCACCGAGATCGCCGCGAAGGGCTACGCCCACGCCGAGAAACTGGTCTCCACCGCGTGGCTCGCCGCACACCTCGACGAGCCATCCCTCCGGGTCCTCGAGAGTGACGAGGACGTGCTCCTCTATGACATGGGGCACATCCCGGGCGCGCAGAAGATCGACTGGCACGCCGACCTGAACGACCCGGTCGAGCGCGACTACGTCTCATCCGCATGCTTCCAGGAGCTGCTCCGTGCGCGCGGCATCGACGAAACGACGCCGGTGATCCTCTACGGCGACAAGGGCAACTGGTGGGCGGCGTACGCGCTCTGGGTGTTCGAGCTGTTCGGCTTCACGAACGCGCGGCTCCTCGACGGCGGCCGCGCGAAGTGGGAGGCCGAGGGCCGCCCGATGGTGACCGATGTGCCGCGGCCCGCACCGAGTGCGTACAAGGCGCCGCCGCGGAACGACGCGCGCATCCGTGCCTTCATGTCCGACGTGCGCGCGCACCAACAGGCGAAGGGCGCGCTGATCGACGTGCGCTCACTCCCGGAGTACACGGGCGAGCGCACGCACATGCCGGACTACCCGCAGGAAGGGACCCTGCGCGGCGGGCACATCCCGGGTGCCAGGAGCGTGCCCTGGGGTCGCGCGGCGAACGCCGACGGCTCGTTCAAGTCCGCGGCAGAGCTGCGCGCGATCTACGAGGGCGAGGCGGGCCTCGCGCCGGCGCAGGACGTGGTGACCTACTGCCGGATCGGCGAGCGCTCCTCGCACACCTGGTTCGTGCTCACCTACCTGCTGGGCTATCCGAAGGTGAAGAACTACGACGGCAGCTGGACCGAGTGGGGCAATGCCGTGCAATCACCCATCAAGACGGGGAGTGAACCGTGACCGGAGCAGCGCCGAGGAAGGAGAATCGGGTGGTGGTCCGCTGGGATGGCGACCATCGGTTCGACGCGAGCCGGCTGGGGAGCCAGCACACGATCCGCATCGACGCGGACGCCAGCACGGGCCCGGGGCCGGTCGACGCGCTGCTCTGTGCGCTCGCCTCGTGCACGGCGGTGGACGTCGTGGACATCATGGCCAAGTGTCGCACGCCGGTGGAGGGGCTGACCATCGACGTGCACGGCGAGCGCGCCACAACCACGCCTGCGCGGCTCACGCGCGTGGTGCTGGCCTACCGGATGCGCGGCACGGGGATCGAGCGCGACCACGCGCTGCGTGCGATCGAGCTGGCCGTCACGAAGTACTGCTCGGTGCGCGACTCGCTCGACCCCAAGCTGCCGGTGGAGTGGACGCTCACGCTCGAGGAGTAGCCGCGCTGCGCAGTCGCGTCAGCGCCTGATCTCGCGAAGCAGGTGCGCGAGTTCCGGGAGCAGGATGCGCTGCAGCGCGAGGTCCACCGCGGCACGAGACCCCGGGAGCGACACCACGAGCTTTCCGCGCGCGCTCCCGGCCGCCGCGCGCGAGAGGATCGCCGCGGTGCCGACCTGCTCCTGGTAGCCGAGCATCCGGAAGAGCTCGCCGAACCCGGGGATCGCCTTGTCGAACAGGGGGGTGAGCGCCTCGATCGTGCGGTCGCGTGAACTGAGTCCGGTGCCGCCGGTGACGATGATGACATCGAGGTCCTCCCGGGCGAGCCAGCCGCGGACGAGTGCGCGCACGCGCGGCTCCTCGTTCGGCAGGAGGGCGAGGTCCACCACCTCGTGTCCGGCGCTCGTGAGCGCCGTGCCGATCGAGGGGCCGGACTCGTCCGTCTCGAGTGTACGGGAATCACTGACGGTGAGCACTGCACAGCGCAGGTGCTCGAAACGCTTGGCGTCGGCGCGGTGCGCGCGCGTGCCCTCGGGGAGTTCGCTCACCCGTTTCTCGTTCCGCTGGGAAGATGCATACATTAAGAAGTATGTGCGCCGGAGTCGGTGCCGCACACCCACCACTTGGAGGATGTCCGATGGCTGTTTCGCGTACCATTGCTCCCGTCATCACTTCGTTCGCCCTGGTCCTCGCTGCCGCATGCGGCGGAAGCAAGGACGCCGCTCCTGCGAACAACGCAGCCTCGGCCGCCGCGGGTGCGCCAGCGGCCGCTTCCACGGTCGCCTCGGCCGCCGGTGCCGCCACCGACTCGATCGGCAAGCAGGTGTTCATGACCTGCACCACCTGCCACCAAGCCAACGGCCAGGGCATCGCAGGGACCTATCCGCCGCTCGCCGGATCGAAGATCGCCACCGGTCCCGTCGAACTGCCAATCGCCATCGTGCTGCACGGCCTCAACGGCCCGATCACGGTCGAGGGGAAGACCTTCAACAACGTGATGACACCGTGGGGGCCCGTGTTCAACGACACGCAGATCGCGGCGGTGCTGACCTACGTGCGTTCGCAGTGGGGGAACAGCGCCGGACCGGTGACGGCGGCGCAGGTCGCGGCCGTGCGCGAGAAGACGAAGTCGCGCACCACGATGTGGACCTGGCCGGAACTGCAGGCATTCAAGTTCTGATCCACAGCGGGACGAGGCGGGACATTCCGCCTCGTCCTGCCTGCCGTCCCCCGCTCGCCGCCCGCATCGCGCCGGGCGGCGAGCGGGGCGTTTCTGGGACCTAGGAGCCCGCGGCCTCCGTCCATCCGGCGTGGCGCAGCGCGTCGCGAACGCGTGCCCTGAGCGTCGCGGGACAGACCTCCGCCGCACGCGCCGCCTGCACTGCCGCGAGGAACCGCCGCTCGAAGCCGGCTTCGTCGAAGCAGTGCCCGCACTTCTCGAGGTGCTGCCGGATCCGCACCTCCGTCTCCGGCCCCAGCTCGCCGTCAAGGAAGTCGAAGAGGCGATCCATCGCACCGGCGCAGTCCATCGCCGCTGCCCCCGTCCGGTCGTCCGACCCGTGACCGTGGTTCATTCGGTGCTCCTGACTGGTGCGGTGGGCTGCGGGATCAGGCCCGAGTCGATGGCGTGCTGCATCAGCTTCTCCTGCAGCAGCTTGCGCCCGCGGAAGAGGCGCGAACGCACGGTGCCGATGGGCACCTCGAGCACCTCCGCGGTCGATTCGTACGACTGGTCCTCGAGGTCGACGAGCACCACCACGGCGCGATACGGTTCCGGCAACTCCGCCAGCGCGGTCGAGATCGCGGGCCCGAGATCGGCGCGTTCGAGGATCGTATCGAGACCGCCGCGCGACCACGCCTCGCGCGCCAGCGCGGCGTCCACGATCTCCGCGCCATCGTCGTCGAGCGTGACCTCGCGCTTCCCCTTCTCGCGTGACCGCAGGAACACGTTCCGCGCGATGGTGAAGAGCCACCGGCGCACATCGGTGCCCGTCTCGAACGTGTGCCAGGAACGGAATGCGCGCAGGTAGGTCTCCTGCACCACGTCCTCCGCATCAACCTCGTCACGCGTGAGCGAGCGCGCGAAGCGGTACACGTCATCGATCGCGGTGAGGGCGACGGCGCTGAAGGCGGCGTGTGCGTCCGGGGGCGGCTCGGTGGTCACATTGTCAAGTTCTCCTGCCGGGCGCCTGAACGAAAGGTTCGCGCCAGCGGCGGGACTTGCCTCGACGGCGCGCAGGCGGAGCTTTCCCCGCATGGACATCGCCGACCTGCGCGAGGAGTACCGCCGCGAGACCCTGGACGAGCGGGCGATCGCGGCCGATCCGCTCGAGCAGTTCCAGCGCTGGTTCGCGCAGGCGCGCGAGGCCGGCTCGCTCGAGCCGAACGCGATGGCGCTCGCCACCGCTGATGCGGACGGCCACCCGAACGTGCGGATGGTGCTGCTCAAGGAAGCCGACGCACGCGGCTTCGTGTTCTTCACGGACTATCGCAGCCGGAAGGGCGAGGAACTCGGCCAGAATGCGCACGCCGCGCTCTGCTTCTGGTGGGGGCTGCTCGAGCGGCAGGTGCGCATCGTTGGTGCCGTCACGCGCGTGGGCGCGGAAGAGTCGGCGGCGTACTACCGCACGCGGCCCCGCGGCAGCCGGCTTGGCGCCTGGGTGTCGTCGCAGAGTGCGGTGATCGACGGCCGCGCGGGACTCGAGCGGCGCTTCGTGGAACTCGAGGCGAAACATCCGGGTGACGACATCCCGTTGCCGTCGCACTGGGGTGGGTTCCGCGTGGCGCCCGCGTCGTACGAGTTCTGGCAGGGCCGGCCGAGCCGGCTGCACGACCGGATCCGCTACCGCGCGACGCCCGGCGGCTGGGCAGTGGAGCGGCTCAGCCCGTAGCGGTCTCGCGTCACCATTCGCGTTCGGCCTCCGCGAGTTCGCCGCGCAGCTTGAGGTAGCTCTCGTGCCGGCCGCGATCCACCTTGCCCTCGCCGATCGCGCGCCGCACCGCGCATTCGGGTTCGCTGTCGTGCTGGCAATCCTGGAAGCGGCACTCGCCGAGGTACGGGCGAAACTCCGGGTAACACTGGTCGAGTGAGCCGGCGGGCAGGCCCCACATCCCGACCTCGCGCAAGCCGGGCGTGTCCACGAGGTAGCCCTCGTCGCCGTCGGGGAGCGGGATGAGCTTCGCGCCCACGGTGGTGTGCCGCCCCTTGTTGACCGACGCCGAGATCTCCTGCGTGCGGAGCGCGAGTCCCGGATGGAGCGCGTTGAGCAGCGACGACTTCCCGGCGCCGGAGGGCCCGGTGACGGCAGTGACCTTCCCGTGGAGCTCGGCGCGCATCTCCTCGAGGCCGTCGCCGCGCTTGGCGCTGGTGCGGTGCACGCGGTAGCCGGCGCGCAGGTAGGGGCCGATGAGCGCGTCGACCGCGTCGGGGGTCGCGACCAGGTCCACCTTGTTGACGACGAGATGCGCCTCGAGGTCGTTCGCCTCGCAGATCACGAGGAATCGGTCGATCATGCGCGGGTGGGGCTCGGGGTTCGCCGCGGCGAAGACGACGAGCACCTGGTCGACGTTCGCGGCGAGGATGCGCTCGCCGCGCCGGCCTCCCGGCTCGCGCCGCGCGAGCACGCCACGCCGCGGCTCGATGCCCGTGATGCGCCAGCCCGCGCCGCGCTCCTCCGGCTCCACGATGACGTGATCGCCCACCGCGAGTTTCAGGTTCCCGCGCTCCTCCTGCTTGAGTCGGCCGGCGAGCGAGGCTTCGCGCTCCTCACCGTCCGGCGACCGGACCTTCCAGATGCCACCCGTGCCTTCCACGACGATCGTGCGGACGCCGCCGACATCCCCCACGTCGCTCATGCGTTCGCCCCGGCGGCATCCGCATCGGTCGCCGTGGCACGGCGTGCGCGGATCAGGTCCTCGAGCAGCGCCTGCACGCGCTCGATGGGCCACGTGCCTAGCGCCTGCGTGGCGGACTCGCGATCAGCACCCCACGTAAGCGAGTCGGACTCGAGGTGCCCAGCCACGCCCTGCTCCCCCATGCGCGTCCACTGCATGAAGAGGAAGAACGCGCCGTAGGCCTGCGCGCCGTCGCCGGCGCGCTCGGTGAGGATCTCCACGCTGTAGGACATCCCGTCGCTCCCTTCCAGCGCGGCGGGGCGCGCGTGCACGGACGCGTAGCCACCGATGGTGCGCTCGTCACCCTTGGAGTGGTCGGGCGGGAGGAACCGGCTCATCCGTGCTGCACGCGATCAGCGTGGAAGCGGGATGTCGGCGAGCGCACGACGCACCGCGTGCCGTGCCCCGACCGCGAGCGCGGCGTCGAAGACGTTCCAGGTGGTGAGCCCGTCGTCGCTCTGCGGCTCGAGCAGGATGAGCGCGAGGAGGGCGAGCGGCTGGTCCGCGGGGACGATCCACGCGCCGGGAGCGAGTGCGAGCGCCTCCGCAGTCCAATGCCCCTCGAGGCGCACCTCCTGGTGGCCTTGGAAGGGGCGCGGAGCCTTGATGAGCGAATCCACCACGAAGGCCTCACCGGCGCCCCGCCACGCCGCGCCGAGCCGGCGCACCACGATGCCGTGCGCGAGGAGCCGGTCGACCGCGTCCGTCATCGCTGCGTCGAGCACCCACGCGCGCGGCAAGGTCTGCGTAAGCGTGGCCTCGAAGCGGTCGAACACCGGCATCGTGACGGCCGTGAAGGTGTGCGTGCGACGGAAGCCCGCGCGCACGCCGGCCTCGTGACGCACGGTGTCCCCCATCGCCCGGAGCGGCTCGACGAGCACTGGTGCGGAGAAGGGCGCGGTGGTCATCCGCGCGCGGAT
>Ga0224510_10001803_pt1 | contig 13626 bp, 9 predicted proteins | sample SF_May12_sed_USG_FD_170161 | JGI IMG/M metagenome (GOLD analysis project Ga0224510, IMG submission 170161) | Sediment microbial communities from San Francisco Bay, California, United States - SF_May12_sed_USGS_4_1 | ecosystem: Environmental > Aquatic > Marine > Sediment | place: USA: California... | reverse complement strand
ACGAGTGGTTGGGTTCCTTCGCAAGATCGTTGTGCGCCACGTCGCGGGCGTGAATGCGGCGCAACAGCGCCTGAGCGGCGGCGTAAAACGCCGGCTCCGCCGCTTTCGCGCGGTGCAACGGCTGGCCCTCCACGTAGCTGCGTTCGAGGATGTCCCGGCCCGCCCGCAGGAGTTCCGGCACGCCCGGCAGGCCTGCGAGCGCAGCCAGCGCGCGAGCCTCCCGCGCCAGCAGCCGCCGCGCCAACCAGCGCGTGCTGGCCGGGGCCGACCGGGCATCCCGGACGATCACGGGACCATCGTCCCGTGGTTCGAGCCGAACTTCGCCGAACAGGTCCTTTTTCAACAACTTGGCGTCCAGTTGTGCCTCCCGGGCAGCGCCAGGTCGGCGCCGGGCCGACCGCTTTCGCTGGCGCCGACGGCGCCGATTACCGAGAATACAGGACCGGTCCGACGGCCTGTCGAAAAACAGGCTGGCGGGTTTTGCGTAATGCGCTCGCGCGTCCCGGTGGCGCCGGCGCCCGGACCACGAACCCGGATAAACGGCACTCGATGACTGACGGTCAGGATCGAATCAACTCGGGCCCCGGCAAGAGCGAGCCGGAGTTCTTCACCGTGGGGCCGCCGCTGCATGCGGTGCGGCCCGGTTACGTGCGCCGCGCAGCCGACGACGCGCTGCACGCTACGATCGCGAGCGGCAATTACGCGCAGGTTATCGCCCCGGAGCGGTCCGGCAAGACCAGCCTTATCTCGAGTGCGGCGGCCCGGCTGCAGAACAACGGCTACCGGGTCGCCATACTCGATCTCGCGCAGATCACCGAACGCGACGGCGGCACCGACCCGGGGCGCTGGTATTACAGCGTGGCGTACCGCCTGCAGAGGCAGCTCCGGATCAAGGAAGACCTGCACACGTGGTGGCAGGACAAATCGATACTCAGTAACCGCCAGCGCCTCGTCGAGTTCTATGCAGAGATCCTTCTCGCGAATACGCGCAAGCCGGTGGTCGTTTTCGTCGACGAGTTGCAGAGCGTCGAGGACCTGCCCTTCGCCCAGCACCTCCTGGCAAGCATTCGCGCAGCGCACAACGCGCGCGCAACCGAGCCGGATTTTTCACGGCTCAGTTTCGTACTGTGCGGCGAGTGCGACCCGCAATCGCTGCTGGACGATCCCTCGTTGTCCCCATTCAGTATCGGGCAGCGGATCGAGCTGCCGGACTTTTCGCGCGCAGAAATCGAGATCTTCGCTACGGAACTGAACCTCCAGCCCCAGGAGGCGTCGATCGCGCTCGACCGAATATTTTACTGGACTGCGGGGCAGCCCTACCTGACCCAGAAACTCGCGCGCGCTGTATCGCGCGAGGAAGTCGCCGACGACGTCAGGGCACACGTCGACCGTATTGCGGAGCAGCAGCTTGCAGGACGCAACGCGATCCAGAACGAGCCCCATATGGGCTATATCCACAGGCGTATCGTCGAGGATAAAAAGACCTCGGAAGGCTGTCTGAACGCCTACGGTCGCATGCGCAAGGGTATCGAGGTCCCGTACGACGCGGAGTCTGCTCCGCAGCGCAAGCTGCTCGCCGTCGGGCTGACAGTCGTCGACTCCGAGGGCAAGCTCCGGTGTCGCAATCGCCTGTACAGAGCCGTATTCAGTGCACGCTGGGCGAATGAAAACCTGCCGCTGCACTGGCGGGGGCCCGCCATCGCTGCCGGCCTCGTCTTCGTGCTGCTCGCCATCCCGTTTTGGTACACGCAGCTCCTGCCGCGTCCCTACATGCGAGTGCTGACCTCGCCATCTGTCGAGCTTGCGGTCGTACGCGAGGCTTATACGAACCTGCGCTCGTTCCCTGGCCACGCGGCGACGGCGGACCGGCTGTACGCGACTTCACTCGGGCAGCGCGCGCACATGGCCTCCGACTCGGCGACCATCACGGAGATAGCGAACCATGCCGACTCCATCCCGGGGCGGGACGCGTTCGGGGACCAACTTACGGCCGAATTCTGGGATGGCCGGGTCAGTGACGCGATGCGACGCGAGCGGAGAGACGAGGCGCTGGTCGGCGCGCTCGAGGCGCTCGTGCTGGCAACGCCGGAACGTCGGCGAGTGGTAGGGTCCCTGATCGGCGACGACTATCCGCGGCTGATCGGCACGGTGCGGGGGCCGGAGGCCGAACGCCTGTTGTACAACCCCGAGAACCACCTGCTGTCCATTATCACGGGCGCGCGCGTCGCCCAATGGGTGCAGGTCGGACAGTCGCTCGAGGAACGGCCGTCGTGGACAATCTCGGCGCTCGAGGTTACGCCGCTCCTGCGGCGCGTAGCCCTGGATCGGCAGGGAACCGTTACACGAATCGGGCTGCGTGTGAATGTCAGTCATGCTCGCCTGAACGACGTTCGGCTGCGGTTGATTGCCCCATCCGGGCGCACGGTGGAGCTGGAGTTCTCGCAGCCGAGTTCCGCCGCCAATGAGGAGATCCGTTTCAGCGGCGCTGCGCTCTCTGCGCTGCTCGGAGAAAGCCTCAACGGCACCTGGACCCTGAGCCTGCGCGACGAGGCGCCCGGCGTGGCCGGTCACCTGGTCAGCTGGAACCTGAGCCTGAATTCACAGGCGCTGGTCGAGAGTTTCGAGCGCGGGCTCGATATTCCGCAACCGGTCGAGCGGGAATCCGACGACGTCTGGTTCAGTCGAGACGGCAGGTATGCGATCGCGCGCGCGCTGCAGAGCGATAGTGCGCGCGTGTGGGACCTGGCATACGCGCAACCCACGCGCACGATCGCGGTGCCGGCCCGCGAGCAGGTCCTGGGTCTGGCGGCCAACTCCGGGTTCCTGGTCACGGTCGCCCAGAACGCCGTGCACCTCTGGGACGTAGGCACCGGCCGCCGGGTGCGCGAACTGGACGTCGGCGCCGCCCTCGACTTGCGGCTGACCGGTGACGGTCGCCAGCTGCTCGTGACCCGGGGGCGCGAGGGCGAAACAGCATTCGAGATGTGGAGCCTCGATTCGGCGTCCATGGTTGCGGTCGTCGTCCTCGCAGGCGCGCCGGCGCTGGTTGCAGTCGATCGTGGCGGCAATCGACTGGCCGTCGCGGATTACGACCGCGCCGTTCGCGTCTGGAATTTCCGCAGTGGCGAGCTGTTGAAGCAGATAGCGCTGCATGCGCAGCCGAGTCGAGTCGAACTGTCGGCCGATGGCCAGGCGCTGGGCATCGTGCACGGCGAGCAGGGCGTCTCGATGTGGCGAACAGACCGAGACGATGCGCCGCTCGTCATGCAGCGCGCTCGCGACATCTGGCAGACAGCGTTTTCGCCCTCGGGCGACCTGTTCATCGCCGGCAGCGGTCGGCGCGGTTACCAGGTCTACCGGACCCTGGACGGCGCGGCGATCGGCCCCGCGCTCGGCGCGGGGCAGGTGCGGGATGCCCAGAGTCTGCTCGCCTTCAGCGGTGACGACCGCGCGGTGATCACCGCCGATGCCTCCGGCATGGCGCGCCTGTGGATAACGCCCCAGGCAGGCGCGGTCGGGGGACTACCGGGGCCCACGATGCCGCAGGACGGCCGCTGGCTGTGGCGCGAATCGGACGACCTGGTCGCGGCCGTGTCGCCGGCCGGCCAGCGCATCGCGATCGGCGACAAGGACGGGCATGTCCATATCGTGCGCGCCGACCCGAGCCAGCAGGAAGTTGCGGGGGTGTCCGACGAACTCGGTTTCCTGGGGCATCCCGGCGAAGTGCTGCAGCTCGCGTTCAGCCGCGACGGATCGCTGGTCGCCAGTGCCGGCGCCGATGGGACGATCCGCGTCTGGGACGCGGTCAGCGGCCTGCCGAGACCTTACCTGGCGAACATTTCCGCAAACGCCGTCGGTCGCATGAGTTTCTCGCCGACCGGCCGGCACCTCGCGATCCTCGGCGGCCAACGCGTCTGGATCCTGAATGTCGAAACGGGCGAAACCGTGGCGAGCGTGGAACTGGGCGAACTTCATGAAGATCTCGCATTCGCGGACGACGAAACGCTCTATCTCGCCGGCAGCGGCGGCACGTTGCGATCTCTGGTTTCGGATCGCCTCGCTCTGTGGAATCTGCGGGACGTGTGGCAGGGCCCGTCGCCGTTGCAGCGAATCCGCGTGTCGACGAGTCGGCACCTGATGGTGCTGGTAAGCTCGGATAACGTCGCGCAGGTATTCGACATCCGCAACGGGACGATCGGATCGATCAAACTGGATCTCCCCGACGCCGTATCCGATATCGTGTTCAGCCCGTCAGGCTCGCACGTGCTGTTCCGCACGTCGCGGTGGATTCATCGCGCCGACCTGTCGCGCGCCGGGCTCGCCTGGCACAGCGCGGTGCGCGCACCGCAGTCGCTGCCGGGTTCGCGCATGGCATTCGACGCGTCGGAAGTGCCGGCCGCACACGCCGAGGCAGCAGCGTCGGTTGCTGACCAGCGCGTGCTGCTGTTGACGCGCGACTCCGGCTACGCGGAAATCGCCGAGCTCGATTTCGATTACCGGAGCGGCGCGCTCGTATTCGGTGAGCGTGCGGAGCTGCTGGAGCTGTGGCGCCGCAAGCTCGGCATTGCCGAGGGGGTGCAGCCCTAGCGGCTGTTGCCGCGCAACGTGCGAACCAGGAGTTCGAGCCTGGCCGCCGTGATTTCCTCTGCCGGTACCGGCTCGCCGATGCGCACGTCGACGCGCGCGAACAACTTGCCCGGTACCTTCCGGAGCCCGCCGCCGCTCTGGCGGCTGAACCAGCTTCCCCAGAGTCCGGCCAGTGCGACCGGGACGACTGGCACGGCACGCCGTTCGATGATGCGTTCGATGCCCTGCCGGAACGGCTGAATCTCGCCGTCGCGCGTGATGCCGCCCTCGGGGAAGATGCAAACGACGTTGCCGGCATCCAGTTCCGCTTCGATCCTGTCGAAGGCCTCGTTGAGCAGTGCTTCGTTTTCGCGCGCCGATGCAATCGGGATCGCCTTCGCGTCCCGAAACAGGAATCGGAGCAGCGGGATCTGGAAAATCCTGTAATACATGACGAAGCGAATCGGGCGATGGACAGAGCCACCCAGGACGAGCGCGTCAACGAAGCTGACGTGATTGCAGACCATCACGGCGGGTCCATGCCGCGGGATGTTTTCCTCGCCCCGGACTCGTATCCGGTACAGCAGATTCACCAGTACCCAGGCGAGAAATCGCATCAGGAACTCGGGCAGCAGGCTGTAGATATATACGGCGACCACGACATTGAGCACGGCGAGCACGAGGAACAGCTGGGGGATCGACAGGCCGGCTGCCAGCAGGGTGATGACCATGACCGATGCCGTGACCATGAACAGCGCATTCAGAATATTGTTCGCGGCAATGATGCGTGACAGGTGCTGCCGGTCCGCGCGTTGCTGGACCATTGCATACAGGGGCACGCTGTAAAAGCCGCCGAAGGCGCCGATGAGTGCGATGTCCAGCATCACGCGCAGGCTGCCGGGTCGCACGATGAACTCGCTCACGGTCGATACGCTGTCGAGGCTCGGCGTCGGCGCCGCAAGATACAGGTCCATGGCAAACAGGCTCAGTCCGATAGAACCGAAAGGCACGAGTCCGAGTTCGATCCGGCGCCCCGACAGGCGCTCGCAGAGGAGCGAGCCGATGCCGACGCCGATCGCGAATACGACCAGCAGAACGGTGGTCACGGTCTCGTCGCCGTTCAGGATCACGAGCGTATAGGCCGGCAGCTGTAGCGTGATCGCCGAGCCGAAGAACCAGAACCACGAAATTCCGAGGATCGACAGGAATACGCTGCGGTTTTCGCGCGCATAACCGACGATGTGCCAGGTCTCCGACCACGGATTCCAGTTGATGCGGAGGCCGGGATCGACGGCTCGGGTCAGCGGCACCTGCCTGCTCGCGAGATAGCCGCAGCACGCGATCGCGACCAGCGATCCCGCCAGCACGGCCGGTCCCGAGTGCGGTACCGCCACCACCACGCCGCCGACGATCAGTCCCAGCATGATCGCGACGTAGGTGCCGGACTCGACGAGCGCATTGCCGCCGACGAGTTCGTCGACGTCGAGCTGCTGCGGGAGGTAGGCGTACTTCACCGGGCCGAACATCGTCGACTGGCAGCCCATCAGGAACAGCACCAACAGCAGCAGAACATACTGGCTGGAGAGCAGTGCAACAGCCGCGATGAGCATCAGCGCAATTTCCAGCAGCTTGACGGCACGTATCAGCCGCGACTTCTCGTACTTGTCGGCCAGCTGCCCCGCAGTCGCCGAGAACAGGAAAAACGGCAGTATGAACAGGGCGCCGGCGACATTCGCAAGCTGGCTCGCATTCATGCCGGCTACCAGCGTTCCCTGGAAGGTCACGAGAATGACGAGCCCGTTGCGGAACACGTTGTCGTTGAAGGCCCCGAGAAACTGGGTCACGAAGAACGGCGCGAAACGGCGTTGCCGGAGCAGTGTAAATTGGCTCGAGTCGGACAAGGCCGCGCCTTTCTGAGACCGGGGCGGGCTCAATATAACAAATGCGCCTGCCGGCCTCGCCGGCCCGGAGAACTGCGAACTGGTCCATATCCGGATTTATGTCCAGTGGTATTATCGCGAACGTGGAGTTTGGGCTGACGCCTCGCTTGGGTGTTCGCAACTCACTGATTAATCATGAAAAATAGACGCCCGATCATCGTGCTCGGCGCCTGCGGCCTGCTGGCCGCCTGTGCCAGGGAGCAGCCGCCGCCGACCGTGGCGGAATTCATGGAGGACCCGATCCTGCTCGAGGCCGCCATGGTCCGCTGCGGGCAGAACCGGTCGTCGACCAAGTACGAGCCCGAATGCGTCAACGCACGCGACGCCGTCAACCGGTTCGCACGCGCGGAGGAGGAGAAGCGCCGCGCGGAGTTCGAGGCCGAATCCGAGCGCAAACGACGTACATTGCGGCGTACCCAGGAGGCGGCGGCGGAGGCACGCCGGCGTGCCGAGGAAGCCGAACGCCTGCGCCAGGAGCAGGACTACCTGCTGCAGTTTGGCACCGAACCCGGCGCAGAGCGCCCCGCGCCGACCAGCCCGACAGACGCTGCGCCGGCCGTGCCGAGCGCCGAGCCGCCACTACAGACCGGGGCGACCGCCCCCGGCGCCACGCCGGCCGCCGGGGAAGGCCAGGACCTGCAATCGATACGGGACGAACTGCAGCGCCGGCAGGAAAGCGATCCGCGCTAGCGAGATCTCGCGGCGCCTGAGCCCGCCCGGGCTCGCCTCCGCGAGGTCGCCCGGGGCTCGGCTTACCGGTACTGCTGTGCGACCCCGTCGTCTCCGTACTGCGCGTCCGGGTCACCGACTGCGAACGTGCGGACTTTCGGCTTCGGTTCCGGGGCGGCCGGCTGCGACGCCGCCGCAATGCCGGTATCCATTCCCGGCTGCGTCGGCAGCCGCGCGGTCTGGGCCGTCAGCAATTGCACGAAATTGTTCGCTGCGACCGGGGCCATGTTGCCGGAACTCGCGAAGATCCGTTCGGGCGTGACGCTGGAGGAGCCGTAGAACGCGGCATTGCTCTGCCGGTCCATCGTAATGCCGGATCCCTCGAGTGCGACGCCAGCGAACAGTCCGCGATTGCGGGAATACGAATACACCTCGGCCTTGAATTCGACGTCGGTCGCGAGCCCGGTCTGGCGCCCGACCGGACCGGCGGCGATCGATGCGTCTGCGCCGAGCGTCAGCTTGCCGTTCTGGATGTCCTCGACGCCCTTGCGGGTCTTGAACACCAGGATCACGTCGGATGACTGCGCGCCGGCCTGCCATCCCAGGCTGCCGCCCGTCAACGTCACGAAAGCCGGGTTGCTCCACGAGTTGTCGGGCTGGCGCACGACGAGGATGCCCTTGCCGCGCCTTGCGCCCAGCACGAATCCGACCTTGACCACATTCGGGACTACCGCCACGGCGTAGGCCCTGGCCAGCAGTGCCGGCGGAATCGACTGCTCCGGAATGCGCAGGAACTGGTCGAGCACATCCGTTGCGTCCGCGACGCGTTTTTCTTCCGTGGTGGCCGCGGCGGCCGGCAGAGCCAGCGCGACCAGGGATATGATTAACAGGGAATGCAGGCGTATGCGCATAATGATCGTCCGCTGTGTGAACATGAATGGCACCCGAAGCGCAGCCCAAGCGCGCCGCTATCGTCTTGTATTCAGATCCTGATCGCGGCCGGGAGTTCCTCTGGACCCGGATGATACTCCATATGCGGAGGACGCTCACCGTCAGGCGGAACCGGGCATAGCCTCCAGGATCGGCGGCAGCGGGCACTCCAGCGATACGCAGACAGTACGCAGCATCTCCGCCTCGCGCGCATTGACCTCCCCGTCGTGCAGGACGGTTGCGGTCGCGGCCTCGAGCAGCGTCTTCATCGCGGCGGGCGACATGCGTACCAGCACGTCGAGGCAGCGATCGAAGTCCGCGACGCTCGCATGCGCGACGGCATTCAGTGTCTCGGATTCCGCCCACTGCCCGAAGCGATCGATGCCGGCGCGAAAGGCCTCGCGGCGGGATGCCTCGCCGCCATGACCGCGGAGCGCGAGCTGGCCGAGCAGCGTGACCGCGGCCCGGCGAAGCTCGTCACGGCCCGGCCTGCCGCGGCGCGTTCGATGGCCCGGCGCGGCGGACTGGCCGAGACTCGTCGACAGGATCCGGAAGAAACAGTACTCCTCGAAGTCGACTTCGCCATCCATGTCGATGAGGCGCTGCGCGAGATCGAGCAGGAACTCGAGATGCTGAGCGGGCATGCGTTTGAGGGCCGGGAACGAGATCTCGAGCAACGGCAGGCGGAAGTGCGCTCCGAGTTTCGCGACCTGCGCGTGATAGCGTTGCAGCATCGCGGTTCGTTCCGGGCCGAGTTGCTGCCGTAGCAGCTCGAACTGTCGCGCCGGCTCCGTTATGCCGGCGAGCAGCAAAGCCAGGGCCAGGAGGTAGGCTTGCGACGGCGAGTGGGCGGCGTCGCTTATGGTCATCGGCACGGCACGCCTCAGGCGCGTCGCGAAATCGACGTGTGCGGCGCCCGGCCGTCCGACCGACGCGGCGAGTGCGGCCGGTGCAACCGCGACTGAACCGGCAAAGGCCGAGAAGGGGGCGGCCGCATCGGCATCGTCGCCGGCGGCGGGCTCGCGGTCACGCAGGTGGATGACGGGGTACTGTGAGTCATCGAAGCCGGGCTCGAGCTTCCGGATCCGGTCGGTCAGCGGCGGGTGCGTCGCAAACAGCGACGCGAAGCGGGCACCCCGCGCGATCAGCATGTGACTGACTTCTTCAGGATCGGCTGCCCGGAAATACGACCCCGCTTCGTATCCCCCGATCTTCTTCAATGCGCCCGCGATGCCGTCCGTCTGCCGCGTGAACTGCACCGCGGACGCGTCGGCAAGGTATTCGCGCTGCCTCGACACGGCGGCCTTGACCACGCGGGCGACGAACACGCCAATCCAGCCGAGGATGGCGAAGCCGAGACCGATCAGGATGATGCCGCCGGCATTCTTGCCGCCGCGGCGCGAGGAGACCAGGTTCGACGTCCGGGTATTGCGGAGTATCGTCCGGCCGATCATGCCGATTACCATGATGCCGAACAGCACGCCCATCATGCGGATATTGAGCCGCATGTCCCCATTCAGGATGTGGCTGAATTCGTGCGCAATGACGCCCTGCAGCTCGTCGCGGTCGAGGAGTTCGAGTGTGCCGCGAGTCACTGCGACGGCCGCATCGCCCGGCGCGTATCCTGCCGCGAACGCATTGATGCCCGGCTCCTGCTCGAGCACGAAGATATCCGGCACCGGCACTCCGGAGGCTATGGCCATTTCCTCGACGACGTTGCGCAGCCGCTGCCGCAGGGGGTCCTGCACGTCGGCAGAGACGAGCGTACCGCCGAGATCGGTCGCAACGCGGCTGCCGCCGGCCGACAGTCGTGCCGTTTTGAAAAGCGTCGAACCGACGATCAGCAGCGTGGCAGCGGCGGCAGTCCAGAGCAGCAGTGCCGGATGCGGCGGAGTACCGACCTCACCGACGGTGTAGAACGCGCCGGCAACGACCAGCGTTACGCCGGCGACGATCAGCACCGTGGCGGCAAGATACACGACCACCAGCCAGCGCGTAGCGCGCCTGGCCTTGTCCTGGGCGTCGAAGAAATTCACGGGCGCCACCTGCGACGGGCGGGTAATCCCGCCCGTCTCGGCCGGTTCAGGTGAACGAGACGTTCGGGACGGCGCGCGTTTCCTCGGCATCGATCTCGAGGAAGCTTGCGGCGTCGAAACGGAACATGCCCGCGACGATATTGTTCGGGAAGTTCTCGACCTTGTTGTTGTAGGTCATCACCGAGTCGTTGAAGGCCTGGCGCGCGAAGGCCACCTTGTTCTCGGTACTGGAAAGCTCTTCCTGGAACTGCATCATGTTCTGGTTCGCCTTGAGGTCCGGGTAGGCCTCCGACAGCGCGAACAGCCGACCCAGCGCGGCGCCGAGCGCCCCTTCCGATTCCCCGAGCTTGCGTATGGCCTCCGCGTTGGACGGGTCGGCTTTCGCCGCGTCGAGGTCCGTGACGGCCGAGTTGCGGGCCCTGATCACGGCGTCCAGCGTCTCGCGCTCGTGCTTCATGTAGCCTTTTACCGCCTCCACGAGATTCGGAATCAGGTCGTGCCGGCGCGTAAGCTGCACGTCGATCTGCGCGAACGCATTTTTGACGCGATTCCTGAGATTGACGAGACTATTGTAGATGCCGATCACGTAAATGATCAGCGCGCCGATGACGGCAAGGAATATCAGGAATGAACTCACCGTTGGTCTCCCGGAAGCGGTTGCGGTCGCGCAAGGATAAACCCTGCGCTCCGGCGGCGCTAGTTATTGTAATTTCGACGATTTTCTCGATCCCGGGCGGAGCTCGCGCTGACTGGCTCGGCGACTCACGCGGCATGATGGGCACCGAGGTCAGCGTGTACCTGTGGCACGACGACGCGGAACTCGGCGCGCATGCCGTCGAGGCCGTGTTTGCCGAGATGGAGCGCATCAACGCGCTGATGAGCACCTATCTCGAGGACAGCCGCATCTCGGAGATCAACCGGCAGGCGGCCCGGGCGCCGGTGCCGGCCGGCAAGGAGCTGTTCGACCTGATCGAGCGCTCTCTCGATATCTCGGTCCTGACCCGCGGCGCGTTCGACATCACCTACGACAGCGTGGGCCAGCACTACGACTTCCGGGAGCGCAGGCGCCCGGACGAGGCCACCGTCGAGGCCGAGCGGCAGCGCATCGACTTCCGGCAGGTGCGGCTGCATCCCCTTGAGCAATCGGTCAGTTTCAGCCGGGATGGCGTACGTATCAACCTGGGCGGCATCGCGAAGGGCTACGCGGTCGAGCGGGGCGTCGCCGTACTGCTCGGCCTGGGTGTGCGCCACGCCCGGGTCACGGCCGGCGGCGATACGCGACTCCTCGGCGACCGGCGGGGCCAGCCGTGGATGGTCGGCGTCCGGGATCCCCGCGACGAGGAGCGCATTACGGTGACCATCCCGCTCGAAAACGAGGCGATCTCGACCTCGGGCGACTACGAGCGATTCTTCATCGAGGGCGACAAGCGCTACCACCACATCATCGAGCCGCACTCCGGCGAGCCGGCGACGGGCGTCCGCAGTGCGACGATCGTCGGTCCGGATGCCGTCATCACGGACGCCCTGTCGACCTCTGTCTTCGTCATGGGCGTCGACCAGGGCCTCCGGCTGATCGCGACACTGCCGGACTACGAGGGCATCGTCATCGACGCCGACGGCAAGCTCTATTACTCGGACGGGCTCGCGCCGCCGGAGGCGCGGCGCTGAGACGCCAAGGGCGCTGATTCGGCGGGATTTTTCCGGACTTGTGGCACCTTCGCTACGCGCCTGTCGCCGAAAGGCGACGGTTTTTCCCTTTAAATTCAGAAATATAGCGTTATTATTTGCGGCCTATCGGGTCCGGCAGCGCACCGGGTCCGGCAGGCACGGGCCGTTCGCCGGGGCGGTCCGACTGCGGCGATTATGTATAGAGAGGATCGGTTGTTTGTGACTATGATCACGGCCCCGCGGCGAGTCTCGGGTCACCATAGATCGTCGGTATTCCGCGCCCTCCGCAGCCATTTCGCCGCGGCGCCGGCTTAGCCGATTCGTTGGGTTTCCGACCGTGCCCGCGGGGCATGGCGGGCGGTTTACGGTGCTCGTCCTGCGGGCCCCGGTTGATCGGCCGCGAGGCCGGGACGGCGCGCCGGGACGCGCGCCGTCGTAACGAACGCAAGGAACTTAGCCATGAAGGGACTTGGAAAGATACTGCTGGTCGCAGCGCTCACCGTACTGGCACAGGGTGGCATTGCCGCCTCCGACCTCACGGGCCAGTCGGCACCGGACTTCGCGCTGAAGAGCGCCACAGGCGAAAACCTGCGCCTCAGCGAGTACCGCGGCGACGTGGTCATGATCAACTTCTGGGCGACCTGGTGCGGGCCCTGCCGGCAGGAGATGCCCCTGCTCGATGACCTGTACAGCCGTTACCAGCGCGTCGGGTTCAGCCTGCTCGGCGTCAACATCGACGACGATTCGCGGCGCGCGATGCAGATGGTCGAGGAACTCGGCGTGAACTTCCCGGTCCTGTTTGACGAGAAAAAAACCGTCAGCAAGCTCTACCAGGTCGAGGCGATGCCGGTCACGGTGATCGTCGACCGCGCGGGCACCGTGCGCCACGTACATCACGGCTACAAGCCCGGCTACGAGGAGCAGTACCTGACCCAGATCCGCGCCCTCCTGCGGGAGTAAGGGCAAATATGGCGAACGACCGATATGCGCGAGCTTAGCGCGGGAGAATCACGGTGAGACGATTGGTGAAAGGGGCGGTGCCGGGTGTGCTGCTTATGATGGCCGGGCTTGCGGCGAATGCGCAGGATCTCGGTTCGGCCGCAACGGACGCGTTGCTCGCGAACGAGGCAGAATCGCGCCAGGAGTTCCGCAGCCTCGACGAAGAGGTGCAGTCGCTCAAGAAGGAAGTGCTCGACCTCAACCGGGACCTGTTCCTGCTCGAGGAAGAGCTGTTGTTTCCGGCAAACTCCCAGGTCGCCTTCTTCATTTCGATGGACATCGGCGAATATTTCGGACTCGACTCCGTCAACCTGAAGGTCGACGGCAAGGAAGTCGCGAACTACCTGTACACGCAGCGCGAGGTCGATGCGCTGGTTCGCGGCGGCGTTCATCGGCTGCACATGGAAAACCTCAAGGTCGGGGAGCACGAGCTGATCGCCGTGTTCACCGGCAAGGGGCCGCACGGGCGCGACTACCGGCGCGGCGCAACGCTTCGATTCAACAAGGGCATAGGTGCCAAGTACGTCGAACTCGAGATCACCGACCGGATAAGCAAGCAGCAGCCCGAATTCGATATCCGGGAGTGGGAGTAGTACTTGGCGCCTGTCCGCGCGATATTGCCGGCCATCTGTCTGACGTTGCTGGCGGCGTCAGCGCCGCCGCAGCTTGCCGTCGCCGACGAATACTTGCCGCCCACGGTAATCCAGGACCCGCAGTATGGCGAAGTCCTGTTCTACTTTTACCAGGAAGACTATTTCCCGGCGATCGTCCGGCTGCTCGCGGCGCAGAAGCAGGCGCAGTTCAACCATCATGGCGGC
>Ga0224510_10001802_pt1 | contig 13627 bp, 11 predicted proteins | sample SF_May12_sed_USG_FD_170161 | JGI IMG/M metagenome (GOLD analysis project Ga0224510, IMG submission 170161) | Sediment microbial communities from San Francisco Bay, California, United States - SF_May12_sed_USGS_4_1 | ecosystem: Environmental > Aquatic > Marine > Sediment | place: USA: California... | reverse complement strand
CGGGGTGGTCGGCTTCTGGTGCGGGGTGGTCGGCTTCTGGCGCGGGCTGGTCGGCTTCTGGTGCGGGGTGGCCGGCCTCTGGTTCGGGCTGGTCTGCTTCTGCTTCCGCCGAAACCGCTTCGATCGGCTCTGAGGCTCCGGCCGCGGCCGCAGAGGATTCGTGGCTTTCCATGAGAACGGCCGAGACGTCCTGGTCCATCGAGACGTCCAGGTCTCCGTCGCCGGAAGCAGGGTCGGAGTCCGACGGTCTGCTCTCGAGACCTGGCTCATCAAGCGCGGGCGACGGTTCGGTCTTGGGGGCGGGAGGGAGCACATCCGTGTTGCGCACCTTGTCGTCAGTGGGATGTGTCGGGTCGCCCGCCTCGTGAGCGGTGGCTTGGAGGGTCACGGCGCCGCGAGACTCGGCTCGCAACTCTGCCAGCTTGGCCAGGAACGCCTCGTCGGCCCGAGCGAGTTTGTTGGCCCAGGTCCTCTCCATCTCAGCCAGTTGTCGTCGAGCGCGCACGTCGCGCCGCCAGCGCCCCCACAAGGCGCCGATGACCAATCCTGCAATGCCGACGATCAGCTCCATGTCGGTCCGTTTCTCGTTCGATCGCGAGGAGTCAGCGGGCGGCGGTGGTCAGTCCGGTACGCTTTGGCCGCGCGCAAACCCCGAGGAGCAACATCATGGCGGAAAACATCACGATGGGAACATCTGGAGTGGTCGTTCCCGATGAGCCGATCGTCCCATTCATCGAAGGCGACGGGATCGGACCCGACATCTGGGCGGCGTCCGTCCGTGTGTTCGACCACGCCGTTGCGAAGGCGTATGGCGGATCGCGCCGCATCGCCTGGCGTGAGGTCCTGGCTGGTGAGAAGGCGTTCAACAGCACCGGTTCGTGGCTTCCGGATGAGACCGTCGATGCATTCAGGGAGCAACTCGTCGGCATCAAGGGCCCGCTCACGACCCCTGTCGGTGGCGGGATCCGTTCGCTCAACGTAGCGTTGCGTCAGACGCTCGACCTCTACGCGTGCGTTCGGCCGGTTCGCTGGTTCGATGGCGTCCCGTCGCCGGTCAAGGAGCCCGGACTCGTCGACATGGTCATCTTCCGCGAGAACACCGAGGATGTGTACGCAGGAAAGGAACTGGAGGCGAACTCGGCCGATGCCGGAAAACTGTTGGCATTCATGGAGGAGCAATTCGGCTGGTCGATCAAGCCCGACTCCGGCATCGGCATCAAGCCCATTTCGGTCTCGGGGTCGAAGCGGCTGATCCGGGCTGCGATCAGATATGCGCTCGCCAACGGCCGAAAGTCGGTGACGTTGGTGCACAAGGGCAACATCATGAAGTTCACGGAAGGGGCCTTCAGGAGTTGGGGATACGACCTCGTGCGGGAAGAGTTCTCCGATGTGGCCGTGTCGTGGGAGGACTGCGGTGGCAACCCGGGCGACCGGCTCCTCGTCAAGGACGTGATTGCTGACGCGATGCTCCAACAAGTCCTGACCCGACCCGCCGAGTACGACGTGATCGCGACGATGAACCTGAACGGTGACTACATCTCTGACGCTCTCGCTGCCCAGGTCGGCGGGATCGGCATCGCGCCCGGCGGAAACATCAACTACGACACCGGTCATGCAGTGTTCGAGGCGACCCATGGCACGGCTCCGAAGTACGCAGGCCAGGACAAGGTCAATCCTGGCTCGGTGATGTTGTCGGGAGAGATGATGTTGCGCTACATGGGCTGGGGAGAAGCCGCCGATCTCATCGTCACCGGTCTGGAGTCGGCGATCTCGGCAGGCATCGTCACCTACGACTTCGCACGTCTCACCGAAGGGGCCACGGAAGTCAGGACGTCCCAGTTCGCCGACGCGATGATCGAGCGGATGTGAACCTGGCCAAGTGAGTCGACGAACCGGCTTCGCGCGGGTTTCCCTGGAAGCCGTTGTGGTGGCCGTCACCGATGACCGACCCCGCATCCTCACGGTTGGGAGCGAGACGCCCGCGCTCGTTTCCGGAGACCTCGACGATGACGACACCCTGGAGTTGGCGATGCGCCGGCTCATCACGGATCAGGTTGGCTTGTCCGTCGGCTATGTCGAGCAGCTGTACACCTTCGGGGATCGGGCTCGGGCCCGCGCCGATGGGCTGCGCACCGTCGGCGTCGCCTACCTGGTCCTGACGCGAGAGGTGACCACAACGGGTCGATGGGTCGACTGGTACCACCTCCTCCCTTGGGAAGACCGGAGGGGGAATGCGGGCAGCCCGGTACCGGGGTTGATGTCCGGCCTCGAGCGTTGGGCCGGGCGTGACAGAGAACGGCGGCGGCGAGTTCAGCTCTCGTTCGGAATCGGCGAAACCCCATGGGACGGCGTCAGGGCGCTCGACCGTTATGAACTGATCTACGAGGCGGGCCTGGCGGCCGAGTGGTTCGTCGACCACGGCGAGGAGCCCGACGATCGCGACCGGTTCGGGGAAGCGATGCATCTGGATCACCGGCGGGTGGCGGCGACCGCTCTCTCCCGGCTCCGGGGCAAGCTGTCGTACCGACCCGTTGTCTTCGAGCTGTTGCCCGAAACGTTCACGCTTTCGCACCTGCGCCGTACCGTCGAGTCGCTCGCCGGCCAGAAGCTCCATGCCCAGAACTTCCGGCGCCTGGTCGAGCGCGGGGGCCTCGTCGAGGGCACGGGCCGCATGGTCACAACCGGCGGGCGTCCAGCGGAGCTCTTCCGGTTCCGCAGGGACGTCCTCATGGAACGCCCCCAGGTGGGCGTCGGGAGGCTTTGATCAGCGAGCAGACTGGGCGGCTGCCCGCAGCCCGGTGCGCCGCTTGAATGCCGGCCCGCCGAATCCTCCGGTCGGCTGGGTGGGCATTGGAACCGTCTCCTGAGCGGGCTGGACGGGAGCGGCCTTCGTCTTGGGCGGGACGACTTCGATCGCCTCCAGGAGGTCGTCGATGTCGAACGTGAATGCAGGTCCGTATGGATGGCGGCGATCGTCTGCGGAGAAACGAGCGTCCTCGATTGTGACGAACTTGGCAAGCGCAGTGGTGATGGACCTCCGACCGAACGCGCGAACCGCGGACCCGGGTGCACCGACACCCATGAGCTCGTCTGCAAATCGGTCGCCTGCGCGTGTGGTGGTCGAGGCGGCTTGGAGCATGCCGCGTGTGATGCCGTCCTTCTCGAACGAGTCCACGGCAGGTTTGTCGCCGTCGAGGACGCCAAAGTAGACATGGCCGGCATCGAAGAACAGCGTCCCGGCAACGGACCTGCCTGCCACCCGCAAGGCGCCGGTGAGGCGGGCGTCGCGGGCCGCCCGCAGCGCTCGAATCAATCGATCATCGTTGGGGGTGTGCATGATGTTCCGTCCTTGGGGCATGGGCCGTGTCCTGTCATGTCTCTTGTCGACACCGACACCCTCTGAGATGAGGACCGTTGCCCACTTAGTCCGATCGGACTAGTCACAGGGGTGACGAAGGAGCTTCCCGAAGGTGGTTATACTCATTGTGAGCAAAAGGCGAGGAGGGCACTGATGGCACCGACGACACTGCAGATCACTCGACGGGCGGACCTCCTTCCCGAAGCGGAGCTCGCCGCCCTCCAGCCGATCCTGGACGACATCGAGCGGCTCAAGAGGCAGCGGAACGCGGTCGTTGCCGCCCACAACTACATGACACCTGACATCTACGGCGCTGCCGCCGACCTCACAGGGGATTCCCTGGCGCTCGCCGCCATGGCCAAGGAGACCGAGGCCGATGTGATCGTGCTCGCCGGTGTCCACTTCATGGCCGAGACTGCAAAGATCGTCAATCCGACCAAGACGGTCCTGATTCCCGACGAGCGTGCCGGGTGTTCCCTCGCCGAAGGCATCACCGGTGACGACGTCCGGCGGCTCAAGGCCAAGTATCCGGGTGTCCCTGTCGTCACGTATGTGAACACCACCGCCGAGGTGAAGGCCGAGACCGACATCTGCTGCACGTCGGGAAACGCCGTGGCCGTGGTCGAATCGCTCGGGGTGGACCGTGTCATCTTCCTCCCCGATCAATACCTGGGTCGATACGTCGCCTCGCAAACCGATGTCGAAGTGATTCTTTGGGATGGTGCGTGCATGGTGCACGAACGTTTCACGGGTCGGGAGATTCGAAATCACAAAGCCCGGTTGCCGGGTGTTTCGGTCATCGCCCATCCGGAGTGCCCGCCCGACGTTCTCGCCGAGGCCGACTACGTCGGCTCGACGAATGGCATCATCCGCTGGGTGGAGGACAACCAGCCCGAGCAGGTCATGATGATCACTGAGTGTTCGATGGCGGACAACGTGGCGCTCGAGAACCCCGGGGTCGAATTCGTCCGGCCGTGCAACCTGTGTCCCCACATGAAACGCATCACGCTCGACAACATCAAGCGGTCGCTCGAGACGATGACTTATGAGGTGGACGTGGCGCCCGACGTCGCCGGTCGAGCCCGCCGGGCCGTGGAACGGATGTTGGAGGTGGGTCGGCGTGAAGACTGACCGTCGATGATCACACTCGACCACCCCCTCGTGATCGGCTCGGGCGTGGCCGGGCTGTCGGTGGCTCTCGGGCTCGACCGTGCGACCGTTCTCGCGCCTGGCGACCTCGGCTCTACGAGCTGGGCACAAGGCGGGATCGCGGCGGCAGTAGGAGGCGACGACTCGGCTGCAGCGCACACGGACGACACGCTCGAGGTCTCGGGTGGTCTGGCAGTTCGACGTGCGGTGGAGATACTCACCGCAGGTGGACGCGATGCAATCGAACGCCTGGTGGCGCTCGGTGCGGAATTCGACCGGACGGCGACGGGAGAACTCAAGCTGGGTCGGGAGGCCGGCCACGGCAATCGAAGGATCGTCCACGCCGATGGTGACGGAACCGGCAGAGAGATCCAGCGAGTGCTGTCGACGGCCGCCACCGCCGCGGACTCGGTGGAGATTTGGGACGGATGGAAGGCCTTGGCGCTCGTGCGGGTCGACGGTCGCGTCGTCGGGGTGGTGGCGGCCGACCGGGCGGGCGACCGGACCGAGATCCATGCCCCCGGCGTGGTGCTCGCCACCGGAGGCATCGGGCGCCTGTTCAAGCACACCACCAATCCGGAAGGCGTCACCGGCGACGGTCTGGCGATGGCGGCGCAGGTGGGTGCCCGCCTCGCCGACCTCGAGTTCGTTCAGTTCCACCCGACGGCGCTCATGGTGGATCTCGATCCCCTTCCGTTGCTCACCGAGGCGATACGTGGGGATGGCGCCGTTCTGGTCGACGACCAGGGTCGCCGTTTCATGAAGAAACACCATCCGGACGTTGAGCTGGCTCCACGAGATGTCGTGGCGCGTGCCATCTGGTGGCAGCACGACCGTCACGCCGGGGCGTACCTCGACGCCTCGTCGATCAAAGGCTTTCCCGAGCGGTTTCCCACGGTCTTCGAAATCGCCAGGGAGGCGGGTCTGGATCCGCGTACCGACCTCCTCCCGGTGTCTCCCGCCGCTCATTACTACATGGGAGGAATCGACACCGACGAGAGCGGCCGCACGTCGATGCCGGGCTTGTGGGCCGTGGGCGAAGTCGCCTCGACCGGCGTTCACGGCGCCAACCGGTTGGCGTCGAACTCTCTGCTGGAGGGCCTGGTCTACGGCGCCAGGGTCGCCGCCGATCTGAGCGGTGCCGCGCCCGTGGCTCTTCCGGCGGACGCCCACGGCCCGGCGTGGGCTTTTGAAACGGGTCTCGGCCGTGTATCCGCCATCGACGAGGTCCGCCGCATCATGTGGGAGCGTGTCGGGCTGATTCGGACGGGCAGCGGTGTGTGGGAGGCACGCGGCCGCCTCCTCGAACTCGAGGAGGCGTTGTCGACGACGATCCCAGGTCGGGTGGCATTCAATGTGGCAAGGCTTGTGACTGCAGCAGCGCTCCGCCGCTCCGAAAGCCGGGGAGGGCACTACCGTGCCGACTACCCCGAACTCGACCCCTTCCAGACACAACGGACGTTGGTCGAGCCTCCGTTCGTCTTGGATGCACGCTGATGGATCTGGCCAGGTTCGACAATCTCATCTTCACCTGCCTCGACGAGGATCTCGCAGAGGCGGGCGACCTGACCTCCGAATCGGTCATCCCGGCCGCCTCCGTGTCGAATGCCGAGATCGTGGCGAGGGTACCGGGTGTGGTCGCCGGGCTCGGCGTTGGGGCGCGGGTGTTCGAGATCGTTGACCCGGATGTGGAAGTCGAGCCGTCGTTCGAGGACGGAACACGAGTCGAAGCCGGGACCGTGCTCGCACGCGTGCACGGTCCGTCGCGGTCGGTGCTCGTGGCCGAACGAACGGCTCTCAACATCCTCGGAAGGGCCTGCGGGGTGGCGACAGCAACGCGCTCGCTCGTCGATGCGGTCGACGGCTACACCGTCAAGATCGCCGACACCCGCAAGACCACACCGGGCCTTCGTGCGCTCGAGAAGTACGCCGTGCGGATGGGTGGCGGCTGGAATCACCGGTTCGGGCTCCACGACACGGTGATGATCAAGGACAATCACATCGTCGCTGCCGGCGGGATCACGGCGGCCGTCGAGGCTGCCCGAGCCCGCATCGGGCACACCGTCAAGATCGAGGTGGAGGTGACCTCGCTCGACGAGCTCGCCGAGTTGTTGACGGTCGGCGCGGACATCGTCCTGCTCGACAACATGTCTACCGAAGAGATGGCACAGGCGGTCGCCACGATTGCCGGACGGATGATCACCGAGGCATCCGGCGGCATCACCTTGGAGACCGTCCGAGCGATCGCCGCCACCGGGGTCGACGTCATCTCGGTGGGGTGGATCACCCACTCGGCGCCCAACCTCGACGTGGCTCTCGACTTCATCACCGAACGGGACTAGTCACCACGCTGAGTGGTTTTTTCGTCCGTGTTGGGCAGAGGAACGCACTTTCGGTCCAATCCAAGGCCGGTACGCTTCGTAGTGGGCAAACAACAAACCTGGGAGGCACCCAAGATGATCCATCGGCATGCGTTGCCGCGTCTCAAACGGCTGTGGGCGTTCGTCGCGCTCGCTCTCGTGTTGGCGATTGTGCCGATCGGCAGCGACGCTCCAGCCCAGGCTGCGGGTACCAACCTCGCCCTCGGCAAGCCGACGACCCAATCGTCGAGCTATTGGGACGGTGCGGTCTCGCACTCCGGCAGCATGGCGGTCGATGGCAACCGAAACGGGCGGTGGTCGTCTACGAGCCCGGCGTCGACCAACTTCGACACCAACGCTTGGTGGCAGGTGGATCTCGGCTCCGTCCAGACCATCCCCACGGTGCGGATCTACGGTCGAACCGACTGCTGTGTCGAACGGCTGTCCAACTTCTCGGTTTTCGTATCCGATGTGCCCTTCACGTCCACCAACATCACCACCACTCGCAACCAAGCCGGAGTGTCCGAGTATTCGATGACAGGCAACTCCGACACGTTTGTCAATGTCAATGTTGGCCGCACAGGTCGGTACATCCGCGTTCAGTTGCACGGCACCGACTACTTGAGCCTCGCCGAAGTCGAAGTCGGACCGACCTCCGTGTACGAGTCCCTGAAGAACGAACCCGATCAGATCTGGGGCGTCACCGGCCTCGGTTCATCGTTCGCCACCAACATGGATGCCCAGGTACTCGCCATCGAACAGATCGGCAATACGATCTACGTCGGCGGGAAGTTTCTCAACGTCGTCGAACGCCGCGACCGTGCCTCGTACCCGCAATCGTTCCTCGCCGCCTTCGATGCCACCACCGGTGCGTGGATCGACTGGTGGCGCCCATCGGTCAATGGCCTGGTTCATGCCCTCGAGGCGTCGCCCGACGGGACGAGGCTCTTCGTGGGCGGCGAGTTCACCTCGGTGGACGGACTCCCGAACACACACGGGTTCGTTTCGCTCGACCCCTCCACCGGGGAAGTCCAGGACGATTTTGTGGTCACCGTCGAGACGCCACCCAACGTGGTCAACCCCGGGGTGGTTCGTGAGATCCGGGCGGGCCAGGATTGGCTGTACATCGGTGGCTCGTTCAACTACATCACCGGTCCGACCCGCAACAGCCGCACCTATGTGTGGAAGATCGCCAGGGTCGATCTCGATACGGCCATGCCCGATCCGAACTGGCGACCCATCGTCTCCGGAGGCGGAGTGTGGGGCATCGTCGAAGACACCGCGCGTGGGCGCGTTCACTTTGTCGGCGACTACAACTCGGTCAACTCGAACACCGTCGAGAAGAACCTGACCACGGTGTACATGTCCAACGGCCAGATCGTGCCGGGGCTCGTCGTTCCGATCAACACGACGCCCAGCCAGGACAACTACTTCGACATCGAGATCGCCGGGGGCAGGTTGTGGCTGGCGGGTACTCAGCACGAGGTGAAGATGCTCGACATCGACACCCGTCAGGAAATTCGCCGTTGGTTCTCCGGCTACGACTGGTCGTTCTCGAACATCGGTGGTGACTACCAGGCTCTGGGCGTCTCGGCCGACGGGACCCGCGTCTACGCATCATGTCACTGCTGGGGTGCCTTCAGGGAGATCGGTCTCGGCGTCACGTCGTTGTCGCAAGGCCAGTCCTATCCGTTGTACGACGTGTCCCCTTCATACCCGATCCGGAGCATCCAGTCCTTCGACGCCGTCACCGGAGACTATCTGTCGTCTTGGAAGCCTCGCATCGAAGGCTCCGTGGGCGGCTGGGCACTGCATGGGGCTCCTGACGGATGCCTGTGGGCCGGTGGTGACTTCAACCGAGCCTCGATCGGCGACGTATACAACAACGGCGTCGTGCGTTTCTGCGACACCGCCGGGCAGGGTGCACCCGTTGCGCCGTCGCTCGTGGAACCGCCCGACAACACCGAGGCCAACTCGCCGCAGGCGCCGACGAATGTGACCGTCGACATCACCAACGTCGGCGATGCGCTCATTCGCTGGGATGACGCCGTCGACGACACCGGGGTTGCCTACTACCGGATCTATCGGGACGACGCGCTGCTGGTGTCCACGAGGCTCGACTCCTACCTCGACGTAGGCTACGTCCCCGGGCACATGTACGGTGTCCAGGCGGTTGACGTGTTCGGGAACCTGTCGGGTATCGCCGGCGAGGGTGCGGGAGTGCCGCCGGTGGTATCGAGCCCCGGCACGCAGACTTCGACGGTGGGCGTGGCCGATAGCGTGGTGATCTCCGCATCGGACGCCGACGGCGATCCGCTCACCTACGCGGCGACCGGTCTTCCGGGTGGAATGTCAATCGATGCTGCCACCGGCGTCATCTCGGGGACGCCGACCACCGAAGGGTCCTACACGGTGGTCGTGTCCGTGTCGGACGGTCTCTCGACGGTGACGACGTCGTTTTCGTGGACGGTGTCCTCTTTCGTGGCTGGAACCTATCCCGGCGCAGTGGAAGGTGACGGGGCAATCGCCTACTGGCGTCTCGGCGACCAAGGCGCCGTGGCCGCCGACGAGTTCGGCCTCGCCGATGCCACGTACCAGGGTGGGCCGGCGCTCGGAGCGGGCGCTCTCGTGAAGGATGGTGATCCGGCCGTTGACTTCGACGGGGTGGACGATCTCGTAGCCGTACCTGACACCGCCGCGATCAACACCGGCGGCCCCTACGAGCAGCGCAGCGTCGAACTGTGGTTCAAGGCCGATGACGTGAACCGGCGCGCGGTTCTCTTCGAGGAAGGCTCGACGAGCCGGGGTCTCTCGGTCTACGTGGATGGCGGCAACCTGTGGGCCGGAGCCTGGAACCGGAACAACGACGGTGACGGAACGACGCCTTGGGCGCAGGATGCGTTCGTCTCAACACCCGTGGCCGGTGGGCTCACGTACCACGCCGTCGTGGTGTTCGATCAGCCGTCCGGCGCCTTCACGCTCTACGTCAACGGAGCACAGGTGGCGCAGGCGACCGGGGTCGGGCGCCTGTTCGGGCACGGCGGAGACATCGGCATCGGCGGTCAGAACGACAACGCCCGATACCACAACGGTGGCGATGCCGCAGGCGACCGCTGGTTCTTCGATGGGGTCATCGACGACGTGTCCGTCGCCAACGTTGCGCTCAGCGCAACCCAGGTGCAGGATCACTACCTGGCGGGTGCCTCCGATTCCCAGACCTACGACCAGACCGTGCTCGCCGACGTCCCGGCCGCCTACTGGCGACTGGACGAGCCCGCCGGGTCAACCACGGTGGTGGACCTCACCGGAGGCAACGATGCACCCGTGTCGGGTGCAGCAGTGCTCGGCTGGAGCGGTCTCATCACCGGAAGCGGCACGGCGCTTTCCGGGAATGGCACAGATGCGTTCGTTTCGGTCCCGGATGCCTCCGAGCTGAACACGGGCGGACCGTACGAGGCGAAGACCGTGGAGGCGTGGATTCGCCCGGCGGACGTGACGGCAACCCAAGTCGTGTACGAACAGGGAGCGACGAGCCGCGGCCTGAACGTGTACGTGGAAGGCGGCCAGATCTGGGCCGGGATCTGGAACCGGAACAACGATGGTGACGGCACCACCCCCTGGGCACAGGACGTGTGGTTGTCGGCTCCCATCAGTGCCAATCAGACCTATCACGTGGTGCTCGTGTACGACTTCGCCAACAGTCGATCGGCGCTCTATCTGAACGGGGCCGAGCTGGCATCCGCCACCGGGATGGGCCGGCTGTTCGGCCACGGCGGGGACATCGGTATCGGCGCCCAGAACAACGACGCTCGATTCGCCACACGCGGCGATGGAGCCGGAGATCGCTGGTTCTTCAACGGTGTGATCGACGAGGTTGCCACCTACAACTCGGCACTCAGCACCGAGGCAATCCAGACGCACTACCTCCTCGGTAGCTGAACCGTCGGGGGCCGCCCGGGAGGGCGGTCCCCGACACCCTCAGGCCATTGTGCCGTATCTGGACCCCACCTGGTCCTACTAGCCTCGGAGATCATGACATCTCCAACTCGTGTAGCCGTGACCGGCGCCGCCGGTCAGATCGGATATTCGCTCCTGTTCCGCATCGCTTCGGGAGCTCTCCTCGGACCCGACCGCCCGGTCGTTCTTCAACTTCTCGAGATCACGCCTGCCCTGGGAGCACTCGACGGTGTGGCGATGGAACTCGACGACTGCGCCTTCCCGCTCCTCGAAGGGATCGTCAAGACCGACGACGCCGAGACTGCTTTTGGTGATGCCGACATCGCCCTTCTCGTTGGCGCAATGCCTCGCAGGGCAGACATGGAACGGTCCGATCTGCTGGAGGCCAACGGCGCCATCTTCGGCCCCCAAGGCCGAGCGATCAATGCTGCTGCCAGCCGTGACATCAAGGTCCTGGTGGTTGGGAACCCGGCGAACACGAACGCGTTGATCGCCATGAGTCACGCACCCGACATCGACCCACGCCAGTTCACGGCGATGACGCGGCTCGACCACAATCGCGCCAAGACCCAGCTGGCGCACAAGCTGGATGTCCCCGTGTCAGCGGTCAAGAAGATGACCATCTGGGGAAACCACTCCTCGACCCAGTACCCCGACCTGTTCCACTGTGAGGTCGACGGGAAGAACGCCTACGAGGCGGTGGGTGACCACGAGTGGGTGGATTCCACCTTCATCCCCACCGTCGCCAAGCGGGGGACTGCGATCATCAACGCCCGCGGTGCCAGTTCGGCGGCTTCGGCTGCCAATGCCGCCATCGACCACATGCGCGACTGGGTGTCGGGCTCACCAGCGGGGGACTGGGTGAGTATGGCTGTGCCGAGCGACGGGTCGTACGGTGTGCCCGAGGGGATCATCTCGTCGTTCCCGGCGACTACCGCCGGGGGCGATTGGTCGATCGTCGGCGGGCTCGACATCGACGAGTATTCGCGGGCCCGCATCGATGCGTCGGCGGCCGAGTTGGTCTCCGAGCGTGACGCCGTGAAGGAGTTGGGTCTCATCTGACCACGAAGTGGCTCGCCTTGCGGCTTGGTTGCGGCTAAATTACAGGCTTGTCATTTCCCATCTCCTACCGGGGGTTTCTCATGAACAAGTCCGAACTCGTCGACGCCGTCACCCAGTCGACCGGCGGCTCCAAGGCAGATGCCCAGCGCCACGTCGACGCCGTGCTCGACTCGATCACCGGAGCGCTCAAGAAGGGCGATCGCGTCGCCCTGACCGGTTTCGGCACTTTCGAGGTCCGGGCTCGCGCTGCTCGCACCGGGCGCAATCCTCAGACTGGCGAGACGATCAAGGTGAAGGCCTCGAAAGTCCCGGCCTTCAAGGCCGGTCAGGGCCTCAAGGACGCCGTCGCCGGCAAGAAGAAGTAGCCGAGTCCAAATACGAGAAGAAGGCCCCCCGGTACTCGGGGGGCCTTCTTCCTGTTCTGGGAGTGATTGTCGTCAGGCGGCGAGAGCCTGGATGTCGACGTGTTCCTCGATCGACGCCTGCTCACGGGACTCGCGCAAGACCTTGTGGGCGTACGCCCCGGCCAGGTAGGCGAAGCCGGCGAATCCAACGAGGCGGGCTTCGGACACGAGCATGGCAACGGCGATGGCGCCGAGGAATGTGATGGCGGCCACCACCCTCACGGTGCGGGCCAGCAGCGGTGTGATGCGTTCGATGGCGTTCATGGCTCTCTCTTCGTGGTCGCTATGTCACTCATCGGCATTTCGCGGCCCGAATCTTGAATCCCCACCCACCATTTCTCCGCCACACCCACGCCATCAACCCGGGGTTGGTTGCGTGGATGCCCACTTCCTCAACCCAGGGTTGGCGAGCGCCGGGCGGCTCAGTATGCGACGTCGAGGTCTTTGGTGGCGGCCTGCCATTGGGTGATGGCGCCCTGGTGCATCATGAGTTTGGCCAGGTTGCCCGAGACTTTGATCTTGCCGGTCATGAACGCGGTCTGCGTGTTCAGTTCACCCTTGGCGATCGAGGTCGCCGTGTCGTAGGTCTGCCCGACGGTCACGTCCGCGTCGTTCGCCGTCCCCAATGCCAGGTTGGCTTGCCCGTCGGCCGCCTTCATGAAGTAGGCAAGTTCGCCGTCTGGGCCGTCGGAAACGTTGAACTGGAGGCTGAGGTCGGCGTTGGCGATGGCATTGTGAAACCCGGGGTGACCGTTCAGAGCGGCCGTGACCGCTTCCGCCCACTCTTCGCTGAGAAACTTCAGTGCCACGGGGATGCTCCCTTCAAAGGATTCGGTTGAACACGAGGATACCAGTGTCCGCGGTTTTTGAACTATCGATCAAATCTCTGCGCCGTTGCGACGAGGCGTCTGGCGAGGGTGCTGGAAACGGCCTTGAACGGCGCCCGGGGCAGGCCGGCGTCGAGGCCTGCGGCCGAAGAGGCGGCCTTCACGCCGGGGATCCCGTGAGTCTCGACGGTCCGTGTCACCGCGGTCACCTCCGGTTGCAGGGAGAAACCCTTCGACGTGCTCTTGCGAGTGGCGGTGACGATCTCCGACATTGCGCCGGGGATGTAGTTGGTCGATGCGGTGATGGCCCCGAAGGCTCCCGACGCCATCGCCAGGCTCACCGATGCCGAGGCGCCGTTGAACACCATGAAATCGTCCGGGGTGGAGGCGATGATGCGCTGGATCCGAGCTGCGTCGGCGCCGGAGTCTTTCATGCCCACGATGTTGGGGTGTTGGGCCAGCTCGAGCACCGCAGCTTCGTCGAGGGCGTAGCCCGTGTTCGGTGGTACC
>Ga0224510_10001801_pt1 | contig 13627 bp, 7 predicted proteins | sample SF_May12_sed_USG_FD_170161 | JGI IMG/M metagenome (GOLD analysis project Ga0224510, IMG submission 170161) | Sediment microbial communities from San Francisco Bay, California, United States - SF_May12_sed_USGS_4_1 | ecosystem: Environmental > Aquatic > Marine > Sediment | place: USA: California... | reverse complement strand
TTTTTTGTACTTGAATCGGGTTGGTTCATCGGCGGCTTCACCGAACCGACGCTTGCGGTCGGCTTCGTAGTCAGCAAAGTTACCCTCGAACCATTCCACGTGGGCGTCACCTTCAAATGCCAGAATGTGAGTCGCGATCCGATCCAGGAACCAGCGATCGTGCGAGATAACCACGGCACAGCCGGGGAAGTCGAGCAAGGCTTCTTCGAGCGCGCGAAGGGTCTCTACGTCCAGGTCGTTGGTTGGTTCGTCAAGCAGCAGCACGTTGCCGCCACTGCGCAACAGTTTGGCCAGGTGCACGCGGTTGCGTTCACCGCCGGACAGTTCGCCGATACGCTTCTGTTGATCGGTGCCTTTGAAGTTAAAGCGTGACACATAGGCGCGCGAAGGTGTTTCGTAATTGCCGACGGTAATGATGTCCTGACCTTCGGAAATTTCTTCCCACACGGTTTTCTTGTCGTTCAGGCTGTCGCGGCTTTGATCAACGTGAGCCAGTTGAACTGTTTCGCCGTGAATAATTTCGCCGCCATCAGGCTGCTCCAGGCCGGCCAGCATGCGGAACAGGGTGGTTTTACCCGCACCGTTGGGGCCGATGATGCCGACGATACCGCCGGGTGGCAGACTGAAGTTGAGATTTTCCACCAGCAAACGATCACCAAAGCCTTTTTTCACGTTCTTCACTTCGATGACTTTGTCACCTAAACGTGGGCCGGGTGGAATGAAGATTTCCTTGGTTTCGTTGCGTTTCTGAGCCTCAACATTGGACAGTTCCTCGAAGCGGGCCAGACGCGCCTTGCTCTTGGCGTGACGACCTTTGGGGTTGGAGCGCACCCATTCCAATTCCTGTTTCATTGCTTTCATGCGGGCAGATTCAGATTTTTCTTCCTGCTGCAGGCGTTTTTCTTTTTGCTCCAGCCAGCTGGAGTAGTTGCCTTCCCAAGGAATGCCGTGGCCACGATCCAGTTCGAGAATCCAGCCAGCGACGTTGTCGAGGAAGTAGCGATCGTGGGTAATGGCGACGACAGTGCCTTTGAAGTCGTGAAGGAAACGTTCCAGCCAGGCGACGGATTCGGCGTCCAGGTGGTTGGTTGGTTCGTCCAGCAGCAGCATGTCGGGGCCGGAGAGCAGCAGTTTGCACAGCGCCACACGGCGTTTTTCACCGCCGGAAAGTTTAGTGACATCTGCGTCCCAGGGTGGAAGGTTTAGTGCGCTGGCGGCGACTTCCAGGGTGCGGTCCAGATTGTGGCCGTCGGTTGCTTGCAGAATATTTTCCAGCTCGGCTTGGCGTGCGGCGAGCGCATCAAAGTCTGCATCAGGTTCGGCGTAGGCAGCGTACACTTTGTCCAGCTCGGCCTGCGCATCCTTGATACTGCCCAAGGCTTCTTCGACATTGCCGCGGACATCTTTGCTGGTATCAAGCTGCGGTTCCTGTGGCAGGTAGCCGATGCGGATGTTGGGCATGGGGCGGGCTTCGCCGTCAATTTCCTTGTCGACGCCGGCCATGATGCGCAGCAGGGTGGATTTACCCGAACCGTTTAGACCCAGAACGCCGATTTTGGCGCCAGGAAAAAAGGATAAGGAGATATTTTTCAGGATTTCGCGTTTCGGCGGAACGATCTTGGAAACGCGGTTCATGGTGTAAACGTATTGTGCCATGGGGTACCGTTGTCTGATCAGTGGGAAACTGCGGGTAGTATATCACCGAACTGCGTTATGCGAAGGTGGCTGAATGGGGTGCGATAGCGCCGCTGCAGCCGGTGGGCAGCGGCGCCTGGGATTGAGAGATTGGCCAGTTAGAAAAAGTTGGCGCTGAGTTCCAGTTGGCGCCAGCGATTGACGATTTCGCAGAACAGGTCGGCGGTTTTTTCGGCGTCGTAGTCGGCGGAGTGAGCGTCGCTTTCGTTCCAGCTGATGCCTGCTTCCTTGGCTGCGCGCGCCAATACTGTCTGGCCATACGCCAGGCCGGCCAGGGTGGCGGTGTCAAAACTGCTGAACGGATGAAACGGGCTGCGTTTGGCCGCAGTGCGCTCAATGGCTGCATTGAGAAAATTCAAATCAAACGCTGAATTGTGGCCGACCAGAATGGCGCGGGTGCAATCGTAGCGTTTTACTGCCTGACGAATGGCTTTAAAGATGTTGGTGAGAACGTCCAGTTCGTCCTGGGCCAGACGAAACGGATGGTAAGGATCAATGCCGTTGAAATCCAGCGCGGCTTTTTCCAGATTGGCGCCCTTGAATGGGCGAACATGATAGTGCAGCGTTTGGCCGCGATGCAGAATGCCTTCCTCATCCATGTCAATCAGCACGGCGGCAATTTCCAGCAGCGCATCGGTTTGGTGGTTAAAACCTGCGGTTTCTACATCGATAACGACGGGCAAATAGCCGCGAAACCGTGAAGACATGGAGATGTTGGTATGGTCTAGCGGCATTAGTCTGCTTTCAGTTTCCAGCGTACGGTTTCGCCCGCACGGAAAGGGATGAGTTTGTCGCTGCCAAAAGCGTAGCTTTCAGGAACGTTCCATTCTTGTTTGACGAGGGTCACTTTGGTCGTGTTGCGTGGCAGGTTGTAAAAATCCGGGCCATTGAAGCTGGCAAAGGCTTCGAGTTTGTCCAGTGCGCCGGCTTGTTCGAATGCTTCGGCATACAATTCGATCGCCGCATGGGCACTGAAAATCCCGGCGCAGCCGCAGGCGGTTTCTTTGCGGTGCTGGGCATGTGGGGCACTGTCGGTGCCGAGGAAAAATTTCTTGCTGCCGCTGGTGGCCGCTGCGAGCAATTTAACCCGGTGGGTTTCGCGCTTGAGTACCGGCAGGCAGTAATGATGTGGCCGAATGCCGCCTTGGAATAATGCGTTGCGATTGAGCAGCAAATGTTGCGGTGTCAGTGTGCCGCCGACGTGATTGCCATGGCTGTTCACAAAGTCGATGCCTTCGCCGGTGGTGATGTGTTCCAGCACCAGTTTTAATTTGGGAAAACGCTGCATCAGTGGCGACAACAATTCGTCAACGAAACGTGCCTCGCGATCAAAAACGTCAACATCGCTGCGCGTGACTTCACCGTGTACCAACAGTGGCAGACCGTGTTCCTCCATGGCCGCGATGGCATCGTAGCCTTTGTCGATGCTGGTCAGGCCGTGTTCGGAATTGGTGGTGGCACCTGCGGGGTAGAGTTTGACTGCGTGAACGTGTTCGCTTTGTGCCGCTTTCTTGATTTCATCCGCAGTGGTGTTGTTGGTCAGGTATAGCGTCATCAAGGGATTGAAATCGGGCTGTTCGGACGTGGCCGCCAGAACGCGTTCGCGGTAGGCCAGGGCCTGGTCAACTTTGGTGATCGGTGGCTGCAAGTTGGGCATCACAATGGCGCGCGCAAACTGGGTGGCAGTGAACGGCGCAACGGCATTCAGCGCCTCGCCATCACGAAGGTGCAAATGCCAGTCATCGGGGCGGGTCAGCGTTATGGATTGCATGGACTACAATAGCTCTCTGGTAGCACGGGGGCGTTATGATATCACAGCCGTCCAACTATTTGTTCTAGGTGAAGTTTGACGCACGATTGAGAGGGGAATGTGCGCTTGGGTACGGAAAAATTCCATCCAAAGTGCGCAACAATTGCGCGAATCGGCCGGCTGAATTTTTGACCAAATCCCTAAGTGTTTGATTAGTAAACGGCCCCACATTCCCATTGGCGCGCGAAACAGGTAAAATCGTTGACCTTTAACTTCAGTTCCTTGAAGATACGCCCTTTTTGGCGCAACAGATGGCCAGCGGCGAACCTAATTTGGATACACTTTTAAGAGGTTGGATGAATGTCCCAGCAATCGCAGTTACCGGATATCGACGCAGTTGAAACGCAGGAGTGGCTGGAAGCCCTTGAAGCCGTTGTAGAAAATGAAGGCGTAGAACGTGCGCACTTCCTGCTGGAACAAATGATCGATAAAGCCCGTCGTTCCGGTGCGAACCTACCGTATTCCGCGAATACCGCGTATGTGAATACCATTCCGCCCCACCTGGAAGCGCCCATTCCTGGCGACCAGGCGATCGAAGATCGCATTCGTTCCTTCATTCGCTGGAATGCGGCGGCAATGGTGGTAAAAGCCAATCGCAAGGCCTCTGAACTGGGTGGTCACATCGCCACGTTTGCCTCGGCAGCCGTGCTGTACGATGTGGGTTACAACCACTTTTGGCGTGCGCCCAGCCACGAGCATGGCGGCGATTTGATTTACTCTCAAGGTCACGCGTCTCCCGGTACCTATGCGCGTGCCTTTTTGGAAGGCCGTTTGACTGAACAGCAGTTGGACAACTTCCGTCAGGAAGTGGATGGCAATGGTTTGTCGTCTTATCCGCATCCGCATTTGATGCCCGATTTCTGGCAGTTCCCTACCGTATCTATGGGTCTGGGTCCGATCATGTCGATTTATCAGGCGCGCTTCATGAAGTATCTGCAAGATCGTGGTCTGGCTGATACCCGTGGACGCAAGGTCTGGGCATTCCTGGGCGATGGCGAAACTGATGAGCCAGAATCACTGGGCGCGATTTCGTTGGCTGGCCGTGAAAAACTGGAAAATCTGACTTGGGTTATCAACTGTAACCTGCAGCGTCTGGATGGTCCGGTGCGCGGTAACGGCAAAATCGTTCAGGAACTGGAAGCCCAGTTCCGCGGTGCCGGCTGGAACGTGATCAAAGTGCTGTGGGGTTCTTACTGGGATCCGTTGTTGGCCAGAGACAAAACTGGCCTGCTGCATCAGCGCATGATGGAAGTGGTTGACGGCGATCTGCAAAACTACAAAGCCAAAGATGGCGCTTACGTGCGCAAGCATTTCTTCGGCAAATATCCAGAGCTGCTGGAAATGGTTTCCAAGATGTCTGATGACGACATCTGGCGCCTGAATCGTGGTGGCCATGATCCGCACAAAGTTTACGCTGCGTACAAAGCCGCTGCCGAGTGCACTGATCGTCCGACCGTAATTCTGGCGCAAACCGTTAAAGGTTACGGCATGGGCGCAGCGGGTGAAGCACAAAATCGCACGCACTCGCAGAAGAAACTGGGCGGCGAAGAGATGATCTACATCCGCGATCGTTTCAACATTCCGTTGAACGACGAAGATGCCGCTGCGGCGAAATATTTCAAACCTGCCGACGACAGTCCCGAAATGCAGTACATGCATGCGCGCCGCAAAGAGCTGGGCGGTTACCTGCCTGTGCGTTTGCACGCTGCTGCACCGTTGGAAGTGCCTGCACTGGAAACATTCGATGTATTGCTCAAGGGCAGTGGCGACAAAGACATGTCCACCACCATGGGCTATGTGCGTATGCTGACATTGCTGTGCCGCGACAAGAAAATCGGCAAGAACATCGTGCCTATCGTGCCTGACGAAGCGCGTACTTTTGGTATGGAAGGTATGTTCCGTCAGTTGGGAATTTATTCTTCTGTGGGCCAGTTGTACACGCCACAGGACCAGGACGAGATTATGTTCTATAAAGAGGACAAATCTGGCCAGATTCTGGAAGAGGGCATTAACGAAGCCGGCTCCATGTCTTCATGGATTGCTGCAGCGACTTCCTACAGCGCGCACGGTGTAAACACCATTCCGTTCTACATTTACTACTCCATGTTTGGTTTCCAGCGTATCGGCGACTTGGCGTGGGCAGCGGGTGACATGCAGGCGCGTGGCTTCCTGATCGGTGCTACCGCAGGTCGTACCACACTGGCCGGTGAAGGTTTGCAACATCAGGACGGTCACGGTCTGGTGATGGCGGGCACGATTCCAAACTGCGTCAGCTACGATCCCACCTTCAACTACGAGTTGGCAGTGATTGTTCAGGACGGTCTGCGTCGCATGTATGCGAACCAGGAAAATGTTTTCTACTACATCACCACCATGAACGAAAACTACGTGCATCCAGCCATGCCTGCCGGTGTGGAAGAAGGCATTGTCAAAGGTTTGTACGAGTTCCGCAAAGGTGGCAAGAAAAAGCTGAAAGTGCAGCTGATGGGTTCCGGTACCATTCTGCGTGAAGTGATCGAAGCGGCAGATTTGCTGGCGGCCGACTGGAACGTCGATGCCGACATTCTGAGTGCAACCAGCTTTAACGAGTTGGCGCGTGAAGCGGCTGATTGCGAACGCTGGAATCGTTTGCATCCGACGGCAAAAGCACGCGTACCGTACGTGGCGCAAATGCTGGACGGTCGCAAAGGCCCGTTCATCGCTGCGACCGACTATATTCGCAGCTACGCTGATCAAATTCGCGAGTGGGTACCTGGTAAATATGTGGTACTGGGTACGGACGGTTTTGGTCGTTCCGACACCCGCGCACAGTTGCGTAAACACTTTGAAGTGAATGCAGTGAACGTGGTTGTGGCGTCTCTGAAGGCGCTGGCTGATGAAGGTCAGATCGATGCCAAAGTGGTGGCTGAAGCCATCGCCAAGTACGGCATTAACAGCGAAAAACGCAACCCGTTGTACGCATAAGACCTGCGGAATGAGCGAAGGAAAAAAATGAGTAAACAAATTCTTGTTCCTGACATTGGTGATTTCAGCGAAGTCGAAGTCATCGAAATTCTGGTGTCTCCTGGTGACACGATTGCTGCGGAAACGTCATTGATTTCTGTGGAGTCGGACAAAGCCTCCATGGAGATTCCCTCGCCTGAAGCCGGTGTGGTGAAAGAAATCAAAATTCAGATCGGCGACAAGGTTTCCGAAGGCAGTCTGATTTTGCTGCTGGAACCAGCGGCCGGTGCATCCGCTGCACCTCAAAAGGAAGCAGCCCCTGCTCCAGTGGCAGCCGCACCTGCACCTGTCGCGGCTCCCGCGCCAGCGGCAGCCAAGACGGCGGCTCCCGCGCCAGTGGCACAAAAAGTATCGCCCACGGCGAAGATTGATGAGGTCGCTTTCTCCAAGGCTTACGCAACACCGTCAGTGCGCAAATTCGCCCGTGAACTGGGTGTGGATTTGGGCAAGGTGGCTGGTTCTGGTCGTAAAGGTCGCATCACCAAGGAAGACGTGCAGAGCTTTGTGAAGCGTGCGCTGTCTCAGCCTGTGACTGGCGGTGGTCTGGGTATCGACCCGATGCCGGAAATCGATTTCAGTCAGTGGGGCGCGATCGAGAGCAAGCCGCTGACCAAGATCAACAAGCTCACCGGCAAAAATCTGCATCGCAACTGGCTCACTGTTCCGCACGTGACCCAGTTTGACGAAGCCGATATCACCGACATGGAAGAATTCCGCAAGCAATTGTCCGGCGATTACAAAGACCAGGGCATCCGTATCACGCCGCTGGTGTTCATGATGAAGGCGGTGGTTTCGGCGCTGAAGAAATATCCGCGCTTCAACGCGTCACTGGACCCGACTGGCGAAAATCTGATTTTCAAAAAGTACTACAACATCGGTATTGCGGTGGATACGCCCGATGGTTTGGTGGTGCCGGTGGTGCGCGATGTGGATCGCAAGTCCATCGTAGATCTGGCGGTTGAGCTGGGTGAAATCAGCATCAAGGCGCGCGACAAAAAGCTCAAGCCTTCTGACATGCAGGGTGGTTGCTTCACCATCTCCAGCTTGGGCGGCATCGGTGGCACCATGTTTACGCCGATCGTGAACGCGCCTGACGTGGCGATCCTGGGCGTTTCCCGCGCCAAGATGCAGCCAGTGTGGAATGGCAAGGAGTTTGAGCCGCGTTTGATGTTGCCGCTTTCCTTGTCTTACGATCATCGCGTGATTGACGGTGCTGATGGTGCGCGTTTCACCACGTTCCTCAGTCGCGTGTTGTCTGATACACGCCGCTTGTTGCTGTAGTCGCAGCGCTGAATTGAACTGAACTTGTGGGAGCACGATTTGCTCCCACAATGATTTTGCAAAGAATCAAATAGGATTTGCCCATGAGCAATATCGTAGAAATCAAGGTTCCTGACATCGGTGATTTTTCCGAAGTGGAAGTCATCGAAATTCTGGTTAGCGTTGGTGACCAGATCAAGGCGGAAACTTCGCTGATCTCGGTCGAGTCTGACAAAGCCTCCATGGAAATTCCTTCGCCGCAAGCTGGCGTGGTGAAAGAAATTTTGATCAAGCTGGGCGACAAGGTGAGCGAAGGTTCTGCCATCGTGAAACTGGAAGTGGGCGCACAAGCGGCAGCGGCTCCCAAGGCAGACAAGCCCGCAGCGGCCTCTGCAGCACCTGCACCAGCGGCTCCCGTCGCTGCGGCACCCAAGGCAGCGAGTTTTGCTGGCAAGGTCGACAAGCAGGCACAGACCGTGGTGCTGGGTTCTGGCCCTGGTGGTTACACTGCGGCATTCCGCGCAGCCGATCTGGGGCAGCAGGTGATTCTGATCGAACGCTATCAGTCCATCGGTGGGGTGTGTCTGAACGTCGGCTGTATTCCTTCCAAGGCACTGCTGCACACTGCACAGGTCATCAATGAAGCCGCCGAGTTCCACGAAATCGGCGTGGATTTCAACAAGCCAAAAATTGATCTGGACAAGTTGCGCGGTCACAAAAACAAAGTGGTCGGCAAGCTGACTGGTGGTCTGAAACAGTTGGCCAAACAGCGCAAGGTCGAAATCGTTCACGGCTATGGCAAATTTACTTCGCCCAACACCATCGAAGTGGTGGCGGATGACGGCAGCAAAACCGTGGTTGGTTTTGACAACTGTATCATCGCCGCCGGTTCACGCGTCACCAAACTGCCATTCATTCCCTGGAGTGATCCACGCGTAATGGATTCCACTGACGCGTTGGAAGTGCAGGAAGTTCCCAAGCGCCTGCTGGTGATTGGTGGCGGTATCATCGGTCTGGAAATGGCGACGGTGTACGATGCGCTGGGTGCCAAGGTCACGGTAGTGGAATTGTCAGCGGGCCTGATTCCTGGTGCTGATCGCGACGTGGTGCGTCCGCTGGAGCGCCGCATCAAAGGTCGGTACGAAAATATTTTCCTCAACACCAAAGTGACGGCCGTTGAATCTACCGACGCAGGCATGAAAGTCACCCTGGAAGATAAAAACGGCACGCGCACCGACACGTTTGACCGCGTACTGGTGTCCATCGGTCGTTCGCCCAACGGCAAACTGATCGACGCCGACAAAGCCGGTGTGACGGTGAACGACTGGGGTTTCATTCCCGTCGACAAACAACAGCGCACCAACGTGCCGCACATCTATGCGATCGGCGATATCGTCGGTCAGCCCATGCTGGCGCACAAGGCTACGCACGAAGGCAAGGTGGCCGCGCAGAACATCGCAGGCGAGAAATCGTTCTTCGACGCACGCACGATTCCATCGGTCTGCTACACCGATCCCGAAGTGGCGTGGATGGGCAAAACCGAAGAACAGTGCAAGGCCGAAGGCATCGAATACCACAAAGGCGTATTCCCTTGGGCGGCTTCCGGTCGTTCGCTGTCACTGGGCCGCGATGAGGGTATGACCAAAGTGCTGTTCGACGCCGATCACAAGATCATCGGTGCGGCGATGGTTGGCCCCAATGCCGGTGAACTGGTTGCCGAAGCGGTACTGGCGCTGGAAATGGGCGCGGACATCGAAGACATCGCTTTGACTGTTCATCCACACCCAACCCTGTCCGAGACGTTTAACTTCGCTGCCGAAGTGGCAGAGGGGACGTGTACGGATATTTATGCGCCGAAGAAAAAGTAAATGTGACGCTGGGGTCAGAGTACGCTTACTCTGACCCCGATAGCTCATCAAAAAGCCCGACCTGTGTGTCGGGCTTTTTGTTTTCAGGGCATTGTCTATGCTGGCGAATTTACAACATAAGGTTTGCTTCTTTTTGCTGACAGAGACTCATATTCGCAGGGTATGGCGTGCACAATAGCTGAAAAAATATTGACATTGACATCGACAAAAAATATGGTTATTTTCCAGTAATTCACTTCTCTCCACTATATGGCGAATGGATTTGTAGGTGTATGAGGCATGGATAGGCCGAAAAGTGTTAGCTACTGTGGAATGCGGTCAGAAGCAGTTGACACTATTCCGTTTTCTACGTTCTTTTCTCTTTTCTTCTCCGAATTTATTCTTTTGATTAACTCTTCCTGATTGGCAATAGATTGTTATTAGGAGCTGTAAAATTTTACGTATAAATTTTCTATTTGTGTGAAATTTAAAGAGGGTTGATAAGATGAAATTAATTTATCGCTTATTGTTGGTTTTTATATCGCTGATTCCCGTGGTATCGAATGCATTTGATACAAAAACCCATGTTTATATCGGTCAAAAAGTGATTGATGATTTGAATAGGTCGGGGGATAAATGGGGGAAAGTTAACATTCCTCCGTTTGGTGATTTTTCTATTAAGCCGGATGTTAGGGATGCAATTCTCAACAATCAGTCCGTGTACCTGATGGGAAATGTTGGACCAGATGGTTATCCAGATCTTATTGGTGGGCAACAGACTACGCACCCGGGGGGGGTGCATGGTGATCCTAATGGATGGAAAACGGATGCTTGGATGCAGTTTGTACTTAAAAAAGCGCAAGAAACCCCTTCCCCTAAAAATTTAGCGTTTGCATATGGTTTTCTGGGTCATGGTGCGGGTGATTTCTGGGCTCATACCTATGTGAATTGGTATTCTGGAGATCAGTTCGAATTATTTGACGAGGATAGGGTGCAAAATGAAACGCGCCATTCTGCTTTGGAGAAATACATTGCGAAGCACCAACCTATATTGGCGCAAGGAGATGTAAGTAATTTAGTCGCTACTGGGGAAATGCTCCCATTGGATTTTCTCACACAGATATTTATATCAAATGACGGGGTAAATTCAGAGTACGGAAAAATTGGTGCGACTACCCATCTGTGGGCAATGTATCAGATTGAGAAGAAATTAATCGAGCTAGAAAAGGATGCATACGATAACTCTTTGTGGGATATGCAAAATTCAGCTAGTCAGATATACGCATATTTTTATTCATCAACAGCTGGAATCGTAACTTTCGCTGCTGCGGAAGTCGTATCCCTTTCTGCTGATCTCGCAAATATAAGTAGATGCAGTTCTTGGCAGTGGTACATAAATTATGCGTGGTGTGCAAGTGTTGAGGTTACATATAAATTGATCTACGATGATCTGAAATCAGCTGAATCTACGTTAAGAAAAGCTAGGGATGACGTTGAAAAGGTTACTGCGGCAATTTTTAGCTATCAGAAGCATATTAGTCTATGGAGAGAAAGTGTGCAGAGAGCTAATCGCGCCTATATTAAGGCCAGCTCTAGAATGGCACAAGAATTTCTAAAGCCAGCTGGTGGTGATCCTATGCGGCATTTATCTAACTGGGCTTTGTGCTATGGAGGGGTTTATACGTCAATTTATCAGCCCGTAAACCAAGTTGCTTGTGAAGCTATTGGATTAACCGCTGATATGGTGAGCGAATTAAATAACGCTATTGGTTCAATAGCAAGCCTAGGCGAGGAATATTCTGAAATTCTTTTGATTGTAAATCCTACGCTATATAGCGTGGTTCAGGCGGCGAATCATATAAAATCTCTCACTGATCAGGTAAAGGATTTTGCAAAACGGAAATTTATTTCAGAATTTGTGGATAGTGAGGTTTTGGCATATGTAAATATTATTCAAGGGCATGTTGGTGATGCTGAGCTGAAAGCTGCATATGAGTTGACTGGATCGGGGAAGGGGTTGTTGGAAATATCGGATGTTGCTGAGCGAGTGAAGTCTGATATGAAAATCAAAATAGATGGAACTTTTGATCCTGATAAGTTTAACGTTGTTAAAAATTCTATTGTTATGGCTAAGCTAACTCTGTTGGGTGCAGATGGCTTGAATGAGCTTGTAAGTCGAGCGGGAATTAATAAATTCCCGAAATATAAAACATTTCCATTGTTCTTTGATGAGCCGGGATTTAGTATTTTTACAAAATCAGTCAGATCAATAGATGGCAATCATGCGTGGATGCCGGTGGCACCGCGAAATCCTCGCAAAGAAGGGTTTGTTGATAATAGTAGCGAAGATGAAAGGCATTTTGGCTACTATCTTACTGAGGACGGCTTTACTCAAATTGGCTTTAAGTTATGGCAGGAAGAAGAGGTTAGGGAAAAGGTGTTTTTAGCCATCTTCTCTGGTCCTTTGGCGCCGGGATTGGAGTATCCCCAGTCTCAAGGGATTAAGAGGGTTATCCCTGTTGATTATAAGGACTATGTTGCTTGCAATGTTAATCCATATCCCAAGGAAATAGGTGATCTCCGGTGCTATAGCGAATGGCTGGTACCAATAGTGTCTGGAATGTTGAATAACTAGAATGTGATCATTCAAACATGGCTTCTAGGATTTTTTTCGACACAGTGAATGTGCTGATTAAATATTCCTAGAAACTTTTTTAAATTGTAGAGTGATTGGGTTATGTATAATTCGTATTGAGAGTGAAATCAATCTAAACCTTGATTGAAAAGCCTGCTTAATAATGAATGATATATTGAAAATATATCGACGCAGGTTGGTGATTTAAATCACTGTTTTCTACTTTAGGTGAAGGTGTTCCTGTGAGGATGTTGGTTAATGGACTTGAAGAGGGATATTTTGGAGATAAATGGCCGTGTGCTTTTGTGCAGGATATGTATTTGCATGGAGGGAGATTGTTTGTGAGATTGATATCTTATTGTATATTGTTTTTTGTTTTAACTTCTTGTACATCGAGTGGTGATAAAGAGGGTAAAATTGGCTTGTCTGGAGTTTGGAAAATTTCTGTGGATTCCAATAAATTGGCTGCAAGTTATAAAGTTGGAATTAGGGAGGAGTCAGATTACATTGTTTTTGATTTGTGCGGATCTATATTTCGTAACGAAAAATTCGAAAAGAGTGGTGATGGATATTTTAAAAATAAGTCAGGCAAGGCGATAAAAATTATCGATAGAGAAAATATTGAACTTTTAGGCTCTGGATGGGGTATTTCACTGAGAAAAATTTCTGATGAAAGCTATTTTGAAGCTGGAAGTTTGCATATTGAAAGCGCTGATTTCACCGAGGTGTCGGCAAGCTCGAATGTGTGTGCAGCTTCTCAGGTTGTTGTTGGCGAGTATCCGACATCAATATTGATTGTTGCCCCGTATAGGAATGATATTGCAACTATCTCTGTGAATTTTAAAGGTCTTACCGGGAATGGAGATTTTGATAACTCTGATATTGAGATAAATCCAGATAGTTTGATGAAAAATAACTATTTTAGTATCACTTCAGATTCGTTATTTGAGCAGGTTGGATCAAGGACGTTGATATTTTTGAAAGGACACATAACCGTAGAAACGCTTACGCAAGATATTGTTAAATTACAATTTAATCTTGAATCTAATGACGGCCATTTCATTGCTGGAACCGTTAATGTTAGGGTGTAGGACGGGTGTGTTTACCTGTATGTGATAGCGTAACAGTTCAAAAAATCGCATGCCATGGAAATAACAGACTCATGGTGAGGTTGCGCAATATGGATCAGGGATCGGGATCAATGGGGTCATAGTCTTTGATTTTTGGAAATTAGGTTAGTAGAACTTTTGAAAGTGCAAGGAGAGCATGGTGGCTAGATTAAAGCGTCTTTATGTGAAGTGGGTTTCACAATGCATTGTTTAGCGGGGTAATGATAGACAGGCTTGTTTCTACTGCGATGACGATTACCGGGTATAT
>Ga0224510_10001800_pt1 | contig 13628 bp, 15 predicted proteins | sample SF_May12_sed_USG_FD_170161 | JGI IMG/M metagenome (GOLD analysis project Ga0224510, IMG submission 170161) | Sediment microbial communities from San Francisco Bay, California, United States - SF_May12_sed_USGS_4_1 | ecosystem: Environmental > Aquatic > Marine > Sediment | place: USA: California... | reverse complement strand
GATTTGGACCATGATCTCATCGGCGCCCACATTCGGCTGTTGATCGAAAACGGGGTGGATCCCGAGCGGATCATTCATCTCCCCACCCGCACCGGCATAGAGCCCAGTCATGATTTGCTCCGGCAGGCCCGCAAAAATGACTGCGGAACGGTGGTTATCGGTCGCAGGGGGCGAGAGACGGCTAAAGGGATTTTTAAAGGGGTTTCCGATCGAGCCATCCAGCAGGCGGAAAACGTCTCGGTCTGGGTGGTGGGTTAGTTAATCACCAACAGAAAAAAACTAAAGTATACTATCGTGGATATATCCCTAACAACTCCCGCTCTCTTGTTTCCAGCCATATCTTTGCTGCTCGTTGCTTATACCAATCGGTTTCTGGCTCTCGGCAGCCGGATTCGCAGTCTCCATTCCCTCTACAAAAATGATCCGGAAATTTCGATAAGCGACCAGATCCGTATCTTGAAAAAACGGGTATTCCTCATCCGCAACATGCAGCTTTGCGGGGTGGCTGCCCTGTTTTGCTGTGTATTGAGCATGTTTTGTCTTTTTGCCGAGAAAATATGGATGGGTAAATTGATCTTCGGGGTGAGCCTGCTCCTGATGCTCGTTTCCCTGGGGTTTTCCCTGCGTGAACTTTTTATTTCGGTGGAAGCCTTGAAAATTGAATTAAAAGATATGCAGGAAATCGAAGGTTAGTAAAGGATAAGCAAAGGTGGTTATAACTGGAATTGGGGAAATAAGCCCAATGGCGGCGGCTTTTTGCGCCACCTTGTTCACTTGGTTCATGACCGCCTGCGGGGCGGGTCTGGTCTTTTTTTTCAGAACGGTTAACCGCAAGCTCCTGGATGGTATGCTCGGATTTGCTGCAGGGGTGATGATCGCCGCAAGTTTCTGGTCGCTTCTCAACCCGGCCATTCACATGGCCCGTAATCTCGGGTTCGTCCCCTGGCTGCCGGCGGCCTCGGGTTTTCTCCTGGGTGCTTTTTTTCTCTACTTCGCAGACAAGCTCATCCCTCATCTCCATCTGGGGTTTCCCCTGGAAGATGCCGAAGGGCCAAAAACCGGCTGGCAACGTTCCATCTTGCTGGTATTGGCCATCACTTTGCACAACATACCCGAGGGGCTGGCGGTGGGCGTTACCTTCGGATCCTTGGCAGCCGATCTCCCTTCAACCTCGCTTGCCGGTGCCTTGGCCTTGTCAGTCGGTATAGGATTGCAAAATTTTCCAGAGGGTGCGGCGGTATCCATTCCTTTGTATCGGGAAGGACATTCGCGTTTGAAAAGCTTCTGGTTCGGTCAGCTCTCCGGGGCCGTGGAACCAATTGCAGCAGTAATCGGGGCCGCAGCCGTGGTCTATGTTCAGCCCCTGCTCCCTTATGCCCTCTCCTTTGCCGCAGGTGCCATGATCTACGTGGTGGTGGAGGAACTGATTCCCGAGTCCCAACTACAAAATAATACCGACATCGCCACCATGGGTTCCATTTTCGGTTTCACCCTCATGATGATCTTGGATGTGGCTTTCGGGTGATGGCCTTGCGAGATGATTTATGGGTTGAGAAACACCCGTCGACAGAATGCTGAGAGGAGAAATATCGACGCGACTCGCGTTCACTTGGCGAAATGAAATGAGGCGTCAAAAAAACATAAAAAAAAACGGCGAATGCCCCTGAGGTCATTCGCCGTCTTATCGAGCCGGGAGGGCTCTGGAAAAGAAGTTTATTTCTTGATGAATTGATCAATTCCTTCTTCTTTCCAAACTTTCAGAGTCGCCTGATCATTGGGGTGAATTTTGACGCCGATGGCATTCACCGGTTGATCATGTTGTTTCTGAAGTTCAACCCAGCTCTTTTTAATTTCAGGTTTGATGGGCATTGGTGGTTCCTCCTTGTTGGGGTTAAAAGGCAAAGGGTTTTTCTGTAATTTTATCTATAGCGAATGGTTTTCTGATTAAGAGGGTCTGATCCATATTATTGGTAGATGAAGTTAACCCGCCCATTGCCGACGGAAGATTATCAATTCTTTCAATTCCATTATAAGTGATGTACGAAACGTATTCAAGTCGAATCAACAGGAAAATTTACTACTGAATTGCGTGGTTAACTTTCTTAATCTCATCGCGATCGCCACTTCTATTCGCAAACACCAGTTTATGTAACGGAGGTTGCATGGTTACGCTGCAAGTATTTTGAGTCATATTTATCGAACTTAGAGGCTCATTTTGACGAAAATATTTATATCCCCTTCTTAGAGGAGGATTTAAATACATCCTCTGAGGGTGTGGAGCTTTAAAAATTTTATTTTCCCATCTCGATAAATTTGGGAAATTTTTTTATTCCCCTTCTCCTAACTTGCTAATAGAATAGAATAACGAGTGAGGCTGCCCAGCCGATCGGATAGCTCTTTCACCGTATTTCCCCATCCCCCAAAAATTGGAGATCATTCATGACCCATCGACAAAATACCCATCTTAAATCCATGGGATACATTTTATGGATTTTTGGATTCCTCGGAGCCCATCGTTTCTATTACGGCAAACCAATATCCGGCATCATCTATTTTTTTACCTTGGGGTTACTGGGAATCGGTTGGTTAATCGACCTTTTTCTCATTCCGTCCATGGATCGAGAAGCAGACATGCGCTACCACGAAGGTCCCATTGACTACTCCCTGGCTTGGGTTCTTCTCACTTTTTTCGGTTATTTGGGACTGCATCGCATGTATATGGGTAAATGGCTGACCGGGCTGCTCTATTTATGCACCGGTGGCCTGTTTCTTATCGGCTATCTCTACGACTATTGCACGCTCAATGATCAAATATCAATGATCAATGCCGAATAATAATTGCTGGTAACAAATATGAAAAAAAGGGCGATACCGATGATCGCCCTTACGATGAGTGACAGAAGAGAGGAATTTATTGCGGATTTAGAGGAAGACTTTTTTGAGCTTGAAAAAATAATCAAATCCCGACCAAACGGTGAGGATGAGTGCAACATAAAGGATCAACAAGCCTGTTGCGTGGAGCTCGGGTATGGGCAACACTCCTTCTGGAAAGATAAGCATTCCTAATGAAATATATTGAATAATTGATTTGATTTTGCCCAAGCCAGAAGCTGCTACCACGATACCGCTTGAGGCGGCAACTCCTCGCAATCCGGTAATGATGAATTCACGACAGAGAATCATCAGTGCGAGCCAAGCCGGCACTACCCCAAGGGGTATGAGCATCACGAGAGCCGTGGCCACCAATACTTTATCCGCCAGAGGATCCATGAGTTTACCCAGCACCGTTTCGCTCTTGTAACGACGGGCGATGAAACCGTCCACCCAATCGGTGGCGGCGGCCAGAGAAAAAATAAGACACGAAATAACCGAAAGCCTGAGGGACTGATCCATGCTCATGAGACAGGCCAATAAAGCGGCGAGCAGGAAGCGGGCTCCGGTGAGACAGTTGGGGAGATTAAAAATTTTATTCACGTTATGTTATCTATCAGTTAACCGTTACTAAATTGCTGACTTTAATAGTACTAGTGACCTTGCTTTCGTCACGTTGGTAGTAATCGTAGTAGCTGAGTACCCGGCGTACGTAATTTCTGGTTTCTGTGATGGCCGGAATTGTTCCGTCTTTGGTTACCCTGGTCGGTCCGGCATTGTAGGCGGCTAAACTCAAAGGCAGGTTGCCTTCGAACAAGTTGAGTAATTGTCGAAGATAGCGTGTACCTCCAAATATATTTTGACGGGGATCAAATGGATCGGTTACCCGTAATTCCCTAGCGGTTTTCGGCATGAGCTGCATGAGCCCCTTTGCTCCCTTTTTGGAAACGGCACGGGGATTAAAACTCGATTCCACGACAATGATTGCCTTAAGCAGTGATGAGTCAATCTGAAATTGTTTCGCGGCAGACTCAATATACTTGTCATATTCCGTAACATCAAAAACTCCGCTCACGCCCCAAGGAGTCATCATTATGTTTCGACTATAGGAAGAGCTGCTCAGGGAAAAGGGTTTATAACGGGAATCAACCGGTGCATTGGTGAAATGGCGCTGACCATTTTTATCAACGTAACAGTAAAGCTCAGCCGCGGCCCTGCCCGGCACCATGAGAACCAGCAGTAAAGCCGAGATAAGATAACAATTTCCTATACCCATGCGATGTTCCCTGTTATTAAGCTTTTTAAATCGGGCGCACTTGGGGGTTTCCCACCATGGTCCGATAATTTTTCATGCCCTTTAAAAGCATCTTAACTTTAGCGCTATGGCAATCCTAACTATTCGCTGTGCGACTTACTGAAGGAATCGCAACACGCCTCACTGCAAAAGTAGTAGGTCCGCTCGTGGTGCCGTAACCGAATAGCCTGTTTTTTGGGGATGAGTGTCCGGCATACCGGGTCTTCAACCAACACGTCTCGAATATCGTTATGATTTTCACACTGATTTTCATCATGATTCGTGAAATTACGACCTTGGGTCAACAGCGACCGTACCATTCGATATCCGAAATAGAACAAAGCACCCAGCACCACCAAACGAAGCGGATTCAAATCATTGCCTCCAAAGGGATACACCTCACTTGGTATCTATGGCGGTGTATTTCATTATATCGCCGAAATTCACAATAGCTAAATGAAAAAAAACAGGAAATGATATTTTTTGTTTCATTGGGTCAAATCACCCTCAAAGAATCTCCTCCCATTTTATCCTTCGTACCTCCGGTTGTCCCTCCCGCTTCCGCAAGTCGGTGAGAAGCTCGCGGATGCTACGGCCCATCACGGGATGGTGATAATCCGGTGCGATTTCATCCAGGGGAACGAGGACAAAAAGACGTTCATGCATCCTGGGGTGCGGAATGATGGGGACATCGGCCCCATTTGCCACCAAATCGTCATAAAGCAAAAGATCGAGATCGATCGGACGATCGAGGTATCCAGAATCGTTTAACAATCGTTTGCGTCCGTAGCGATTCTCAGTTTCATGAAGTACGGCGAGCAGTTCGACGGGCGACAAATCGGTGCGCAACCTCCCCGTAGAATTGACGAACCAGTTCTCACTCTCCATATCCATGGGCTCGCTCAGGTACGGAGAAGCCAAAACGCCGAGTTCAATAGCCGAGTGCTCGCTAAGGCTAGCCCAGGCCCGCTGCAATATTTGCAGAGAATCTCCCAAATTAGACCCAAGTCCGATAAAGGCCGTGTGCATCCGAGTTAAAAATCAGCCAAACCCAGAACGTCGAACATGCTGTACATGCCATCATTCTTACCAACGACCCAAGCAGCGGCTTTTGCTGCCCCCTGGGCGAAATTATCCCGACTGTGAGCTCGATGGGTTATCTCGATACGTTCACCGGGCCCGGCATAATAGACGGTATGCTCACCAACGATGTCCCCGCCGCGGATGGTTTGGATTCCGATTTCTTTCGCGGTCCGCTCTCCGATCATGCCATGCCGCTCGTAAACCCCGACCTCGGCCAGATCACGCTTGAGCCCTTGAGCAGCCATTTCGCCGAGCTTAAGGGCGGTGCCGCTGGGAGCGTCTTTTTTCATCCGATGGTGGGCCTCAACGATCTCCACATCATACTCGTCCCCGAGAATAGCGGCTGTTTTTTCCGCCAATTTGAAAAGGACATTAACCCCAACCGCCATATTGGGGGCTTGCACGCAGGGAAAATTGTCGGTGGCAAGCGCTCGGATAATTGAAAGATTATCGGCGGTCAAGCCGGTAGTGCCGATCACCATGGCCGTTTTGTGAGTCGCTGCAACCTGCACAAATTCCATAGTGGCTTTATGAAAGGTGAAGTCGATTATCACATCTCCCTGATCGATGATCGATTCCAGACTTCCGGCAATCGTCAAGCCTCTTTTTCCGCCGAGTCCGCAGACCTCACCGGCATCACGGCCAACCGCCGGATTATCGGGATGTTCAAAAACCCCGGCTAAAGTAAGGGATGGATGTTTATCCACCATGGCGCAAATGCGTTGGCCCATTCGACCGGAACCGCCGGCAACAATAACTTTTATCATATTTTTCTCCATAATGGCCGTGCAGTATCCGCGATTAAGCAATTGCTACGCCGGTTTTTTCCATGGCTTTTTTCAAGGTTGCAAGTCCTGCATCATCCATCCCGGTAAGTGGTAATCTCACCTCGGCGGAACGAATCTTGCCCATTAATTCCAAAGCTCTTTTAGCCGGCGCCGGACTGGGGTTGCAGAACATGGCACCCATGAGGGGAAAGAGGCTGAAATGCAGCTCCTTGGCTCTTTGCAGTTCCCCGGCCATGGAGGCTTCCATGAGCTGGGCCATATGGGCAGGTTTCACATTGGACACCACGGAGATAACCCCGTGTCCGCCGAGAAGCACGGTGGGCATAGCGGTGAAATCATCCCCGGAGAGGATAATAAAATCATCCGGACAAGCCATCATGAGTTGGGTGACCTGATTGAGATCACCACAGGCCTCCTTGATTCCGATAACCGTATCGAGCTGGGCACAGCGAGCCACGGTGGAAGGCAACATATTGATCACTGTACGACCGGGGACATTATAGAGAACCATCGGGATATCAACCGCTTCAGAAATCGCCTTATAGTGTTGATAGAGACCTTCCTGGCTCGGTTTGTTGTAGTAGGGAGCCACGGAGAGTACGGCATCGGCCCCGCTATCCTTGGCGCTCTGGGTGAGCTCGATGGCTTCAATGGTATTGTTGGCCCCGGTGCCGGCGATAACCGGAACCCGACCGTTAACCGTTTTAACGGTGAGTTCGATAACCCTTTTATGTTCGTCGAAATCCAGGGTGGCCGACTCACCGGTGGTGCCACAGGGCACGATGCCATGGGTACCGTTTGCAATCTGAAACTCTATCAAATCAACAAGACCCTTCTCGTCGATCTTGCCGTTAATAAATGGGGTAACGATAGCGACTATGGCGCCCTTAATTTCGGTCATCTGTATCCTCCTGTAATCATATGTCAATCTTGAAAAATAATTTCAAGGTATTTTACCCTTCGATCAATGCTTCCGCGTTGATTTCTCCCTGGTAAATAACATGGGCCGGACCTTTTAGAAAGACGTTTTCCGCTTGATTTCCATCGACCAAGTTAAAAATAATGGTAAGCCGGTCCCCTCCGGAGGTAACTATTTCAACCGGCGAGCTTTTCTGCCCGAGCATAGCTCCGACGAGCGCACAGGCGGTGGCGCCGGTACCGCAGGCAAAAGTTTCATCCTCCACGCCCCGCTCATAGGTGCGAACCTGGAGCAGGGAATCCGGAAGATTACCGGCAAAATTGACATTTGTTCCAGCTGGTTGAAATTCAGAGTGGAAACGAATGAGCCTCCCCAGCTTGCAAACCGGGGCATTTTTGATGTCATCGCTAAAAATAACCACATGAGGTACTCCGGTATCAATGAAGTGGTAGTTTATTTTCCGACCATCCACCTCCAACTCGCGATTGAGCCTGATATCCTTGGGCGGAGTCATTTTAACGCTCACTTCGGTGGTTTCGACCCTTGCTTCGATAATCCCGGCCAGGGTTTCAAAGTGCATGGTCTCGGGAGCGATTCCTTTGAGATTGGCAAATCTTGCGGCACAACGGGCACCGTTGCCACACATCTCCGCCACCGAGCCATCGCCGTTAAAAAATTGCCAGCGAAAATCAACGGTCGGTGAATTCTCCAGCAAGATGAGCCCATCGGCCCCCACCGAGAATTTGCGTCGACACACCAAGCGGGCGAACTCGCGCATTTCATGGGGTTGGATCAGTCCGTTACGGTTATCAATAACGATGAAATCATTGCCGGTCCCGCTCAGTTTCATAAAAGGTATCGGCATACTAGATATATTCATGGGTTCTGGTCACTCCGGAAGTCGTTCATTACGGATTAAGTCATCATAGTTTTCCCGCTCGCGGATAACCCGAAACTCGCTGCCATCCACAAGGATCTCCGCAACCCTGGGACGGGAGTTATAGTTGGAAGACATGGAAAAGCCATAGGCTCCGCTGCTCATTATCGCCAGGAGTTCGCCTTGTTTAACTTCGGGGAATAAACGATCCTTGGCCAGAAAATCACCGGTTTCGCAAATGGGCCCGACGATATCGACCACCTTGGATGCTCTTTTTTTCTCCACAACGGGTTTGATCGCATGAAAGGCATCATAAAGACTGGGGCGGGCGAGATCATTCATGGCCGCATCCACAATAATGAAATGTTTATTTTTTTCCCCTCCGGTATTCACTTTGGTATATTGGACCTCGGTAATAAGAATTCCGGCATTGCCTACGATTACCCGGCCCGGTTCCAGAATGAGGGTGACATTCATCAACCGGAGCTCAGCGATAATGGCGGAGGCGTATTCAGTGGGGAGTGGTGGTTCCTCTTCATTGTAGTTGATTCCCAAGCCTCCACCCAAATCAAGATATTTAATGACGATATCCTTGTCGGCCAGAAGCTCGATGAAAACCTTCACCTTGTGCAGCGCCTCGATAAAGGGGGATATTTTGGTGAGCTGAGAGCCAATGTGACAGCTCACTCCCAAAATATCTATATTGGCCATTGCGCGAGCCCGCTCATATTCTTTAAGTGCTTCGGTGACCGGAATCCCAAATTTATTCTTAGCCAGTCCCGTTGAAATATAGGCATGGGTTTGGGGATCAACATCCGGATTGATCCGGAAAGCAACCGGCGCCCGGACTCCCAGCTTTTCGGCCACCGCCTGGATTCTATCGAGCTCTTGAGGGGATTCGACATTGAACATGAGAATTCCAGCCAGCAAAGCCTCCTCGATCTCCCTCTTGCTTTTCCCCACTCCGGAGTAAATAATTTTTTTGGGCTCGATTCCGGCGCGTAAAGCCCTGAACAGCTCGCCACCGGAGACGATATCCGCCCCTCCCCCTAATTTGCCGAAACCGTTTAGAATTGAGAGGTTGGAGCACGATTTGACCGCAAAGCAGGTGATGTGGGCGATATTATCAAATGCCCCGTCAAAGGTGTTGAAATGACGATTCAAAGTAGCCGAACTATAAAGGTAAAATGGCGTTCCTACCTCGGAGGCGATGCTTCGAACCGGGACCTCCTCACAAAATAATTCGCCGTTCTTATAATGAAAATGATTCATAACTCTGCATATCCAATGATAAAGTACTCTAAATATGAAAAACACCGGCACACGAGTATGCCGGTGTCGATTATTTTTTCGTTATTTCTCCGGGCCGCTCCAAGAAGCACTCCGGGTCATGGACGTTATTGTTTGCAGGCCTTCGTCTCGGCTGATAAGGAGCTCTCATTGGCCGATTCTGATTTATCAATTGCGGTAACGGCATAATAGAGACATTCCTCATCTTCGGGAGGCTGGTTATCGGTATAAAGTGTGTAGGGCGCATTCACCTTGGCAATCGGTTCTGATTTTTTGGCGCTGGATTTCCGCCGATAGACCACGTATTCTTTGATTTCGTCGCTTTGATCCTTATCCCAGAAAATTTTGACGCTCTTTGCTGTGCGCAGGGCTTGGACACCGGTAACCACGGGTGGAGGAGTCATGTCAACGGGTACCACGGCCACATCGGTGCTCAGGCCGCCTCCGACCATTCCCTGCTCATGGACACCCATGGCCTGGACTTTATAAAAATAACGTTTACCGTTAAGTACTTCCTCATCACGGTATCTGGTTTCAGCGGTGGGTTGGCCTAATTGGACAAAAGCGCCACCACCGAGGCTTCGATATATTTGATATTTAACAGCCTGATTCAAGGGGCGACCGTCGAGTTTTTCGTTAACCGCCTGCCAGTGCAGATCAATTTTTCTATCTCCTCCAACCGCTTCCAACCCCATAGGGGCTTTGGGCGGGATGGACCAGACAAAAGAGACGATGTTGGAGTCTTCCGATTCGGCCCACCATCCCATTTTGGATTTAACTTTAAAAAAATAGAGATGATCAGGACGCAGCAGGGTAGATTCGTGTACCGCAATCCTGGGCTCATTCTCGGGTAAAATGCCGCCAGGCAGGTTTATGGGAGAGCCGAATGGAATGGGACAATCTTTGCAGTAGGAAGAGAGTGGCACTACGGCCCGGTAAACATCAAAGGAGGTTATTTCGAGGAGCTTGTGCCCCGCAACGGTACGACCGGGATAAGTCCAGCTGAGCTTTACCCCTTTTTCACTGAGTTCATAGCGCAAATCGGTGATCGGATTGGGCACCATATCCTCGGGTGGCACGGGGACGGACTTGTAGCCGCATCCCGCAAGGTCCAGGAGGAGAACCGCGGTCGGCAGGATGAACAGGAAAGCCAAAGCTTTCTTTTTAAAATACTTGGTCATGTTGGCCATAATGATCTTCTCTCCATCAGTTGGGTGCGATATCCGGCACGGAGGCTGAAAACCTTATCCACCCTCGTTATCTTAAACATTGCGTTTTGAAAAAAGAATTCATGATCTACCGCAGTTTAACGGCAACGGATTCAAGCTTTTTCTCTGCCTGAACTTGCGTCTTCCCAGCCGTCGCTTCACCTTGTTCCATTCCGGGGTCCCTGCATAAGATATCTTCCGGGGGCACATGGATGGATTTGTTATTGCAGGCCGCAAGAGAGCCAAACAAGAGGAGCAACAGTATCAAATGCTGAACTAATTCACAGTTATATCGTGGAAATAGTTGAATCATGATGTGCCCTCCGCCATGCCGACTTCATCAGGTCCGCCCCGCATACCCTCAATATTTTTCGGGTGCGGAAGGAATCAGGCCCGACAATGTCGGTTATTTAAATTTACTCATGTTCCGCGCAAATAATTCTCGGCCTGAGCCAATGCCTCGCTCACCCGCTGCATTCCGGTCCCGCCGGTGGAGATTCTGCTATTTACCGAACCTTCAACGGTGAGCACCGAATAGATGTCTTCCTCAATGAGATCGGAAAAAGTTCGCAATTCCCCCAAGCTCAAGTCCATGAGTTCAACGCTGCGCTGCTGACAGAGTGCTACGATTTTCCCCACCACTCCATGGGCCTGACGAAAAGGCATATTTTTGCGCACCAGGTAATCGGCGATATCGGTGGCAGTCATAAATCCCCCATGGGTGGCCGCTTTAAGCCGATCAGTCCGGAAGCTTACGTTGTCAAGCAGCTCGGCTGTGATGGAAAGTCCGCCCTTTACCGTATCCAGGGCATCGAAAAGCGGTTCCTTATCTTCCTGCAGATCTCGATTGTAGGTCAGCGGCAAACCTTTGACCGTCATCAAAATGGCCATGAGGCTACCCGCGACCCGACCGCTTTTACCCCGAATGAGTTCGGGGATATCGGGGTTCTTTTTCTGCGGCATGATCGAGGAGCCGGTACAGTAACGATCTCCGATATCGATGAACTCGAATTCTTTGCTCGACCACAAAACCAATTCTTCGGACAAACGGCTCAGATGGAGCTGGATAACAGTGAGGCAAAAGAGATATTCCATCACATAATCGCGATCCCCGGTGGTATCCATGGAGTTTGCGGTAACGCCTGCAAACCCCAGCTCATCAGCCACGAACTCCCGGTCGATGGGGAGTCCGGTACCGGCCAGGGCCGCGGCACCCAACGGCGAGTAATTCATCCTGGCCACGCAATCGGCTAGTCTGCTTCGATCCCGTTTGAACATTTCGAAATAGGCAAGCATGTGGTGAGAGAGCAGCACCGGTTGGGCCCGCTGCAAGTGGGTATAACCCGGCATTACCACCCCGAGATATCGACGGGCCAGACCGACGAACCCGGTCTGAACCCCTGCCAGTAAATCGTCGAGCACCTCACCCTCTTCGCGGAGATACAAACGTAAATCCAAAGCCACCTGATCATTGCGACTGCGGGCGGTATGTAGTTTTTCACCGGGAGCGCCGATCTTATCGCTCAGAGCCTTCTCGATATTCATGTGAATATCCTCGAGCTCCGAGCGAAAGGTAAAGGTACCGTTTTCAATTTCGCCGCGTATTTCTTCCAACCCGGCGATAATGGCGTCACGCTCTTCCTCGGTGATCAACCCCTGGCGAGCCAGCATGGTGGCATGAACCTTGGAACCAGCGATATCTTGACGATAGAGCCGATAGTCGTATTGGATGGACTGGGTGAACTCCTCCACCGATGCGGCGGTTGAGGAAGAAAAACGTCCGCCCCACAGTTTGGAAGATGATTTATGGTTACTGTTATCGCTCATGGTCTGACGTTACTTTCTGTTAAGGGCCTGGATCTGCAAGCGCAAACTATTGAGTTTGATGAATCCGGCCGCGTCGGCCTGGTTGTAGACTTCGTCTTCTTCAAAGGTGGCAAAGCTCTCGCTGTAGAGCGAATTGCCGGATTTACGTCCCACCGGAGTACAGTTGCCTTTATAAAGCTTGAGTCGCACCGTGCCGTTCACCGTTTTTTGAGCCTCGTCCATGGTTTTCTGCAAGAGCTCCATTTCCGGAGAGAACCAAAAGCCGTTGTAGATCAACTCGGAATAACGGGGTACCAGTCCGTCACGAATACGCAGCACTTCCCGATCCATGGTAATGGTTTCCAAATCGCGATGGGCGGCTCGGAGAATGGTACCTCCGGGGGTTTCGTAGACACCGCGCGATTTCATGCCCACGAAACGATTCTCCACCATATCCAGACGTCCGATGCCGTTGCTCCCGGCTAGCTTATTGAGCTTGGTGAAGAGCTCCACCGGCTCGAGCCGCTCACCGTTAATGGCTACCGGGTTGCCCCGTTCAAAATCCAGCTCCATATAGGTGGGGGTATCGGGTGCTTTTTCAGGGGCCACGGTCAGCTTGAACATGTCTTCATCCGGCTCGTTCCAAGGATTTTCCAGAATACCGCCTTCAAAGCTGATATGAAGAAGATTTTCATCGGAACTGTAGGGCTTGGCCTTGGTCACCGGTATGGGAATATTGTACTCCTCGGCAAAGGCGATCAGCTTCTTGCGCGAGTTGAGATCCCAAATCCTCCAAGGCGCGATGATGGTGAGCTTGGGATTTAAGGCCAGGTAGGTGAGCTCAAAGCGGACCTGGTCATTGCCCTTGCCGGTTGCTCCGTGGCTTACCGCATCGGCTTTTTCCTCGGTGGCTATACGTACCTGTTCCTTGGCGATGAGCGGCCGGGCCAAAGAGGTTCCCAAGAGATAAGAGCCTTCATAGATGGCATTGGCGCGAAAGGCGGGAAAGATGTAATCGGTGACGAATTCCCGGCGCAGATCGGAAATGACCACCTTTTCCGCTCCGGTTGCCAGGCCTTTGGCACGTACCGCATCCCAATTTTCCGTTTGTCCGATATCGGCGGCAAAAGCCACCACCGGACACTGATATCGCTCACTGAGCCATTTTAGAATAACCGAGGTATCCAGGCCGCCGGAATAGGCGAGCACGATCTTATTTATATTTTTCATAGTTAGTTAGAATGGTTACACAAAATAAATTTATATTTAATTTATATTTAAATTATGTTTGTCGACCCCATGAGTCTGGGATGCAAAATTATTCCCGTCCGGGGCCGCTGAGAAATGATTCCAAGATGGCTTTATGGAGATGCATCTTGTTTTCCGCCTGGTCAAAGGCCACGCACTGAGCTCCTTCCAATACCTCATCGGTGATTTCCTCATCACGGTGGGCCGGTAGACAGTGGAGCACCACCGCACTGGGATTGGCTTT
>Ga0224510_10001799_pt1 | contig 13633 bp, 14 predicted proteins | sample SF_May12_sed_USG_FD_170161 | JGI IMG/M metagenome (GOLD analysis project Ga0224510, IMG submission 170161) | Sediment microbial communities from San Francisco Bay, California, United States - SF_May12_sed_USGS_4_1 | ecosystem: Environmental > Aquatic > Marine > Sediment | place: USA: California... | reverse complement strand
CATGGCGGTGCGCAGCTGCATGGTCACGCCCGAAAACGAACCGCACCAGGTCACCGAGCTTGTAGCTTCCCGCATCGGGATAGAGCTGGTAGGCGAGCTCCAGGGTGTCGTACACCGCCTTGGGCTGCCAGTTGGCCTCGCTCGGCATGTGGCGCAGGACGAATGGCAGGTCGAATCCGACGTTGTGCGCGACGACCGGGGTGTCACCGGCCCAGGCGGCAAACTTGGTCAGGACCTCGGCGGCGGTCGGCGCGGCTGCCACGTCGGCGTCGCGCAGGCCATGGATCTGGTGCCCGACGATCGAGCGTCCGGGATTGGCCAGGCTCTCGAAGCGGTCGACCACCTTGCCACCCTTCACGCGGAGCGCGGCGATGTCGACGATGTAGCCATTCTCCGGCTTCATGGCGGTTGTCTCGACGTCAAACACGACGAACTCGGCCTTGCCGGTCGCCAGATCGGCTCCGAGCTTGACGATCGAGTCGGCCTTGGGGCCGAGGAAGGGCAGCTTCTTCGCCTTGCCGGCCGTGGCCACGAGGCGATCCTGGAGGTTGATGCTCTTCTGTAGTTCGGCGTGCGCGTACTCGATGGCGTCGGCCATGAGTGCCTCGGGCAGGATCTTGGCGCCGGCCTCGACCATCATCACCGCTTCGCGAGTCCCGGCCACGACGAGGTCGAGTGAACTGCTGTCAAGTTGCGTGGTTGTCGGGTTGGTCACGAAAGCGCCATCGATGTAGCCGATGCGCACCGCTCCCACGGGGCCGAGGAACGGGATGCTGCTGATCGAGAGCGCCGCCGAGGCGCCGTTGATGGCGAGGATGTCAGGGTCATTCTCCTGGTCGGCCGACAGTACGGTCAGGACGATCTGGACGTCCTGCTTGTAGCCCTTCGGAAAGAGGGGGCGGATCGGCCGGTCGGTCAGGCGCATGGCCAGGATGGCTGCCTCGGACGGGCGCGACTCACGCTTGATGAAACCGCCGGGGATCTTGCCCGCGGCGTACATTCGCTCTTCGTAGTCGATGGTGAGCGGGAAGAAGTCGATCCCCTCGCGCGGCTCGCCGGAAACGGCGGTCGCCAGCAGCACGGTGTCGCCGTAGCGAACGAGTACGGCGCCATCCGCCTGTTCGGCGAGTTTGCCCGCCTCGAGCGAGAAGGTCTGGGCGCCGATCTCGGCGTCTACTTTGATAGCCACATGTTCCTCCGAATGTGTGTGTGCCCCTGCGCGCCTCGGCGCTCACCCCGGTAGCAGTCCCTGTCTTCGGGCACGGCGCGGGCGGCGGCCTCTACTGGCGCAGCGGGCGATTGATTGGTCGGCGCTGTTGAGCGCCATGGGTTCCGGCGTGGACGCTGTGCCGGATCCGCGTGACCGGGCGCAGCGGCGCTCGGTGTGCGTGTGTCTGGTTAGCGGCGCAGTCCAAGCCGCGCGATCACGGCGCGGTAACGGTCAACGTCATTGCGAACGAGGTAGGCCAGCAGCCGACGGCGCTGACCGACGAGCTTGAGCAATCCTCGTCGCGAGTGGTTGTCGTTCTGGTATGTGCGCAGGTGCTCCGTCAGAGACTTGATGCGCTCGGTCAGGAGCGCGATCTGCACCTCGGGGGAGCCGGTGTCGCCATCGTGTGTGGCGTAGTCGTCCATGATCGCGCTTTTCGCGTCCTTGGCGAGCGGCAACCTATTCCTCCAACAGTCATTCCTAGTCGTGGGCATCGTACCAGACGGGCCCGTCCCACGTTCCGGCCCCTTTCGGCGAGCGCCGTCAGGCAGGGGACGGGGGCTCGGCGGCAAGGGCGCGGCGGGCATCGACCACGTCCCGCTGCGCCTGCTCAAGAAGAGCCCGCGTTGTCGGGAAGTGGAGCGCGTCGCGCAGGCGGGAGACGAGCTCCACGGCGATGCGCCGGCCGGACAGGTCCCCGTCGAAATCGAGGAGGTGGGCCTCGACCACGATGGCACCGTCATCCTCGTCGTTTGGGCGGACACCGATGCTGACCAGCGCCGGTTGCAGCGGCATCGCGCCGTCCGACAGGGCGGATGCGAGGCCCGCATAGACACCGGGCCGGGGCATGGCAGGCACATAGTCGAATCGGATCGTGGCGCTCGTAAATCCGATCTCGCGCCCGCGGCCTTCTCCCGCGACCACCGTGCCCTCCAGGTACGGCGCGACACCCAGGCGGCGGGCAGTCGCGACGTCACCGGCTTCGATCGCTTCGCGCACCCTGCTCGACGAGACGACCTCGCCGTCGACGACTACGGGATCCACCACGACGACGTCAAAGCCACGCTCCAGGCCCAGCTCACGCATGCGGGCGACCGTTCCGCCCCGATTGCGGCCAAATGCGCTCTCCGGTGACATGACGAGCGCGCACAGGTCGAGAGCCGGAGCGAACGCCGCCAGGAAGTCCTCGGCCGACAGCGAACGCAGCGTCGCATCAAAACGGATGGCCAGGGCCCAATCCAGGCCCAGCTGCCGGATGCGCGACAGGTTGGCCGCCGGCGGCGCGAGGTACGGCACCACCAGCCCGGGTCGCAGGACCTCCTCCGGATGAGGGTCGAACACGAGCGCTACGCTCCGCACGCCACGTTCAACGGCCTCGGACCGAGCCGCCTCCAGGATCGCGCGGTGACCGGCGTGCAGGCCGTCGAAGACACCCATGGTGAGCACCGCAGGCCCGATCGGTGGCAGACCTCCCACCCCGACCGTCTCGGTACTCACGGCCTCGAGTCCGCCGACGCCGGGATCACCTTGTCGGGTTGCAGCAGCCCCTGGTGCACGGTGCCGACACCGAGCAGGGTTCCCCCAGCGAACACGGCGCTGCGACCCTCCTCCGAGGGAACCGTCGGGCGAACAGCGGAACCGTTCCGGAAGCGACCAGCCTCGAGTTCCGAGAGCTCGACGCGGGGCAGCGTGAGCAGGTCGGCGACTGGCCGAATCGCCTCGGCGAGCCGACCGTCCGATGCGAGCGCCTCGAGCTGACCCGGCGTTACGGCGTCGTCGACGTGCAGCCCGGCGGCTTCGAGCCGTCGCAGCGCATGGAGGTGGCCTCCGCAGCCAAGTCCGTCTCCAAGGTCTCGGGCGATCGAGCGCACGTAGGTGCCCGCCTGGCAGCGGAGGTCGATGCGAAGGTCGAGCCAGCCGTCGCCACGTTCGTCGCCCAGTAGCTCGATCGACTCGACCGTGACGCGGCGTGGCGGGACCTCGATCGGCGCCCCGGCCCGCGCCGCCCGGTGCGCCACGCGACCACCCTGCTTTCTCGCCGAGAAGACCGGCGGCCGCTGGTCAAACGTCCCCACGAACGTCTGGAGCGCGGCGGCCGCAATGGCCGCATCGGGCGGCTCGCTTCCCGGCTCGAGCGGGCCCTCTGCATCGTCGGTGGCTGAGCGGCTGCCAAGCCGGAGCACAGCTTCGTAGCGCTTGGCGCCGCCCGTCAGCTCTTCGCTGAATCGGGTCGCTGCACCGACCAGGATCGGCAGCACCCCCGAGGCGAACGGGTCGAGCGTGCCGGCGTGCCCGATGCGCCGCGTGCCGGTGAGGCGGCGCAGCAGACCGACCATGTCATGTGAGGTCGGCCCGACCGGTTTGTCGAGGTTAACGACTCCGTGCATCGTCCGGCTGGCGCAGGAGCTGGCGCTCCGCCTCGGCGAGAACGAGAACCCGCGCCGCGTCGATCGAGGCGCGCAGCGTGCAGCCGGCGGCCCGGACATGACCGCCGCCGCCAAACGCGGAGGTGATTGCCACGGCGTCCGCGCGCTCGGTGGTCCTGACGCTCGCGCGGGTCTCGGTCGGATCGATCTCCTTGAGCAGGATCGTGACATCTGCACTGCGAGTCGATGCCAGGAGGTCCACGAAGCCCTCCGATGCCGTCTGCCGCTCCCCGGTGGCCGCGAGCATGGCGGTGGTCATCGACGCGTGAACGATTCGCCCATCGAGGCGCTCGCCGATGCCGGCGAGGATCATCCCCCACAGGGCGAGGGTGCTGAACGGCTTGTCCGCGTAGATCGCGCGGTTGATGGTGGAGAGCGGCGCGCCAGCCTCCAGCAGGTCGGCGGACACGCGCAGGGTGCGCGGCGTCGCGTTCGGATGCGCGAAGGTGTGCGTGTCCTGGACGATCCCGGCCATCAGGAGCGTGGCCAGCGTGTCGTCGATGGGTACGCCGAGTTCCGGCAGGAGCAGGGCGACCAGCTCGCACGTCGCCGCGGCCTGCGGATCGACCCAGATCGCGGCGCCGAAGCCGGGATTGCTGACGTGGTGGTCGATGTTCACGATGCGTGCGCGAGCGAACCAGGCGGCCTCGTCCGTCGCGACGGCACCGATGCGGCTCATCTCACCGGCATCCAGGATGACAGCCACGTCGGGCTCCAGCTGCGGGGCTCGGCGTACCTCCTCGACTCCGGGCATGAAGGCGAGGAACGGCGGCGTCGGATCGGAGCTGACCACCTCGGTCAGCTTCCCCAGGCGTCGCCCGGCAAGTGCGATGGCGAGGGCAGCGCCGAGCGTGTCCGCGTCAGGATTCTCATGGCAGAAGGTGCTGATCCGGTTGGCCGATCGCAGCGCTTCGACGACCTCGCGCATCTAATCCGAGCTCCCGTCGATCGAGGGAGGCGCCTTCTCCTCGTCGAGCTCGCGCAACAGCCGCAGGACGCGATCGCCCGACGCGATCGATTCGTCAAGGCGGATCGACAGTTCGGGGACATGACGCAGCGTGAGCCGGTCACCGAGCCGGCGGCGCAGCCACGGGGTCGCCACCTGCAGGGCTTTGAGGCTGCGTTCCCGTTCCTCATCGGTCCCCAGGACGCTCACCCAGACGCGGGCGTGCCCGAGATCACGAGCCGTCTCGACGCGGGTCACGGTGGCGAAGCCGATGCGCGGGTCCGCCATCTCGCGCTGGAAGAGGTCCATCAGCTCCTGCTGGATCTGGCTATCGAGGCGGTCGGTGCGCTGACTCATGGGCGCGCCGTCACGCTGACTCGGACACCATCTGGTAGCACTCGATCATGTCCCCCTCGGCAATCTCGGCACCGCCGAGCCCGATACCGCATTCGAACCCGTTGGCCACCTCGCGGACGTCGTCCTTGAAACGCTTCAGCGACTCGATACGGGTCTCGCCGATCAGCTCGCCGGCCCGGTAGAGCCTCGCGGATCCTCCGCGCACGATCCGGCCGTCCACCACATACGAGCCAGCAACGTTTCCGGCCTTGCCGGCCTTGATCACGAGACGCACCTCGGCGTGGCCCTCGACCTGCTCAACCAGCTTCGGGGTGAGCATTCCGCGCAGCGCGGCACCCAGGTCATCGGTCAGCTTGTAGATCACGTCGTACAGGCGCACATCGACACCGGTGACGTCGATCGCCCGCTGGGCTCCGGGGTCCGGCCGGGTGTTGAAGCCGATCACCACCGCATCGGACGCGGTCGCCAACTGGATGTCGGACTCGTTGATCTCGCCGGCACCCTCCGAGATGATATTGACGCGCACCTCGGCGGTGTTGAGCCGCTCGAGCGCGTGGCGGATGGCGCCCAGCGACCCCTGGACGTCGGTCTTGAGCACGGCACGGAGCTCCTTGACCTCGGCCGAACCGATCAGCGCGCTGATCTCCTCGAGCGTCCTGGCGGTCCTGCCCTCGCCCGCACGGACCGCTGTTTCGGCGAGGTCGCGCGCCGTCTTCTCGTCCTCCACGACGCGCAGGATGTCGCCAGCCTCCGGCAGGTCGTCGAGACCGATGATCTCGACCGCGGTGGCCGGCTCCGCGGTCTTCACCCGCTTGCCGGCGGCGTTCTGCAGGGCACGCACGCGACCCGAGGTGCGCCCGACCGCGACGATGTCGCCGATCTTGAGCGTGCCGGTCTGAACCAGCACCGTGGCGACGTTGCCGCGCCCCTTCTCGATCTTCGACTCGACGATGGTCCCGATCGCCCGGCGGGTCGGGTTCGCCTTGAGGTCCTGCAGGTCGGCAACCAGCAGGATCATCTCGAGCAGCTCCTCGAGGCCGGTTCGCTGCTTCGCCGAGACGGCCACGGCGATCACGTCGCCACCGTATTCCTCGATCAGGACCTTGTGGTCGGCGAGCTCCTGCTTCACCCGGTCCGGGTTGGCGTCGGGCTTGTCGATCTTGTTGATCGCGACGATCATCGGGACACGGGCGGCCCGGACGTGATCGATCGCCTCCTTGGTCTGCGGCATGACGCCGTCGTCGGCGGCAACCACGATGATCGCGATGTCAGTCACCTGCGCGCCGCGCGCACGCATGGCGGTGAACGCCTCGTGGCCCGGCGTGTCGAGGAAGACGATGCGCTTGTCGTTATGCACGACCTCGGAGGCACCGATGTGCTGGGTGATGCCACCCCGCTCCCCCGCGGCGACCTGGCTGCTGCGGATGGCGTCGAGGAGGCTCGTCTTGCCGTGGTCCACGTGGCCCATGATCGTGACGATCGGGGCGCGGGTGACCAGGTCCTCCGGCGCCTCGTCTGCCCACAGGACCGGCTTGCCGCTGCCGTCGGCATCGCTGCCGGGCGCAACAATCTCCTGCTGTGCCGCGGCCTCGGCGGAGGCCCGCTCGGCGATCCCACTCTGGACCACCTCGAAACCAAGTTCGGCGGCAACCAGCGAGGCGGTGTCGAAGTCGATCGACTGGTTGATGCTCGCGAAGATGCCGTTGCGGATCAGCTCCTTGATCACATCGGCGTGGCTCACGCCAAGCGTCTCCGCCAGATCCTTCACGACCACCGATGTGGGCAGCTCGACCGGTCCGGTCGGCCGCACCACCACCGGAGCCTGGGTGGCCACCCCACCGCTGCTCCCGGACCCACGGCGCCGCTGCGGACGCGGTCCGCGGCGCGGGACGTATCTACGCGGAGGCATGCGCCAACTCTCCGATTAGCAGATCAAGCCCTGCGTCGGTGCCCAGCGCACGGCGGACGCCTTCAGCCAGGCGCCTGGCGTCGTGGCAGTCGGCCGCGTCACACAGGTAGGTGCCACGCCCTGCCGCTCGACCGGTCGGGTCGAGCGCGAGCGAGCCGTCAGTTCGACGCACGATGCGAGTCATCGACCGCTTCGGATGCACGCTGCGGCAGACGGCGCATGAGCGTTCCGGCTGATGGTCAGGCCTTCGCTTCGGCATCGGCCTCCTCTTCCGCAGGCGCGCTGTGCGCGTCGGAGGTGCTGCCGTGCGACGCGGCCGCGGTGGCCACGCCAGCGTCGGACCTGATGTCGATGCGCCAGCCGGTCAGCTTGGCGGCGAGGCGGGCGTTCTGGCCCTCCTTGCCGATGGCCAGGGAGAGCTGGCGCTCGGGAACGACAACGTTGGCGATCTTGTGCTCTTCATCGATGCGCACGTTGAGCACCTCCGCCGGCGAGAGCGCTTCGGCCACGAACTGTGCCGGATCGTCGCTCCACAGCACGACATCAACCTTTTCGCCGTTGAGCTCGGCGACGATCGCCTGGATGCGCGCTCCCCGCTGACCGACCGCGGCTCCCTTGGCGTCCACGCCCGGTTGTCGGCTCTCCACCGCCACCTTGGAGCGGCTGCCCGCCTCCCGAGCGATGCCGCGGATCACCACGGTGCCGTTGTAGATCTCGGGAATCTCCATCTCCATCAGGCGGCGCAGGAAGCCACGATGGGTCCGGCTGGCGACCAGCACCGGCCCACGGGTGGTGCGGCGCACTTCGAGGACGTACGCCTTCAGGTGCTGACCGATTCGGTAGTGTTCGCCCCCCAGCTGCTCGCCGACGGCGAGCACCGCCTCCACGCCCTTGCCCATGTCCAGCACGACCGCCTGGTCCGTGGTCCGGTGCACGACGCCGGTCATGATCTCGCCCTCGCGGCTGGCGTACTGGCTGTAGACCACGTCGCGCTCTGCCTCTCGGAGCCGCTGGCGATACACCTGTCCCGCGGTCTGGGCTGCGATCCGGCCGAGTTGTGCCTGCGTAACGTTCTCGGGAACGCGCACCTTGGCGCCGACCCCGGTCGTCGCGTCGATCTTCTGGGCATCGCCCACGAGCATCTGGAGTTCGGGATCGGTCACTTCGTCCGGGGTGGCAACGACTTCATATTCGCGGTAGACGGCGATCTGCCCGCTCTCCGGGTCGACCCGCACGACCACGTTCTCCGGCGCGTCGGCGTTGCGCCGATAGGCGGATTCGATCGCCTGCTCCAGGGTCTGGATGAGGATCTCCTGCGGAACGCCCTTCTCGGCATTCAACTGGAGCAGCGCTCCGACGAAGTCCCGGTTCACATCCACACCTCGCTCCCCGCCGGGGGAAAAAAAGAACGTGGGACTGGCGAACCGACCCACGTAAGCATCAACAATCAGTATCCGATTCGGTCCGCTCACGGTCCGCGAAACCGAGCGGAGTATACCAGCCGCCACCGATCATCGCCACCGGGCGAGCTGGTCCATGGAGTCGCGAGAAGGGGCTGCCCTAGCCGCCGATCAGGTTGGCGACGTCCCGGATCGAGATGAGGACGACGAGCACGATCAGCACGGTGAAGCCGGTGAGGTAGATGAGCGCCTCGCGCTCCGCGGGCAACCGTCGTCGTCGAGCCGCCTCGATCAGCGTCACGAGGATGCGGCCACCGTCGAGCGGCGGGAACGGAAGAACGTTGAGCACGGCGAGGTTGACCGAGAGGATGCCCACAAAGATCAGTTGGCTGACCAGCGGGGCGCGAAGGACGCGACCTGTCTCCTCGGCGATGCCGATCGGCCCGACCGCCGACCCGGGGTCCGGCGAGAGGCCGATCAGCCCTGCGACTGCATCGGCCAGGGCGCCCGGAATCTGGATCGCAAGGTCAGTTGCGGCTCCGAACCCCGCGCTCAGCGCCGCCACCGGACCGGCGATTGACGGTTGAATCTGAACGTACTCCGCCGGATCGTAGGTGAACCCCACCGCACCGAGGCCGCGAGCCTCGTCGGCCGGTGTCAGCTCGCGAGGCGTGACCTGGAGAACCACCTCCTCGGCCGCGCGGAGGACAGTGAGGGCGACCACGTGGCCCGCCCGTGAGCGCACATAGGCGGTGAGATCCCCCGAGATCGTGAATGTCTGGCCATCGGCAGAGAGAATGGCGTCCCCCACCTGAAGGCCACTAGCGACCGCGGGGCTGCCCGCCTGAACCTCGGTCACGATCAGCGGGCCGCGACCCTGCTGGATGGGCAGGCTCAACGCCACGCTGAAGAGAATGCCTGCCAGCAGGAAGTTCATGCCGACTCCTGCCAGCAGCACCGTCATCCGCACCCAGATCGGCTTTCGATTGAAGGCACCGGCCATCGCCTTGTCGACGGCCGCGTCGGAGAGGCCGTGCTGCCGCATCTTCTCGGCTTCCCCGTCCCCATCCTCGCCGAGCATCTTGACGAAGCCGCCGAGCGGGATCGCGTTGAGCGAGTAGCGCGTGCCGTGCCAGACGACCGACCCGATCCGCGGCGGGAACCCGATCCCGAACTCCTGGACGGTGATGCCGCTCCACTTGGCCACAGCGAAATGGCCAAGCTCATGGACCAGGACTAGGACCACGAGGACGGCGAGGAAGGCGAGGATCGTGCCGAGGACGTCCACTTAGACGACCCCGCCCAGGCCGAGTTCGATGCTGAGGCCGGCTCGGACATCCGCGTCGAGCGCAACGATCTCAGCGATCCCGGGCTCCGCGTCGCCCCCCCAGCGAGCGACCGATCGCGCGAGTACGCCGGCGACCTGGTCGAACGGCAGCGATCCAGCCAGGAAGGCGGCGACCGCCACCTCGTCGGCAGCATTGAGAATCGTTCCCCGGTTGCCTCCCACAGCGGCCGCTTCGCGCACCGTGTCGTAGGCCGGGAAGTGGCCGGGCTGCAGCGCAGCGAACTCGAGGCTCCCCCACTCCTCGGGGGGCGCCTGGCGCGCCGGCGACGGGAGGCGTTCCGGGTAGGTGAGCGCGTACTGGATCGGCAGGCGCATGTCCGGCGTCCCGAGCTGCGCCTTGAACGAGCCATCGGTGAATTCGACCAGGGAGTGCACGACGCTGCGGGGGTGGATCACGGCAGCAATCCTATCGTAGGGGAGCCGATAGAGCCATTTCGCCTCAATCGCCTCGAACGCCTTGTTCACCATGGTCGCCGAGTCGATGGAGACCTTGGGACCCATCCGCCAGGTCGGATGCGCCAGCGCCTCGTCGGGAGTCACGGATCCGAGCTCGTTGGGAGCACGGTCGCGAAACGGCCCGCCGGAGGCGGTAAGGATCAGACGCGCCACGTCGGCGATCCGTTCCCCGCGCAGGCACTGCCAGATCGCGGAGTGCTCCGAGTCGATCGGCCGCAGTCGATCGAGCGGCTCACCGCCGGCTCGATCGACTGCGGCGGCGACGAGGTGGCCGCCGACGACGAGCGTCTCCTTGTTGGCAAGTGCGACCCGTCGGCCAGCGCCCAGGGCAGCCAGCGAGGCGGGCAGCGCCGCCATCCCGGTCGTTGCCACCACCACCGTCTGGGCACCGTCGAGCGTGGCCATCTCCTCGAGGCCGCCATCCACCCAGCGTGACCGATCTACCGTGGCCGGCCTCGTCCCGGGGGTCCATGCGCGCGCCTCGGGCCACGCGGCGAGCTGGTCGGCGAAGATCGCGGACGCGTGTCCCGACGCAAGACCGCATACGAAGAAGCGATCACGGTGCGCGGAGAGAACCTCGAGCGTCTGGGTGCCGATCGAGCCGGTCGAACCCAGGACGACGACGCCGATCACAGCCCGAAGCCAGCGACCACGAAGGCGTAACCGGCAAGCACCGGTGCGGCGAACAGGAAGGAGTCGACCCGATCAAGCATCCCCCCGTGGCCCGGGATCAGGGAGCCCGATTCCTTGCGTCCGGCCGCACGCTTGAGCAGTGACTCGGCCAGGTCGCCCGCCTGCGCAGCGAATCCCAGCAGCGGACCGATCACCACGGCATGCCACGCATCGAGACCCACGATCGCGACGCCGACGCCAGCCGCGACCGTGGCGACCAGCAGTCCACCGCCGAGCCCCTCGATCGTCTTGGACGGGCTGATATGCGGGATCAGGCGTCGCCGGCCGAGCCAGCGCCCCACCAGATACGCCCCGGAGTCGTATCCCCACACGACCATGATCAGGAGCAGCAGCCAGGCGGTGCCGGAGCCCAGGTCGAAGGCGCCGAGGCGCGAAGCGAGCGACCCCCCGGGCGGCGCAAGGTGGCCGACGACCACGATGAAGGGGGCCAGCAGCCCCAGGTACGCAACGCCGAGGGTGGTCGTGGCCCAGGTCGCGAATCCATCGCGCGGATCGGCGCGCGTGAAGCCCACAACAGCCAGGACAAGGGTCGCGCCGACCATCGCGAGAGTCGGCAGGCCGAGCGGGCCGACCGTTCGCGCGAGGTCGGCCAGCGGGCCGTCGCTGCCCGACCCATTGGCCGCCACCATCCCCGCGGCGGCGACAAGCAGGCCCGCTGCAACGGTGAGGATCGGCCGAGGTTCGTATCCCGCGGCGCGGAGCAGGGCGGTCAGCTCGAGCAAGCCGAAGGCGATCACCGCGCCGACCATGATCGCCAGCCACGGCTCTCCGAGGAGGGCGACGATGATCACCAGCGGACCCAGCAGGCCGGCGCTGATGAGACGAGTCCGGAGCATGCTGTCGATCATGCCCCGTATCGGCGCTGGCGGGCGGCAAACTCGGCGATCGCCGCGTCCAGCTCGGTGGCGCCGAAGTCCGGCCAGAGGGTGGGGATGAACACCAGCTCCGCGTAGGCGCCCTGCCACAGCAGGAAGTTGCTCGTCCGCTGCTCACCCCCGGTGCGGATTATCAGGTCGACATCCGGCTGACCCGCGGTGTACAGGTGAGCGGCGACCGCAGCCTCGTCGATCGCCTCCGGAGCCATGCCCGTCGCGGCGAGGGCGCGGGCGGCATCGATGATCTCGGTGCGGCCCGAGTAGTTGAAGGCGATGTTCAGCGCCATCCGGCTGCCGGCTCGTGTCCGCTCCTCGGCCTCCCCGATGGATCGTTGAATCTCGAGTGGAGCCTCGTGGAGTCGTCCGATGACACGGACGCGAATTCCTTCCTGGATCAGCTCGTCGGTATGCCGGCGTACGGCGTCATCGATCAGCCCGAAGAGTCCGGCCACCTCTTCATCGGGGCGACGCCAGTTCTCCTGGCTGAAGACATACAGCGAGAGAACCTCGATCCCGCGGTCGGGTGCCATGCGAACAACCGGGCGGATCGCTTCCACCCCCTGGACGTGGCCCGCGATGGGAGGCAGTCCGCGCGCTGCGGCCCAGCGGCGGTTGCCGTCCATGATGATCGCGACGTGTCGCGGGTGCTCACGGAGCGGCAGCGCCTCAGACCTCCATCACTTCGGCTTCTTTTTGCTCGGCGCGGGCATCGATCGCATCAACGAAGCGGTCGGTAAGGCGCTGGAGCGAATCGAGCTCGCGGCGCTCCTCGTCTTCGGAGATGGAGCCCTCGCGCAGGGCGTGCTTCAGGTGGTCGGCCGCCTCGCGACGGTGGCCGCGCACCTCGACACGAGCATCCTCGGCACGACGGCGCACCTGCTTGACCATCTCGCGCCGACGCTCCTCGGTCAACGGTGGGACGTTGAGACGGACGACCGTCCCGTCGACATTCGGCATCAGCCCGATATCGCTCTTGAGGATCGCTCGCTCGATCGCCGACAGGACCGAGCGATCCCACGGCTGGATCACGATGAGGTGGGCATCCGGTGTGCTGATCCCGGCGATCTGGTTCAGCGGAGTCTGCGTCCCGTAGTAATCCACGGTGATCCGCTCGACGAGCGCCGTTGACGCGCGGCCGGTGCGGATGGCGGCGAAGTCGCGCTCCATGGCCTCGACGCCGCGCTGCATCTTCGGCTCCGCAGCTATCACGTCAGGGTGCGTCAACTCGCCACCTCCGGGCCGATGACGGTCCCGATCCCCTCCCCGCGGATGGCTCGCAAGATGTTTCCGGGGGGCGTCATGTCGAAGACCACGATCGGCATCTCGTTATCCATCGCCAGACTCACCGCGGTGGCATCGAGTGCCTCAAGCCGGTTGGCCAGGAACTCGGTGTACCCGATCCGCGCGTAGCGCGTGGCGTTGGGGTTCTTCTCCGGATCGGCATCGTACACCCCATCCACCCGCGTGGCCTTCAGGATCACCTCGGCGGCCATCTCGACGGCCCGCAGCGTGGCCGCGGTATCGGTGGTGAAGTACGGGTTGCCGGTTCCGGCAACGAGCACGACCACCCGGCCCTTCTCCAGGTGCCGCACCGCCCGTCGGCGGATATAGGGCTCGGCGATTTCGTTCATCGCGATGGCGCTCATCACGCGTGTCGGGCAGCCTGCCTGCTCGATCGCGTCCTGCAGCGCCAGGCCGTTCATCGCGGTGGCGAGCATCCCCATGTAGTCGGCGGTCGCCCGATCCATCCCGGCCGATGCCGCCGCGAGGCCTCGGAAGATGTTCCCCCCGCCGACCACGACGGCGACCTCGAGCCCGTCCTTTCGTCCCGTGGCGATCTGCTGAGCGATGTCACGCACCACGTCGGGGTCGATCCCGTACGGCCGGTCGCCGAGAAGCGCTTCGCCGGACAGCTTGAGCAGCACGCGGCGCGGCCGCGACGCGCCGGGCTCCGGCAGGGCGCGGTTTGGGTCCACCTAGGCCGCCTCCTCCGCGGAGTCGGGAGCGGTCTCT
>Ga0224510_10001798_pt1 | contig 13641 bp, 12 predicted proteins | sample SF_May12_sed_USG_FD_170161 | JGI IMG/M metagenome (GOLD analysis project Ga0224510, IMG submission 170161) | Sediment microbial communities from San Francisco Bay, California, United States - SF_May12_sed_USGS_4_1 | ecosystem: Environmental > Aquatic > Marine > Sediment | place: USA: California... | reverse complement strand
ATTTTTGTCATCCTCATCACTGAGCAACGTTACAAGAACGCAAGTTTTATTGTCAGCCAGTAGCTGCTGGAGTTTCAATGCAACTTTCTTTTCTGGAGTATCCACTGCTGTAAACCAGGGTTGAAGGTATACTTGTATTTTTCCACCACAACTCAATCCCACTGCCCAGGCATCATCATCACTTACCCCATAGAACAGCCGCTTTCCACGGCTAGCCCCCATTATTGATTTTGCCTCTTTCAGAACAGCACCTTCCACGCATCCTCCGCTTACAGATCCTGCCATATCCAAATCACCCGAAATAAGCATGGAAGAGCCAACTGGGCGCGGTGAGGAGCCCCAGGTTTGAATTACACGCGCCAGGACCATGGGTTTATTTTGTGCCGCCCACGTATTGATTTGCTTTAGCAACGCTTTCATCTTGTTTCAGTTTTAAAAACGAACTACATTTGGTTTCGCGGTATAAAATCGAAGTTAAACAATTCTGAATGCAAGCGAAGTCAATCCTTTGTAAATGCCCATCAGAAAGGAATGCGAAAGTTAAGAATTCGCACGCATCCCTCGTCAGCGCGCTGCTTATCGCGCTCATTCCCAAGTGCCCATTTTGCATTTTGGCCTATTCCACTGCCATAACGGTGTGCAGTGCGAAGGCAATGCCGCACATTCCCGGATGGACGTCCTACGTAAGCATTTCACTGGCCATGATAACACTGTTTATCGTTTTGTACAACTACAAAGGAACAAGGACGCTGATCGCATGTGCGACTATTTTGCTTGGAGCAGCGCTTATTTCGCACAGTGAATTGTATTCGGGCAATATTGCGGAATATTATACTGGCAGTGTTGCTCTTTTTACGGGGATCTGGGCAAACGGAAGTTTCCTTTTTATTGTTAGAATGTTTAGATCAAAGATTCTGAAGCAGACGCGGAGGATTAGTGTTCATCATGGTTAAAATCAGATTCACATCGGCATTAAAGCGATTTTTCCCTTCACTCACCGAAATCCAGACGGAGGGGACTACGGTCAAAGAAGTTTTACAAAACATTGAAAAAATTCATCCAGGCATTACCACTTATCTGGTAGATGACAACGGTCGTCTACGCAAACACATTAACATATTTGTGCAGGGAGATTTAATCAACAATCCTGAAACCCTGGAAGATACCCTAAAAAACGACGATGAAGTGCTGATTCTGCAGGCACTATCGGGGGGATAATCCTGGCTTCTTACTATGCATACTAGACTCCTTGCTGGTACTTCCAAAGGGCTTATTGTCCTGAGTAATGAGAGCGGAAGCTGGAAGATCGTTAAAGTTTTCTTCGAAGGGCTCCCGGTTTCAATGCTGTACATTGATGAGCGTACAAATACCTGGTGGGTTGGTATTGGACACAGGCACTGGGGAGAGAAACTGCATTTCTCAACAGACGACGGGATGACCTGGCTGGAGTCCAGCACACCCAGTTTCAAGGATTATTTTTTCCGACCAGGGATGCCTGCAACGCTAAAAAAGCTGTGGGTAATGCAGCATGCTGGCACCGATAAGCCCGGTTGCTTATGGCTTGGCACCGAACCCGGTGGCCTGTTTTTCAGTAGTGACAGCGGGAAATCCTGGCAGCTGACAGAAAGTCTTTGGAACCACCCAAGCCGGGTTGACGATAAGCAATGGTTTGGGGCAGGTAAGGATTTTCCCTTCATTCACTCTATTGTTATCGATCCTCGGAATAGCAACCATGTTTTTATTGGTATTAGCTGCGCAGGGGTATTTAGGACCATTGATGGCGGAAAAAACTGGCAGGCAAAAAATAAGGGCCTTTTTGCCACATATCTGCCTAATCCAAGTGCCGATGTGGGACACGACCCGCATAAGTTGCTGCAATGCCAGGCCCGGCCGGACGTTATCTGGCAACAAAACCACTGCGGCATTTTTCGCACGGAGGATGCCGCAGAGAATTGGGTCGATGTTTCAGGAAAGAATGGATTTCCCTCCTACGGTTTTGCGTTAGCCATTGATAATGAGAACCCTGAAGTGGCGTGGGTTATACCTGCCCAAAGTGATGAAATGCGCGTTCCATGTGACTTGAGGCTCACAATATGCAAAACCACCAATGGGGGAAGCAGCTGGGCCTCCGTTAACGCTGGACTTCCGGCTTCTTATTCGTTTGATCTCGTTTTGCGCCAAGCTTTCGATAAGAGCCAAAAAACCCTCGCATTCGGTACCAATAATGGAAACCTTTACCTTTCAGAAAACGATGGGGAAAGCTGGCAGACTATCTCACAAAATCTGGCCACGGTGAATTGCATTATCTTTTGTTGACCGTTCATAAAAAATGCCACCGTTTGTACAAATGATAGCATATATTTTTTAACTTCCCCATCTCATATTTTAACCCAAAAAAAATAATAAACCAATATTTGTATGATCCCTGCAGCATTTGACTATTCCACACCATCAACGTTAAACGAAGCACTTGCTTTGTTGAAACAATATGGTGACGAAGCGAAAATTCTGGCAGGCGGCCATAGTCTCATCCCCATGATGAAACTTAGGTTTGCCTCGCCGCAGCACCTCATCGACATTAACAACATCCCGGGCTTGTCGTACATTAAAGAAGATGGCGGTTTCCTGAAAATTGGTGCACTCACCCGTGAGGTTATGCTGGAAGATTCGGATCTGATCCACAAGAAGTATCCGATATTCATTGATGCGACAAAACTTATTGCCGATCCACAAGTGCGCAATATGGGAACGATTGGGGGTAATATTGCCCATGGCGATGCGGCCAATGATCATCCTGCTGTAATGCTTGCTCTCCGCGCTGAAGTAGTGATTACCGGGGAATCTGGTGCACGCACGGTACCCATAGACGAGTTCTTTTTTGGTTTTTATTCTACGGCGGTTCAACCAGGCGAAATCCTGACTGAGATAAAAATTCCAATCCCGGGGAAGGGGAGCGGGGGTGCGTATCATAAGTTAGAGCGAAAGGTGGGCGACTATGCAACGGCCGGGGTGGCTGTTCAGGTTACCATGGACAAAGGCAGCTGTACCTACATCGGCATCGGCCTTACCAACGTAAATGCAACGCCTCTTCGGGCGGCCCGCTCAGAAGGTGTGTTGAAAGGAAACAAAATTACAGATGCACTGATCGAACAGGCGGCGCAGTTTGCCGCAGAAGATTGCAACCCTTCTGCAGATTTGAGAGGAGACGAGGAGTATAAACGGGCCATGGTAAAAGTGCTCGTAAAACGGATCATTCACAAGGCCATCGATAGAGCCAAATAAAAGATCAAAACCTAACTGACATGGAAAAAGAAATTACCGTCACCCTGAATGGTGAAGAAAAAACACTAACAGTCGAGCCCAGACTTCTGCTCGTTCACCTGATACGCGAAAACCTTAACCAAACGGGGACACATATTGGATGTGATACCTCCAACTGCGGGGCATGTACCGTGTTACTCGATGGAAAATCAGTCAAGTCGTGTACCATTCTGGCCGTTCAGGCCAATGGCAAGAAGATCACGACAGTTGAAGGACTGGCTACAGCCGAGGGACTACATCCCCTTCAGGAGGGATTCAAAGAAAACCATGCACTGCATTGTGGTTTTTGTACACCAGGTATGATGATGCGCGCTGTGGAACTGCTGGAAAAGAATCCCAATCCTACCGAAGAGGAAATCCGGTGGGGCATATCGGGTAACCTGTGCCGCTGTACTGGCTACAACAACATCGTGCTGGCAGTTCAATATGCCGGGGCTAAAATGAGAGGCGAGAAACTGCCTTCCACCGAGCCAATCTTTGTTTAACCTCTATGATAAAAAATCTATTATGATACAAGAATGTAAAACCTCGAAAGCGATCAGTGGCATGGGCCATTCCATGAAGAGGAAAGAAGATGCACGCTTCATTCAGGGAAAAGGTCACTACGTTGATGATATTAAACTGGATGGCATGCTCTACATGGACATCGTCCGAAGCCCTTATGCTTATGCCAAAATCAAGAGTATTAAGACCGAGAAAGCACTTGCCACGCCCGGTGTAATCGCGGTGGTTACGGGCAGGGATTTGGAAAAATATAACCTTCACTGGATGCCAACCCTGATGTCTGACACACAGATGGTGCTGCCTACCGACACGGTTATGTACCAGGCACAGGAAGTAGCTGCTGTAATCGCAAGCAGCCGATATGCTGCTGCCGATGGTGTAGAGGCTGTAGAAGTTGAGTACGAAGTGATGAAGCCAGTAATGGACCCATATAAATCAACAGATCCCTCATCCCCCGTCTTGCGCACCGATAAGAAAGGGAAAAAAGACAACAAAATCTGGCATTGGGAAGTTGGTGACAAGGAGAAGACTGACAAACTGTTTGAAACCGCCGAAGTAACAGTCAAACAAGAGATTTACGTGCCGCGTATTCACGTGGCTTCAATTGAAACCTGCGGTTGTGTTGCAGACTATGATAAGGTAAACAATTACCTTACCATGTACATGACGACCCAGGCACCACATGCCATACGAACTGTGATTGCTCTGGTTGCGGGCCATGTTGGCTTGACCGAAGAAAAAATTCGTGTTGTATCTCCCGACATCGGCGGAGGCTTTGGCGGCAAAGTGCCCGTTTATCCGGGTTATGTCATTGCCATTGCAGTGTCCTTCCTCGTGGGAAAACCTATCAAGTGGATTGAAGACCGAAGCGAGAATCTGCAAGCTGACTCATTTGCCCGTGATTATCACATCACCGCGGAAATGGCAGGCACAAAGGCCGGAAAGATCCAGGGAATTCGTTTCAAAGTGCTTGCAGATCACGGGTATACGGATGCCAGCGCAAACCCTTCCAAGTTTCCCGCGGGCATGTTTTCTATTTGTACAGGCTCTTATGACTATGATACGGCGTTTGTTGAAGCAGATGCGGTATATACAAACAAACCGCCTGGTGGTGTAGCTTACCGATGCTCCTTCCGGGTAACAGAGGCAGTTCAGGGAATTGAAAGGATTACGGACAGGTTTGCGCAGACTATAGGAATGGATCCTGCTGCTTTCCGATTTAAGAATTTCATTAAGAAAGAACAGTTTCCTTGGAAATCACCCACAGGGTGGAGCTACGACAGTGGCGACTATCAGCTTGCCCTTCACAAAGCCATGGATGTTATCGGCTATGATGACTTAAGAAAAGAACAAGTTGAGAAAAGAAAGAAGGGTGAGATCATGGGTATTGGTATCTGTAGCTTCACTGAAGTTGTCGGTGCCGGCCCATCAAAGGATTTTGATATCCTGGGTATCAAAATGTTTGACAGCGCTGAGATCAGGGTACATCCAACGGGCAAAGCACTTGCACGTTTCGGGACCAAGTCTCAGGGACAAGGTCATGAAACGACATACGCACAAATCATTGCAGAAGAATTGGGTATCCCTGCGGAAAACATTCAGGTTGAAGAAGGAGATACCGACACAGCGCCATATGGATTGGGTACCTATGCCAGCCGCAGTACACCCACCGCTGGGGCAGCTGCAGCGGTAGCCGCACGAAAACTCCGCGACAAAGCAAGGAAGATTGCTGCCTATCTGTTGGAAGTCAGTGAAGCAGACCTGGAATGGGAACCGGGTAAATTTTCTGTGAAGGGAGCACCGGAAAAATCGAAGACTATCCAGGAAATTGTCTTCGCCGCCTACACCAATCACCCGCCAGGGATGGAAGCCGGGTTTGAGGCTACCCATTATTATGACCCTCCAAATTTGACGTTCCCATTCGGTTCTTATATCTGCGTGGTGGACATCGATAAGGAAACATGCGAAATCAAAGTCAGAAGGTTTGTGGCCATTGATGATTGCGGAAACATCATCAACCCGATGATCGTACAAGGCCAGGTGCATGGCGGTTTGACGCAAGGAATCGCCCCTGCGATGTATGAAGAGTTGATCTACGATGAGGACGGTAATATATTGAATGGAACTTTCATGGATTACCTTGTACCCACGGCCGTAGAATCACCCCATTGGGAAACGGGGCACACTATTACCCCTTGTCCTCATCACCCAATCGGTGCGAAAGGCGTGGGTGAATCACCAACGGTAGGTGCGCCACCGGCTATAGCCAATGCCATAGTGGATGCACTGCTCCCATACGGGATCACCAACATTGACATACCGATCACGCCTTACAAAGTTTGGAAAGCGTTGAAGGAAAAAGGTGTGGTGAAAGCGATTTGATGTGATGTAAAATTCTTTGGGCTTTGCCTATTGGATAACTTGCTGAGCCTAATAGAATTTCAACACCAAATAAGGTGGCCATATCGGCCACCTTATTTTTACTTTAAATAACCTGATGCATACTGAATGCTTTGTGTACGTGTCATGTTGTATTGTTATCGGCTAAACAAAATCGCTGCCAGAACAAGCGCCAGTTCCTGTTAATCAGGAAAGAGTCAAATGAAAATAAAAAGCTTATGAAAACTACTATTGAAAAAGAATTCGTGCTGGAACAGCCCATTGCAAAAGTGTGGGAATATTTGAGCGACCCGACAAAAATCGTTGACTGCGTCCCGGGAGCCTCTATAACGGAAAAAATAGATGACCGCAATTACAAAGGACAGGTCACCACGTCGTTTGGTCCGGTAAAGGCAAGCTACAACGGTGAGATAAACATTTCCGAGTTGGATCAAACCAATTACAACATGACGCTGGTTGGAAAAGGTGTCGACTCAAAGGGAAAAGGAAGCGCTGACATGACCATGAAAGGCAGCCTTGTCGAGAAACAAGGGACGACTTCAGTAAAATTCATTATGGATATTTCTATCGTCGGGATGCTTGCACAATTTGGAGCACGTCTGATCAAAGACGTATCGGATCAGCTGCTCGGCCAGTTCGTAAACAATTTCAAAGACATGTTGGCGGGCAAGGAGGTAGACAATACCATGAAGGGTTCTTCCATGGTCGGCTCGGTTTTGAAAAGCACCATTGGTGGAATTTTCGGTGGAGATAAAAAGTAATTCATGATCAAAGAAGTTTCAGCTTTTGTCAATTCGTTCGATAAATTAGGCTATGTTGTTGATGAGGAGCTGGCAACTATCCTTTACCTGATGACAAGCCTTCAAAAGCCCTTGTTGCTGGAAGGCCACCCCGGAGTGGGTAAAACAGAGGTAGCCAATATCCTGGCGGCTCACCTCGGAACGGAGCTTATACGGCTTCAGTGTTATGAGGGGTTGGATATTCACTCTGCAGTATATGAATGGAATTATCAAAAGCAATTGCTTTCGATAAAGATCCAGGAGTCAAACCAGAAAACCGATACCGAAAAAGAAAAGCATATTTTTGGAGAGGATTTTTTGATGCCCCGTCCACTGTTGAAAGCAATTTCGGGTAAAACCAAATCGCCTGTGCTATTGATTGATGAGATCGACCGCGCGGATGAGGAATTTGAGGCCTTTTTGCTTGAACTCTTGTCGGCATATCAAATCAGTATCCCCGAATTTGGAACGATCAGCGCTAAATATCCTCCTTTTGTTATTCTTACTTCCAACCGCACCCGGGAGCTAAGCGATGCCTTGCGCAGAAGATGTTTGTATCATTGGGTAAATTATCCTGATTTTGAAAAGGAGCTGAGAATCGTCCACAAGCATCTGCCGGATATAAACCAGAAGCTTTCAGCACAACTGGTGCGAACGATACACATATTACGCAATAAGAACCTGGAGAAATCACCTGGTATATCCGAAACGTTAGACTGGGCGATGAGCCTGCATGCCTTGGGTAAAAAGGAATTAGACGAAGAATCTTTTGCGATGACACAGGGCTCTGTCTTGAAGTCATATTCCGATACTGAAAAAATCAAGTCAGCAGGAGTGGCGAATATTCTTGAAGGCGGATAACCCGACAGCCGATTGATTTTGATGTTTTTTAACAATTCAGCGCTACGCAATTGAACCGAAATTATCAATCTTACGAGAGTGTCACACAATCCATTTTAGGCTTTGCAGCCTATGCACGGTCCAATGAATTGAATGTAGGAGTCCGTGAAGCACAGGAGGCCCTGGCAATAGCTTCAACAGGGCTTATTGCAGACAAGGAAGTTTTTCGGTATGCGCTTAAATCTGTTTTCTGTAGTTCGGAAGAAAATACGCGCGTGTTTGATCAACTGTTTGAAAGTTATTGGGGCCAGCCCAAGGCTTTTGTCAAGAGCAGGATCACCATGAAGAATCAGTCGATCATGCAAAAGCAAATGCAACGATCCCTGGTGCTGATGGGAAAGGGAGACAGTAAGGAGGCAAAAGAGGAGGAAGCAAAAAATGTATCCGGGGCAAATGCTGCAGAGCAGTTGAGAAAGACTGATTTCTCCAAATTATCACAAATCGACAGTGAATATTTGGAGAAGCTTGCTGTGAACCTGTGGAAACAGATGAGCAGACGACTGAAGAAGAAACTTAAGCGTTCAACCACTAAGGGAAGGATTGATATACGCCAGACTATCCGCAACAGTATCAGCAGCGGTGGTGCCATGCTGGAATTAAAGCTGAAACACAAAAAGCCAACAAAGAACAGGTTGGTTATTTTACTCGACGTGAGTGGTTCTATGGATAAGTACAGTTTTTTTCTGTTGCGTTTTATCCTTGCCCTTCGTTCACATTTTCAAAAAATCGAAGCCTTTATCTTCAGCACCAAATTGGTGCGCATAACGGAATTCTTAAAAACAAGAGACCTGGATCAAGTGCTCAAAATCCTTGGAACCAATACCGACAATTGGTCGAGTGGCACCAAGATTGGTGATTGCCTGAGGACTTTCAATGATGATTTTTGTAAACGCGCACTGCAAGGACGGTCAATGACCATTATTTTGAGTGATGGGCTGGATACCGGGGAACCGGAACTGCTCGCAAATGAGTTAAGTAGAATAAAGCGGAGGACGCGAAAGCTGATCTGGCTTAATCCCTTAAAAGGTATGGCCGGATATCAGCCCCTGGCGCGGGGGATGAAAGCAGCCCTGCCGGAAATCGATGTGTTTCGCTCAGCGCATAGTTTGGATAGTATTTTGGAGCTTGAAAATTACTTGGCCGATGTCTAACGATTTTTTGGAGAATTATACCCGCATGCTGAAAGAGAAGGCCCCCTTTGCTATTGCGATGGTAGTAAACCGGGTGGTGCCTTCCAGCGGAAAGCCGGGCGACAAAGCCATCATCCTTCAGGACGGGACGATCAAGGGATGGATTGGTGGAGGCTGCACGCGCGGAATCGTGCTGAAAGAGGCCTTATTGGCCATCCGCCAGGGTAAGCCCCGTATGGTTAGCATCGCACCCGGATCGGAGGAGGTGATAAAGCACGGCGTTGTATCTTATAATATGACCTGCCAAAGTGGTGGTTCAGTTTCTGTCTACATCGAGCCGGTTTTGCCTCGTCCGCATATTATAATATTGGGGAAATCGCAAATAGCACGTGCGCTTTCGAAACTTAGCAAGGCAACAGGCTATGAGGTTACCGCCCTCGCAAAAGGTGTGGAGAAGGACGCATTTCCGGATGCCGACCAGTTGGTTGATGACGACCAATTAAGCAGTGACCTTATCACTTCAAATACGTACGTTGTTGTATGTACACAGGGAGAGAATGACTCCCAAGCTTTGTTTCAGGCTGTTCGATCGGGCAGTGGTTATGTTTCGTTTGTATCTAGTTACCGGAAGGCCAACTCCATCTACAATGAACTTAAAAAACAAGGTGTAACCGTTGAAGAACTTAAACGAATTAAAACGCCTGCAGGTCTGAATATCAATGCCAAACTTCCGGAAGAAGTAGCGATCAGCATTCTGGCGGAGATCATAACGCATTTACGCGATGACAAAAACATGGAGGGCAAGGAGGCGGGATCCGAGTTGAATATGGACGAATATTTTATCAATCCTGTATGCAATATCCCCATTCAGAAAAGTACAGCTAAGTATGTAATACCATACAAAGGGAAAGACTATTTTTTCTGCTGCGATGGTTGCAAAGTTTCGTTTGAGCAGGACCCGGATAAGTTCGCGCTGAAAGAGGACCTGAGTGCTTAGCTCCAATGAATAGCACTTGCTAATCTCTTCAATTTCCTGATTCGCACTTTATTTGTTACAAACATCCGCTATTCACTTTTTGGATATCCTATTCACGACACTATTCGTCAATGCCGTAAGTACTGAATATCATTGAAACTGATTACAATCCAAGCGATTTCAGAAATGCTTCGTTATTGGGTTCACGTCCCAGAAATTCTTTCACGAGGTCCATCGGTTCTTCCGAACCACCTTTCGCCAGGATTATGTTCCGATAGCGCAACCCGGTATTTTTTTCCAATACACCATGTTTGGAAAACTCTGAAAACATGTCTTCAGCATATACTTTTGACCACATGTATCCATAATAACTGGCTCCATATCCGTTAAGGTGACCAAAGGCGGTCTGGAAATGAGTACCCGAAATATAAGGGAAGTGCGTGATTTCCATTGTCAGGTCTCGCACAACATCATCAACTGGTATTTCACCAAAAGGATCATATTTGTCATGCAAGGTCATGTCCAGCGTTCCATACAGAATTTGAGATTCTGTAGCAAGGCCTGAACCGACGTTCTTGGCAGCAATCATTTTTTCGTACAATTCCTTCGGCAACACTTCACCGGTTTCATAATGTTTCGCAAATAGTACCAGCGACGTATAGTCCCAAATCCAATTTTCGAATATTTGTGACGGGGCTTCTACGAAATCTCGGGCTACCGATGTTCCTGATTGTTTCGAAAGATCGGCGGTCGTAAGCATTTGATGGAGTACATGTCCGAATTCATGGAACAAACTTCTCACCTGACTATGTGGCATCAGTGAAGGCTTGTCGGGTGTTGGTGGAGGAAAATTACATACCAAGGTGGCATTAGGAATCTGGTAACCCCACGGTGTAGATTTTCCCTTGATCATGCCAAAGCAAGCGGCATGTTTGTATTTATTGTCGCGTGGAAAGAAGTCCAGGTAGAAACGACCAATCAATTTGTCATTATCATACACTTCAAACTCCCTTACATCCGGATTCCATACGCTTGGATCCTGTACCTCTTTATAAGTGACATTGAAAAGTGACTGTGTTATCTGGAAGAGGCCATCAAGTGCGGCATCCAACGGGAAATACGCTTTGATTGCCTCCTCATCAACCTGGTATTTTTCTTCCAACAGTATATTGTTGACAAATGAATTCTGCCAGGGTTGAATAATCCCAGTAGCTCCGGTACCACGATAGTTTCTTGCATCCAGCAGTTCCTGATAATCAATATCGGCCTTGGCTTTTACGCTTGATGAAAGTGTGTGTTCAAAATTCCATACGGTTTCTGTGTCTTTCGCCATCCGGTCCGCAACTCTCCAGGCTGCATAAGAACTATACCCAAGAAGTGTTGCCATCTCCTTGCGCTTTTGCAATAGCCTTTGCAAAGTTTTTGTATTCTTGTCTGCTGCACGGTTATAATACTTCATATAGAGCGCTTGTCGTGCTTTGTCTGACTTGGCAAATTTCATGAATGGCTGGTATGATGGATAGGAAAGATCGACCCTATAAGTGCCATTGGGCAACTTGCGCGCGTCCTTATAATCTTTCGACAGACCTTCCATATCTTTTTCGCTCACAATCAGAAAATCCTGGTAGGCAGCAATATTTTGATCAAAGGCGTTGCCAATTTCCGTGATCTCATCTTTGATAAGCTTTAGAGTATCGCGTTTTTCTTTTGACAAAGCGAAACCATTGCGCTCAAAATCCTCCAACGTTTCTTTCAAAAACTTCACTTGATAATTCTTTGTCAGGCCGGATGCTTCTGATGTCTTCGAATAGTCTTTTACCGCCTGATAGAGATCTTCGCTCAGCGAGATTTCATTTCCGAATTTTTCCATTCTTGTAAACGATTCAAGCGCAGCATTTCGAATGAGCGAATCGGGATGCGTGCTTTGCATTAACTGCGACACGCTGGCTATTCGTTCAAGGTCATCGTACAAGTCATCCAGGGCAAGCATCGTATTGTCAAAAGTCCTGTCACCGGCATCTATCTGGTATATTTTCTCCAGTTCTTTTCTGCAATGTGCGATAACACTATCCGCGCCTTGTGTAAAATGCTCTTCCTTGAGATTGGAAAAATTGATGGGCTTGTTGAATTCGTTGAATAATGGATTTGCTTGTATCTGGAAGTATGTGTTTGGTGACTCCGCTGGTTTGGAGCATCCTGTTGCAATGACAAATGCCAGAAATACGAGTTTCCGATTGATAATCATGGTGAATAAAATTAGGTTGCGCAAATATGTGATGTTCTTCCCGCAGAAAGATAGTATTTTTTAAAATTAGTGAAGATTTATCAAACCCAAGCTGCACCAGAAACAGTGAAGCATTTTAGTTTCCAATTAATTAAATTACTGTTTATACACTCGAATACAATTGGTAGCTTTTATTAAAGACGCTAAACAAATCATGATATGATTAATTTCAAAGAAAAATATGGCCAGTATGCCTTGGTTACCGGAGGCACCTCAGGAATTGGAAAGGCACTTTCGTATGAAATTGCAAAGCAGGGGGTTAATCTGATCTTGGTTGCGAGAGGAAGTGAAGAATTAAAACGTACTGCAGAAGAAATCAAATCCAGGTACAACGTAGATGCTGTAACGATCCAGGCCGATCTAAGCAAGAACGAAGGCATAGCCCAGGTCATGAGAGAATCAGAACCTTTTGAAGTGGGTCTGTTTGTTCCTGCCGCGGGGCTGGATACGAACGGACTGTTTTCAAAAATAAATATTGATAAAGAATTGGCGCTACTCCAGCTTAATGTGATCTCAACACTTTCATTGACGCATCATTTTGTAAAAAGTATGATTGATAGAAAGCGAGGGGGCGTATTGCTGGTGTCCAGCTTGTCCGGACACATGCCTAACCCATACCTATCAAATTATGCAGGTTCAAAGGCTTATGTCCTAAACCTTGGCCTGTCGCTATATGGTGAATTAAGGCAAAAAGGCATCGATGTGAGTGTATTGTCTCCGGGGCTTACAGACACACCGATGGCCAAGGGTACCGGTATTGATTGGGATAAAACACCCATGAAGAAAATGGAGGCAGGCAAGGTAGCGGCAATAGCCATTAAACAACTTGGCAAGAAGGCATCGATTGTGCCGGGAGGCATCAATAAGATGATGGCTTTTATGGCCAAATACTTGATGCCTTTTGGTATGGGTAGTAAAATGAACGAGGGCATGATGCGCAAGGCATTGCCATTGGATAGAATATAAAGTCAAGTTTTACAATCAACAGGGAGAAATTTCGGCGCTTGCTGCAATCTTCACGACTTCCGGCACGTATAGAATTGATAGATAAAGTGTTTTTGAGTAAGTTGATTTATTGTGTTTGAAGCAAATAGTCAAACGTTAATTCGATAGTACTGAAAAATGAATACAAGAAAGGATACTGAAGTTGGTAAGGCACTGAAGGGGGATTTATCCCGCCGAAGATTTGTGGGTGTCACCAGCATGCTTGTCGCAGGGACGGCTTTGAAATTAAATGCCTCCTGTATTTCTGATATTTCTGCTAATGAGCCTGAGCCAATTATTGATATTCATCAGCACACAGATTACACCGGGCGTGACAACAAATATTTGGTGCAACACCAACGG
>Ga0224510_10001797_pt1 | contig 13644 bp, 8 predicted proteins | sample SF_May12_sed_USG_FD_170161 | JGI IMG/M metagenome (GOLD analysis project Ga0224510, IMG submission 170161) | Sediment microbial communities from San Francisco Bay, California, United States - SF_May12_sed_USGS_4_1 | ecosystem: Environmental > Aquatic > Marine > Sediment | place: USA: California... | reverse complement strand
ACATACAATGAAATTATAAATTTTAATGCGTTAACTTCAAACTAAAATGTACAGAGTAGTTTGTGTACTGTCCAATACATTTCTCAACCTAAAACAGCAAAAAAAGTTCACAGACTACCATTATAGAACAAATAACAGCAAGAGCGCCATTAAAAGTAAATAATTTTGAAGCAAACATTGATGGATATGCACTACTCAATATTTGAAAATTGTTTCAATACAAACTAATTCTTTTGTAAAAATTGTACATATATACATGTATATAGATCTACTTCTGTGTGCATGTCAACATTTACAACAAATATGACATCTGGTATCAAAAAAGCTTACAAAGGGTGACTTAGCCAACTAAAAACTTTTACTCTCAAGTTTCATAAGCACACAATTTTATAAAGAATTACAACTCAGTAATGTGGATCAACTATAGTAAGAAAACCCACAAAATAGTTTTAGTCTCTACTTTCAAGTCTTATAAGCACAATTTTTTATAAAGAAACACACCTCGGTAATGGGGATCAACTATAGTAAGAAAACTCACAAAATACTTATAGTCTCTACTCTCAAGTCTCATAAGCACAAACATTTTATCAATACATAAGAATGTCTAAATTTTAAGAAGAGGGTCCAATGGGCCCTGGGTCTCTCACCTGAGGAAAAGGTCAAAGGTCACAGTGGAGCCATTTACAGAGAACCCCAAAGGCATTATTCGAACAACTTTGGTAGATTATGTTACTAGTATATACCAAATATAAAAGCTCTGGGCTTTTCAGTTTCCAACAAGAAAGAAATGTTTCTAATTGCATTTTCTTCTGAGGTACAAAATTTGTATGTCGGTCAGCCTGCGAATTAGTCTATAAGCCCGAAACCAGAGTCGAGTAAAAAGCCGAGTAAAAGGCCGGTCGGTCGATTAGAATTGTTTGCATGGTAGCCCGACCGGTCGATTTAAATTTTGAAGTAAAATTCTAAATAAAGAAACAAATTAAAATAAAAAACTGATTGTGGAGTTAATTTTTCGTAAGAAAACACAAGCAAGATTTAAATTAGTGCAAGTCAACTAATTTCTAATACAATTTGTATGAATTATGACCACAACAAAAAGTTTGTGCTATTAAAATTACATACGGGCTATGGAAAATTTTATTTCAATAGCCGGAAGGGCTATAATCGAAAAATAATTATGGCGCAGACCAGTGATAATTTTTCGTTTCAAAACTATGGGATAAAAAAGTGCACATGTTGGAAAACAATGGGTTTTTCGGGAAAACAATGGGTTTTTTTGGAAAACAATGTTGTTGTTTTTTAAAAGCAATCTTTTTTTACACGACTTCACACATGATTTATTTTGATTATAAAGCATATCAAAATAAAAACTATTTATGTTTTACATAAACTTTCTTTTCATAACACAATCCCACATAGACGTCACAGTCTTATAGGCCATGTTATTCAAAAACAGTGATAAAATCTCCTCTGTTTTGCACTTCTCCACTCTGAAATTACTTCTTTTTAGTTGTCGAAAATCATTGCGTTTTTTAAGCGCACATATTTTTAAACTGTGCGTTTTTCCCAGAAATGTGCGTGAAAAACGCAAAACGCAGACCAAAAATTATCACTGGCGCAGACTGACGTCGTTAGTTTTGAACCTTTGTGAATGTGTGTGAGCATGTGTGTAGAGGGGGGTTGGTGTAACTACCTTTAAGAGGTATTATTTGTACCTCGGTAGTTTTGGACCTTTGTGAATGTGTGAATGTGTGAGTGTGTGCGTGTGGATGGGGGTTGGTGTAACTACCTTTAAGAGGTACGACATAAGACTACACACCTTCCATCAGAGGTACGTTTTAATGCTTGCATGTGTGCATATTTGCGTTCATATGTCGTCATCAACAATTGCTTCATAGCACTACCCTTCTGCACTACTAACAATTACCAATTCTAAGAATTAATTTGTTAACATAAAATTACAATGAGCCTGTTACATTTTTGAATACCATCATTTTGGATGTATTTCCTTTGCAATCACATATAAGAATCCTAATCATTCCTGTGAAGTTTGGTCAAAATTCAATGAGTGGTTTCAGAGGTGTAGTTGTTTAAACAAATTGTTGACGCACTAACGGACGGACGGATGATGAACGACGGACAATGGGCCATCACAAAATCTCAAAGTGCTCCGGTGAACTAAAAATTGGTAATGTAAGAAAAATCTACATGCTTACTTTTGTTTTCTTTAAGACGTACATTGAATACACATAGCTTTAACTTAAGTTGAAGATTTAACAACTTTGCGTTTGTCTGCTGTTATCCAATTGTGCACAGTCTTTTTAATTTTTGTCCAGGACAGGTTTTCCAGAATTTTATGCTTCTTTTGCGCGTTGGTACAGTTAATCATTTTCAGCTCACGTCGAAATGTAATGTTGGCACTGAACTGTTTTCGAAGAAGCGCACTCTGTTTACTTGTCAGTTTCTGGATTGTCATACCTGAAACAAAAGTATGATAAGTTTTTTAGGGTTATTGATTATTTTTTATTGTTTTTAACACTACCTTAATCAAGGTGATCAGCTATCATTTTCTTTTGGATACACTGGAACCCTGGTGATTACAAATTGTTTAAAGTTGTAACAAAGACGAAAAAAACAATTATAACATAACAATGTTTATAGGTATCTGTTTCATGTTAATTATGTCTGATGCATTACCCGTATCTATACACGTGTGAAGTAGAATGTTTTATAGATTGGATCAATTGAGTAGTTTCAAATTTTGCATGACAACAATAGTTAGGAAACCATGTTCACAATACAGTAAAATTAGATAATAACAAAAAGGCTTCTGACCTATGAAAGTTTACTTTAACTGTTTAGAGATAATTCCAGTTCCTTAGATGCAAAATATATTATTGTTCAAAGTAATTTCATACCTTTTAAGATGCTGTGTTATTTATCTGTTTCCTTGGCTGTATTGTATCGTGATCGCTATCCATGTGAACTGTAACAACAACATAAAACCAATACATGTACTCAACTCAATCCAGTATAAAACAGTTTTATGTACTTGTTAACAATGTTTAGGAGTTTTATAATGCCCTCAATTTACTTTTCTACATTGTTTTGATATAAATGAGTTTGTAAATGTGAAGGTAAATATGATAGTCACTACAGAAATAAGTCACAGTGAAATTGTATTAAGAAGATATCAGTAGTTAAGGTAGAGGAACTGTAATACAGAACGTGACTTTGTTCAATGTCATGTGACATTGCCATCATTTACGGCACTTGGAGCTTACAGTTAGTTTTGAACAGAAAGGGATTGTTTTAACAGCTATGAAAAAGTTCCGTAAAGAATTACCATAATTGTTTAAGCTTAGGGCAGAAACCTTTGGCCCATCACGACCTCTACGATGATGTGCCTTGCCCCTGGCGCTGAGAGCGAGTTCCTGCATGCGACCTCCCCTTGGCGAATCCTATATACAAAAACCAAAGTCTCAGTTTTAGATATCTTATCACATCACCACATAATTAAAGTAACAGATTCACGAGTTTAAGCTTTTACGCTCAATCGAATTGAAAAAGTAGAGAGCGAAACTGCAAAAAAGGGTTTCAAATGGATAACAGTTAACTTTATAGCCGTCTCATGACAAAACAAGCATCTAGTTCAAAATTGTAGTTTTGTTTATTTTACATACTCTTTAACTTTGCGGAGCAACAGCCTTAAATATCTTTAATAAAACGTTTAGCCTGTTTATAGTTCTGTTTATATATTATTTGTGTTGCTTGTGTTTCTTTTGAGCATAATGTACAAACCTACCTTCAGCATTGACCGTTTCCTTAAAGCCTTCATCACCGTCCGACTCGTTGTCGTCTTCATCTTCACTGGAATGTGGCGTTTCTGGGTAAATAATAAAAAGAAAGATAAGAGTATTCAAATATATTTTTAGATCAAACTTCGCAGTTCATGTTTGCAAGCAAGAGTGGCGAAATCTCAAAAATGTATACTTGTCAACGGACAACTGGTTGTAAAAGGGCACTTGGTACCAAGGTACTACTTGCCCGTACACAAATAAATACAAAGGCAAGATTTGTCAACGTAATGATTTAATGAATGCACTTTAAATGCTTTCGGTTTAAATTGCTCTTATATTTTCACTTTAATTTTCATAGTTAACAGTTCTAATTAATTTGATTAAAAAATATATCTATTAGTATCTATGTGTATTAGTATTAGCTGCAACTTTTGGAAATAAAATGGTGTTCTTTAGACATCCTAAGATCAGGTTTTTACTTGTCCACGGACAAGTCAACTGGAAACAATTACTTGTTCGGAGCAACAAATGTACAACTCGGACAACACGGATAATTGATTTCGCAACCCCTGTTTGCAAGACACAACTGCACAGGTTAACATTTGCCGTCAGCACTAATCAAAGGCAGATAAAAGCTTTAGACATAGCAAAAGTACTGAATAGTACTTTATGGAATCGCAAACAGAACATAGATTTATGACAATTCTTTTCTTCTTTTAATAAAAAATCTTCAGTGTGCATCTTACAAGTACATGGCATAAAAACTATACTGCCTCATTATCAACATGTACACACTGTTATCATTATCAATAACAAACAAGGAAACATTGAATGCGTCAAAAGGATTGTTGAAACTTATTGAAAATATTTTAGGTCTAAAATCGACCCACGACTCGATCTTTATAAACTAGAACTACCGATGTAAGTGATTCATACCCCTACCATTGTGCATTATAAAGCGGAAGCAAGAGTAAGATGTGTTGTGGAAATTACTCAGTTGGGGAAAACTTTTGAAGGATATCCTGACATTATAGGAATAATCAATATGAAATTAACAAGCAGACTCTACATATTGTCTGCTATTGATTGAAAGGAAATTGAAGGACTGTGTAACTGTGACCTTGACCTTGAACTGACACATAGGCAACATGGGCTCTGCACATCCCCTAGTTGAGGTGAATGTGTCATTCATGATTGAAGGAAATCCTTCAATTAGTTAAGGAGTTATAAAGCGGACGCGACATAATGTGTAATATTTGTTTGTTAAATATTTGACCTTTAACTGTGATCTTGACCTTGAGCTGACACATGGGCAACATGGGCTCTGCACATCCCCTAGTTGAGGTGAATCTATCATTCAAGATGGAAGGAAATCCTTTCATCGGTAAAGGAGTTATAGAGCGGACACGAATTGGAGACAGACGGACGGACGGACCGACTGACCGACACAAAAAGAGATTCCAGTATAGCCCCCCCACATTTCGTGGTGGGGGTATTATTAAGGAACTGAAATCCCAATTAAATGTAAAAAATAAGCTTGGTATTTTTGTTGACATAATAAATGTACCTCAAAATGTATGTGTGTGGTTAAACTGCAAAACATGTTATTGAACAGAATGTCTGTAGTTTGCAATTCTCGAAAATATTCAGTCAAACATGTATTAAGAGACCACTGAGACTGTGCAATTTACAGCGAAACCGACAATAAGGACCACTATTTGGACAAATGCATTAAAGTATTAAATTTTTAAAAGCAAACATTCGCAATAAATGATTTTTTCTGAATATGGTACATGTTGTCTAGGGCTGGGACGATCCGGTCATCAGCCGTATCAATACGTATTCGATACGGACCTTGCGGATACGATATGTATTCAATACAATACACTTGTACACGACTTAAGGCTTCAAACTCAAATTTCGAAAATTTCAAAAACCGTGCGAATGTTTTGTATTTATCTATACAGTGAATCCTACAAATACTAGTTTTAAATTATGATTGATCTTCCCGCAAAATTTAAAGTTCAACATAATTAGGATAAAACTTAATATGCCCAAGTACTAGTATATACTAAATAAAAAAGCACTGGGCAATTCAGTTTCAAACAAGAATGTTTTTGATTGCATTTTCCTTCTGAGGTACAAAATTTGTACCTCGGTAGTTTTGGACCTTTGTGAATGTGTGTGTGTGTGAGTGTGTGTGTGTAGAGGGGGATTGGTGTAACTACCTTTAAGAGGTATTATTTGTACCTCGGTAGTATTTCAAGGTGCGTACAGATTTTAGATAGATAGATTTATTTCAATATATAATGCACAAAGAAACATGGCATTGAATTGCAACAATAATCATACATATAAACATATAACAAATATGTATGTATCATGCTAAACAATAAGACTTGCTGACCTAAAATTCCATGACTTTTCCATGACTTTTCCATGATAAATTTCAATATTCCATGATAGCAAATTTCATCTGTTTAACAACACCAGTGCTCAATATCGTTTAGAAAAAAATATAAAAATGAGTTCATTCATTTATTTAATAAAATGCATTTAAATGAATGTTTTTTTAATTATTACTTTAATGTACTTTTAATTTTATCGTAGACGTATAAAGTTAAATAGTTCATTTTTCTTTTAAGCGATTAATATTTGGCAAATAATATAATTCAAGGATATTTTATAAGAATTCCATGAATATTTTGAGAAATTCCATGTTTTTCCCTGATAATTTTTCCAAATTTCAGAATTCCCTGAGTTTTCCATGACTTTTCCAGGTCTGTACGCACCCTGTATTTTGTATTGATCTAAACAGTGAATCCTACAAATAATAGTTTTAAAACAAAAAATTTGATTTTCCCACAAAATTTAAAGTTCAACATTATTAAGATCAAACTTTATATTCTCTTAAAAGTATTTTGTTAAATTGTATGAAAATCAAGTGTGAAACGATTAGTTTGGGTCCGAAATAGTCATTATTCTTTGCAGCTGTCACCAAGTGTGAAACAAATATTTTGTGTCCGGAATAGTCATTGTTTTTTGCAGCTGTCATCATCATATGTATCGGTACAGCATGATGGTCGTATTGATACGTATCGGTTGATATCTGTATCGATACTGTACTGATACTGAAAGTATCGTCCCAGCCCTAATGTTGTCTATATAGTTTTACATATGCAACTCAAAACAATAATATCTTCAAAACCATGTGTTCAATTTTGTTGAAATATAGTTAACATGATTTTAGGGAAAAAAACAAACCTTTTTTGTGAATGAATGCATTTGGTATACAAGAACAATTTGAACATTTATCAACATACTCTGCTGATCATAAAAGGCTTTAATTTGTCTGTTTTTCTAAAATGAAGAAAACTTGATGTGAAATTAACTTGAATCCATTCACAGAGAACCACTAATGATGTACAACAAATATCAATTCTCTAGTAGATATTGACAAGAAAACGTTATATACCAAATATAAATGCTCTGGGCCTTTAGATTTCAGACAAAAAAGTTGCATTTTAAAAACAATTTTGACCCCAGGGGCATAATTTGAAAAAAATTGGTAGAGGACCTGTAGATGATGCTATATACCAGTATCTTGTACTTTCAGACAAGAAGATTTTTTACAGTAAGTTTAAAAACCTATTTTTGACAATTTACGTGACTTACTTATCAGCCACATGAAATGGTTTGAACAACTTGGGTAGAGGACCACTAAGGGATCGTTTCTGTGAAGTTTGGTAAAAGTCCATTAAGTGGTTTCAGAGAAGAAGTTGTTTAAAAAATGTGTTGAAGGATGACACACTGACGATGGACAATGGGCCATCACAAAAGCTTACCTTGAGCACTTTGTGCTCAGGTGAGCTAAAATACATAATAACATGCATGACACTTACTTTTCTCCGAAAGACCTCCTCGTCGCCATAATCATAACGCAATTCATCTCCTTCATCCACATCTCTGATGGTATATATTTTCAAGTCCATGCCTTCAAGCTTTACTTTGCAGTTTGGACGTTTGTATTCAGCATTGATGTATTTCCAATGCAAGAGGAGTTTGTACCATCCACACTGAAAGAAATATGTTTTGTTCAAAGTTAATTAAAGAATCATCACCTCTGTCATTGGCTTGCGAAGCATAATCTGAACTACTTACTGTCGCAGTGAATTGCAAATTATTGGTTTCAGTTTAATCTGTGTAAAGAGACACAAACCCACAAAAATATAAGTCTATACAACAATTACAAAATTAGTAATTTTATATCCTAAATTTAATACTGTAGTTCAATTCACTGATCTGAACACACTTTGTTGAAAGTCATTGGTCATAGTAAGTGGATGCTAAAAACCTAATTATAAATATTAATAGTCAATGTTTTTCTGTTAATAATGTCTAAAAGAAAGTTTAAAATGTATAATAAAGCATTGTTTTTGGTGAGAGACTTTTTATCAACAACAAAATATATTTAATTTTGATAATCAGTGTCAAAAGTCATGTTTTAAAGCCACCAGAGCACGGTTTGGAAAGTAACATAAGAAACAAGAGCCGGTCGGAACCGGGTAATGCTCCCCGAATAGGTATTGGACACAGAGAAGTAAATTGTCAAAAAGAGTTGTAAAATCTGACTTCAATTAACAAAGTTTTGGGCCAGACACGATTTTGATGCAAGGTAATGCTGTGACCTTGGCTTTCAAGGTAGCAACCCAAATGTTGCAGGCGACACGTTGTCTCAATATGGTGGTCATTCCTGTGAAATAGTTGTAAAATTTGACTTCAAATCACAAAGTTATGTGCCGGAAACTATTTTGCTGAAAGGTCATACTGTGATCTTGACATTCAAGGTAGCAACCCAAATATTGTACGCGATGCGTTGTCTCAACATGGTGATCATTTATATGAAAAAGTTTTTAAATAGGACTTCAAATAAGACAGCTATGGGCCGGATAACTATGCTGAAAGGTCATGCTGTGACCAAGACCTTCAAAAAGCGACTCAAATGTTGTGCGCGACATGTTGTCTCAACATGGTGATCATTTATGTGAATAGTTTTTAAATAGGACTTCAAATAACGAAGTTATGGGCCAGACACAATTATGCTGAAAGGTCATGATGTGACCTTGACCTTTAAAAACGACACAAATGTTGCGTGCGACACGTCGTGTCAATATGATGATCAATTATGTAAAATAATTGTAAAATCTGACTTCAAATAACAAAGTTATGGGCCGGACACGATTTTGCTGAAAGGTCATGCTGGGACCTTGACCTTCAAGGTAGCAGCTCAAATGTTGCACGTGATATGTCGTCTCAATATGGTGATCATTTCTGTAAAATTGTTTCAAATCCAACTTCAAATAACGAAGTTATGGACCGTACACGATTGTGCTGTAAGGTCATGCTGTTGACCTTCAAGGTAGCAACCTAAATGATGCGTGTGACACGTCATCTCAATATGGCGATCATTTCTGTGAAATATTTTTGAAATCTGACTTCAAATAACAAAGTTATTGGCCTGACACGATTTTGCTGCAAGGTCATGTTGTGACCTTGATCTTCAAGTTAGCGACCCAAATGTTGCGCGCGACATGTCGTCTCAATATGGTGATCATTTCTGTGAAATATTTTTGAAATCTGACTTCAAGTAACAAAGTTATTGGCCGGACACGATTTTGCTGCAAGGTCATGTTGTGACCTTGACCGTCAAGGTAGCGACCCAAATGTTGCATGCGACACGTCGTTTCAATATGGTGATCATTTCTGTGAAATATTTTTGAAATCTGACTTCAAGTAACAAAGTTATGGGCCGGACACGAATGGGACGTACGGACGGACTGACAAACTGACAGACGGACGGACAAGGCGGCGTCTTTAAGCTCCCCCGAAATTTTTCGGGGAGCATAAAAATCTAAACAATACCTAAAAGTCTAAATAACTCTGTAATAAAGCATACACAATAGGTACCGTGGGCTAGTTTTGAAGAAAAAAGTGCACAAACCAGGACATTTCCAATATACAATTCATAATGAGGGGAAATCCTTTTCTTGTCTATGGACACAAAAAGGATTTACCTCATATTACATGTACCTTTCATCTTTTTAAATATGTAGTCAAGAAATGTTTTAGTGTCGGCCATATTTCATAACATTTGGTTGAAAAGACTCTTACCTAAATCATATTTTAATATAAGTTCTTTTAACCAAATTTTCTGTACTCGAGCTACTTTAAGTGATCTTGTTTTAATTTACCAACATGACATTCCAAAAAGTAGGAATAGTAGGATTATTTTCTTAAACGGTAGGGAAAAGTAGGGCTCTGGATCAAAAAGTAGGGAAAAGTAGTGTCTGCTGGTCAGCCTGGGTAATACGTTATGTTTTATTTCATTTTGCTGTCCTAAAATTGAGAATTAAACAGTAACACCATTGCACCAAAGTAATCTTGCACAAACGCATTGTAATTTAATGTTAACAACCCAAATTATTTGTTAAAAGTAGTGCAATAAAAATGTTGATAAAAATGTACATTTGTCTTGACATTTGTTTAAACAATGACAACAGAATTCGTACCTCGGAAGGAAAATGTACCTCTGATGGAATGTGTGTAGTCTAATGTTGTACCTCTAAAAGGTAGTTACAGCAATCCCCGCCCACACACACACACACACGGACAAAGGTCCACCGCAATTGACCTATCGACAGCCCGCCAAAATGGCGTCTTGATGGACCGGCTTTGTCGGGCCATCTTTTGTATTCACTTTTCAATCACCCCTATGCAAATCGCTATCGCCATTACCTAGTCCGATAATTGGTCCGTAATATTTAAATGAAGCGATATGGCTTTCATATGAAAATAAGTATTCGGGCCAGGGATGCGTAAATCATGAAGACCAAGGCAGGTGGGCGGGCTGTCGATAGGTCAATAGCTCACCAGAAGTATGTTGTGCTCAGATGAGCTTCAACTTAAAGCAGGCAATGCCTTCAAAATCTAAAGATTACTTACCAGTAATATTTTCCATGTAGGAACCGGGGTCTTTTTGAGCACACAGTCGCCTCTCCCCTTCTACATCATCTATGAGCTCCCCAATATATTTACAGACATATGCGCCTTTCTTCAAACCTTTTGCGGTGAAAACGTCTGAACCTGAAATGATTAAAATGCCACAATTTAAAACAATAGAAATACATTATGCCCACCTTCCGATATGGGGCGGGGAATAAGGATTATTAAACAGGATCTTGATTTATTATAATGCATTTGCAAAAATTGTCAATAGAAAAGTGGCAATATTAAAACGTAATCTAATTGAAATATATCAGCAAAACTCAAACGATGCAACTGACAAGTAGGTATGAATGGCCTTGACACACTTTCAAACAAGTGTTACTATACTTATTACTCAAAACACATTCTTAAAAAATCTTTTAATCTACTAAATAATGCCAAAGTAATTACCAATGAAGCTGTTTATGAACCGCACCTCCTGCATGCACCTGTCTTCCAATGACAGTTCATCATCATCATCATCATCATCAGGTTTCGTTTTTTTCCTGAAAATATATTTAAGACATAGGAATGGGAAACAAATATTTCTTTCCTGTTGCCAAAAGGCCAAATAAAAAATACTGTTCTGGTACCTGTTTAAAAACATGAATGGTTAGTAGGCAATGATTGTTTTTCTTATTTGCTCACCTGAGCACAACATGCAGAGAAAAGGTTATATCTACACATGTAGTTATGTCAAATTTAGAATAAAGAGGTTTTATATACGCATCTCATTTATCTCATTTTCTGTGCTTAAATCGTGACTTTCCTAAATTTAAGAGGTTTGTTTTGAATCTCTGTGCATGACTATGGCCGTATCAATTTTAAGGGAACACTAAACATGCAAAATTTAACGGTGGAATTTTGCGGAAAAAATATTATTTCAGTACTGTGGTTTTACACTTCAATTTCTGTGCGTAAAGTTATGCAAAAGTATGGCTTAACTTTCAAACATGGAATTAATCTTATTACATTTTGTCAAGTATATAATCACCCTCAACACCTGACAATGGATAGTTTCACAATTTCTTAATCTCCGCCCAAAAATGGCTAAATCTATTTGTATATATGATAACGCTTATCACAAACAGGAACCATGCTTTCCATTGTTTAAAGTTACCCTTGAATGAGTGCATTTAACCATACACCTTATTTTCATAAATTTTCACCTAAATCATAAGTATATAGCCCTATAAATAATAAACTGCAATACTATTTAGATCTGATTCCATCGAAACACTGGGATGTAACTGGATATACATTCGCGAATATTTTAAATTCTAGCCGTTTGTAAATGCTTTTAGGATCAAACGTTTTCAAACGAAGTTAACTCATTCGCATACGGAAACATTCGGGAATGCTATTTTTATAAACGTATTGAGTTAAACTGTTAAGGTCCTAGTGTTATCACAAACATATGACTTACAACATCAAACAGTGAAATAAGAAGACACTCTTTTAAGCTTTTAAATATATTGTGATATATTGTTATTATATAACACATATTTCAGTAGTACTAATCAAGCACAACAATACGGGATATGACCTTTACAATTAATAAATACACAAATTACTGTTGATTACGTGTTCAAACTTACATGCAAGAAATGCATAACTTCTGATCAGTTAAAAGTATTGAAAATAGAAGCTTATTTAGTGGTTATAGGATACAAGAAAATGTTACCTTTATATATTCAATAAACAATGTGGAAATATAATTAATTGTAAAAATTTCATAAACAGGTAATGCCAAACCGAAAACAGAAGCCTTCTACTTTCGGTTTACCATCAGATGTTGATGTTTATTTACAAATGATTATGTTTCTAGATTGTTTATTTAATATATCAAGGTAACATTTTCTTGTATACCATAAACATTTTATATGCCTTCCTTTTCAATACTTATAAATGATGGGAAGTTATGCATTTCTTGCACGTTAGTTTGAACATGTTATTAACAGTAATACGTGTATTTATGAATTATAAAGGCCATACACCGTATTGCTTTGTTAGATAAGTTCTAAAAATATATATATTATATCTTAATAATCAAAATATACTGAAAAGCTTAAAAAGCGGTGTTTTATTATTTCCGTGTTTGATGTTGTAAGCTATATATTTGTGACAACACTAGGACCTTAAGTATTGCCAATTTTTAATCTGATCTGACCATTTACGGAAATAATCGAAGGGCTTCACGCCAAATTATAAATCGTATTGACTACCTGGTCAAATAAGAAATTGGATTTTTAGAATGGCCAGAAATATGTTACAGAATGAGTTTCTTAGTTGACAAACTGTGTCAATATTAGTTAAAATATGCATTTCATAACAATAAGGTGTTTATTTGACAATGTATTTAGATGAATTTGGCCAGTAATAAATCTTTAAACTAGGTCAGATTGTCATTTTACCATAAACCTATCATTCATTGGATTAAAATTGTACCGTTATATTTTATCCCGATTGACAGTTGTGTAACTTATAATCCATTAGTCACATGACTGTCATCATCATGTGATAGCCCATTATGATTTTCTTATAGCTAAGTTTTACGGTCTGTTTCCCACTGCAGGCTATCACGAATTTAATGCAAGCCTAACGTCCAATACTTCCCCTATAGTGCTCGCTTTAGCAATTCCCAAAATTGTTATGGTCAAAAGTTTTACATAAATCCTCATTAGGTGTTAAAAGAAAGTAATTGTTTACCGAAAACACAATAACATTTATCAAAAACTACCTTTTATTGTTAAATATAAACGAAAATACAAATCCACTTTCTGTTTACACTAGCATGACC
>Ga0224510_10001796_pt1 | contig 13650 bp, 17 predicted proteins | sample SF_May12_sed_USG_FD_170161 | JGI IMG/M metagenome (GOLD analysis project Ga0224510, IMG submission 170161) | Sediment microbial communities from San Francisco Bay, California, United States - SF_May12_sed_USGS_4_1 | ecosystem: Environmental > Aquatic > Marine > Sediment | place: USA: California... | reverse complement strand
CAGCGCACGCAGTGCGGGTGAGGGCAGCGAGTGACCGAGTCCCTGCCTCCGGAAGCCGAGATCGCGCGCCTGCGGTGGCGCTGCCGGCGGGGCATGCGCGAGCTCGACGTGATGCTGACGCGTTACCTCGATCGGGTCTGGCCCACGGCGTCACCCGCAGAACGCGCCGCATTCACCGAATTGGTCACGATGCAGGACCCGGACCTGTTCGGGTATCTTGTCGGCCGTAATGTCCCTCCGGAGGAGCAGCAGCGTGCCGTCATCGCGTGCATACGCCGTCTCGAGCCTTGAACTGCCTGCGGTCACCGCGGCGGCTCGGGCGGGCGGCCTGCTCGTCCTCATGGCGACAGTGTTCGTGGCCTGGTGCTGCGTCCGCGCCGAAGTCCATGTCGGCTTCCCGGCGGCCGCGGTCGTGGCCGGCGGCCTGCTCCTCGCCAGCCTGCTGAACGGCTGGCGCAAGGCCCGGCGCTCACCGGTCCGCCGCCTGGAGGCCCGGCCCGACGGGTCGATCTGGCTGCGCGAAGCGGGCACCGAAGAGCCCTTTGCCGTCACCGTGGGACGGGGTACCCGCCTGCTGGGCCCCTCGGTATTCCTCGACCTGCGGGTGGCTTACACGCAGGCGCCGGGCCGCCTGCAGTGCTGGATTACGCCCCTTGATGCGCCGCGGCACGTCACGCGGCGGTGGAGCGTAGTCCTGCCGCTTTGCGGGCGCGTGGCTCGTGCGTGACGGACGCCCCGTTACGCCAGCCCAGCCATGCAAGCCATGCCGAACTTTCCCCCGCCGGACGAGTCTATGAAGTCGCGAGAACCCGGGGACGACGATGCCGGCCTGCCAGCAGGCACCGAGCAGAGCGACCTCGAACTCGTGCGGCGGGCCCAGCGCAATGAACGCGGTGCGTTCGACCTGCTGGTGCTCAAGTATCAACACAAGGTCGTAAAGCTCGTGGCGCGGCTATTGCGCGATCCGACGGAAGCCGAGGACGTCGCCCAGGAAGCCTTCGTGAAGGCGTATCGGGCGCTCGGGTCGTTTCGGGGCGATAGTGCTTTCTACACATGGCTGTATCGGATCGCGGTCAACACGGCCCGCAATTCGATAGCCTCGCGCCAGCGCCGGCCCCTCGACTACGAAGCCGACCTCTCGGAGAGCGAGCAGAACAACGTGGCGGCGCGGCTGAAGCACGACGACACCCCCGAGGCCTCGGTGCTATCCGAGGAGATCCGGGTGACCGTGAACCATGCAATCGAGCAGTTGCCCGAAGACCTGCGCACGGCCATCGTCCTGCGCGAAGTCGAAGGCCTCAGCTATGAAGAAATCGCGGACGCGATGGATTGCCCGGTGGGCACCGTCCGTTCGCGTATCTTCCGTGCGCGCGAAGCGATCGACCGTGCCCTGCAGCCTCTGCTCGACTGATCCCATGCCCACCCCCATGCCTACGATCGTCCAATGCCAGAGAACGCCCTCTGTCCGAGAACGCCATGACTGACCAGATTCGTGAACAGCTTTCGGCCTTGCTCGACGGCGAATTGCCCAAGGACGAGATGGGCCTGCTCGTCCGGCGCCTCGAAAAGGACGCCGCCCTGCGCCGCGCCTTCGGCTCCTACGCGCTGATCGGCGAAACGCTGCGGGCACCGGGCGGACGCATCGCGACAACGGGCTTCGCGGCCCGGGTGAGCGCCGCCATCGACGACACGGCCGGCGTCACCCCCGTCGCGCAGCCGGGCCTGGCAGCGGGCGCGGAGGCACAGTGGTCGCCGGGGCAGGAGTCTGCCGCTGCCGCCATGAATCCCGCCGCTGCGGCCGGCGCGCAGCGCGTCCCTCTCTGGCAGCGCCCCATGGTGCGCACAGCCCTCGCGGCCAGTGCCGCCGCCGCCGCCGTGCTGCTGTTCCGTCCGGACGCCGCGCCCGTCGTCGCCGACCTTGGACCGCCTCCTGCCGCTTCGGACGCGATGACCAACGCCAGTCCCACGCCGGCCCAGAGCCAGCGTCTCGCGAGCTACATGGTCGTGCACAGCCAGTACTCCACGCCGCTCGTCCGCCGCAACGTGCTCTCCAGCCTGCTGGCGGCCGACCCGGGCATCACGCGCGTCTCCTATGAGATGGGAGAGGCGCCCTGACCGTCAGGCGTGACATGACGCGAGCCGCATTCGTGCTCGCTGCCTGCCTGGCTGCGTTTTCCGCGCATGCTGCGGACGACAGCGCCAAGGACGCGCGCTCCTGGCTCGAGCGCATGTCAGAAGCGCTCGCCACGCGCAATTACGACGGGCTCTTCACGCACGCCACGGGCCGGCAGGTCGAGACGATGCGCATCGTCCACCGGGTCGAGAAAGGCAAGGCGTTCGAGCGTCTCGTCTCGCTGGACGGCAGCGGCCGCGAAATAGTGCGCACGCGCGACGAAGTCCACGCGTACCTGCCTGACCGCCGCGTCGTGCTGGTCGAACCGCGCGGAGACGAAGGCTCTCTGCTGAAGGCGCTGCCCACGCCCGGTCCCAAGCTCGACAAGTACTACGACCTGTCCGTGAGCAAGGGCAGCCGCCTGCTCGGTCGAGAGGTGGCCGTCATCGACGTGCGTCCACGCGACATCTACCGCTATGGCTACCGTCTCTGGCTCGACCAGGAAACCGCCATGCCGCTGCAGACCATCGTCGCGGACGGCGAGGGCAACCCGGTCGAGCACATCCGGTTCACGCAGTTGCAGGTCAAGGACAAGATCCCGGCCCGCGACATCGAGCCGTCCGTCGACGCCACCGGCTTCCAGTGGATCCGGACCGGGCGCAAGCTTGCCGCGATGCCCCAGTTGCCGACCAATGGCGGTTGGCGGCCGTTGCGCGTTCCGCCCGGCTTCCGGCTCGTCGCAAGCCGGCTGCAGTCCATCCCCGGCTCGCCGATGCCTGCGCAGCACCTCATCTTCTCGGACGGCATCGCCGCGATCTCGATTTTCATCGAGCCGGGCGCGCCTTCAGGGCCGCGACCGCCGGAAACGTCCAGCATGGGCTCGGCCAACGCTTACTCGACTAGCGTCAAGGGCCACGTCATCACGGCCATCGGCGAAGTGCCGGCGGCCACCGTCCGCGAGATCGCCAATTCGGTGGCACCCGTCCAGGACGTGCCACCGCCGGCTGCCAACGGCCAGCCGGGCGGCCCCGCGCGCTGACCGCCCGCTCGATGCTCCGCGTCACCGGCGTAGTCACCGGGATCGAAGCCGGCATCGCCCGCATCGAATGCAGTCCCCAAGGCCAGCCGGCCTGCGCCGCCTGCGCCACCGGCCGCGGCTGCGGCTGGCAACGGCCCAACCAGCCCCGCCGCATCGAAATCGACACGTCCCGCGAGGGTGTCACTGCTCTGGTGCCGGGCGATACGCTTGAACTGGAGGTCGAGGAGGGCCGCCTGCTGCGGGCCGCCGGCCGCCTGTACCTGCCGCCGCTCGCCGGCGTGCTGACCGGCCCGGCCGTAGTCCGGCTGCTCGACGTCGAGCACGGCCTGTGGCCATTGCTCGGGGCGGGGGCGGGGCTCACCTTGGGCATCGCGGTCGCGTGGCGCTGGGCCCGGACCGCCGTGCCGCTGCGCTGGCGACCGCTGGTCGGGCAAACCGCGCCATGACCGCCGCAGCCCTGGAACTGCTGGTGCGCGATGGCTGCCAATTGTGCGACGAATTCCTGGTCGAACTGTCGCTGGATCAGCCGGCCCGCATGCCGGACCTGAAGCTGCGTGACGTCGATGCCGAGGCGGTGCTCGCGGCCGAATTCGGACTGCGCGTCCCGGTGCTGCGCCGCGACGGCCACGTGGTCTGCGAGGGCCGGTACGATCGGGCCAAGGTCGCGGCGGCCCTGCAGGTATAATCGCCGGTTTGGGCGCGCCCACCCTCCGGGCCGCTCACTGACCTGCTGCACGGACCCCGCACGACTTTCCTGCACGATCCTGGGCCCTGATGAAACTGATCCGCAACTTCTCGATCATCGCGCACATCGACCACGGCAAGTCGACGCTCGCCGACCGCTTCATCCAGATCTGCGGCGGCCTGCAGGACCGTGAGATGCAGGCGCAGGTGCTCGACTCGATGGACCTCGAGCGCGAACGCGGCATCACGATCAAGGCACAGAGCGTCTCGCTGCGCTACAAGGCGCGTGACGGCGAGACCTACCAGCTCAACATGATCGACACGCCGGGGCACGTCGACTTCTCGTACGAAGTCTCGCGCTCGCTCGCGGCCTGCGAAGGCGCGCTGCTGGTGGTCGACGCGGCGCAGGGCGTCGAGGCGCAGAGCGTCGCCAACTGCTACACCGCGCTCGAGCAGGGGCTCGAAGTCGTCCCGGTGCTCAACAAGATCGACCTGCCGTCGGCCGATCCCGCCAAGGTCATTACCGAGATCGAGGAAATCATCGGCATCGAAGCCGAGGATGCGGTGCGCGTCAGCGCCAAGACCGGCGAGAACGTCGACGAGCTGCTCGAAGAACTCGTGCGGCGCGTGCCGCCGCCGAAGGGCGATCCGGACGCACCGCTGCAGGCGCTCATCATCGATTCCTGGTACGACAGCTACGTGGGCGTCGTGTCGCTCGTGCGCGTCGTCAATGGCTCGATCCGCACTGGCCAGAAAATCCGCGTGTGGACCACCGGACGCGCGCACCAGGTCGACAAGCTCGGCCGGTTCACCCCGAAGTCACTGGTGGCGGACGCGCTCTACACCGGCGAAGTCGGTTTCATCATCGCGGGCATCAAGGAAATCGACGGCGCGCCGGTCGGCGACACGATCACTCTCGACAGCCGCCCTTGCAGCGAGCCGCTGCCCGGATTCAAGGCGATCAAGCCGCGCGTCTTCGCCGGCCTGTTCCCCGTGAGCAGCGACGACTACGAAGCGTTCCGCGACGCGCTGCAGAAACTCAAGCTCAACGATTCCGCCTTGTACTACGAGCCCGAAGTCTCGACCGCGCTCGGCTTCGGCTTCCGTTGCGGCTTCCTCGGCCTGCTGCACATGGACATCGTGCAGGAGCGGCTCGAGCGCGAATACGAACTGTCGCTGGTGACCAGCGCGCCCACCGTGGTGTACGAGGTGATGACGACGGACGGCGAGATCGTCAACGTCGACAACCCTGCCAAGCTGCCGCCGGTGGACCGCATCAAGGAACTGCGCGAGCCCATCATCGTCGCCAACATCCTGCTGCCGCCGGACTACGTCGGGCCGGTGATGAAACTGTGCCTCGAGAAGCGCGGCGTGCAGAAGAAGCTGCTCTACCTCGGCAACCAGGTCTCGATGCAGTGGGAGATGCCGCTCGCCGAGGTCGTGCTCGATTTCTTCGACCGGCTCAAGAGCTGCAGCCGCGGCTATGCGTCGTTCGATTACGAATTCGACCGTTTCCAGGCCGCGCCGCTGGTGCGGCTCGACATCCTGATCAACGAGGACAAGGTCGACGCCCTGTCGATCATCAGCCACCGCGACACCGCCTACCAGCGCGGCCGCGAACTGGTCGACAAGATGCAGGAGCTGATCCCGCGGCAGATGTTCGAAGTCGCAATCCAGGCGGCCATCGGCGCCCACGTCATCGCCCGCTCCACCGTCAAGGCGCTGCGCAAGAACGTCCTGGCGAAATGCTATGGCGGCGACCTCTCGCGCAAGCGCAAGCTGCTCGAGAAACAGAAAGAGGGCAAGAAGCGCATGAAGAACATCGGCCAGGTGGAGATTCCGCAGGAGGCCTTCCTGGCCGTGCTGCAGGTGGGACGCAAGGAGTGAAAGTCACCTCCGCTCTTGCAATGTGACGCAAAGCATTGATTTGACGAGATAAATAGCCAATACTCCGCCCCGTTTCCAGAGGTGCCGCTTGGTCTTCGACTTTTCTTTCTTCCTGGTGGTCGCTGCGCTCGTCACGGGCCTGGTGTGGCTCGTGGATGCGCGCATGTTCCGTCCGCGCCGGCTGGCGGGGGCGGGCAGTGCCGCCGGTGGTCCCTCGGAACCGGTCCTGGTCGAGTACGCGCGCTCGTTCTTCCCGATCATCCTGCTGGTGCTGGTGATCCGTTCGTTCCTGTACGAGCCGTTCCGCATTCCCTCCGACTCGATGATGCCGACGCTGCTCGACGGCGATTTCATCTTCGTCAACAAGTTCACGTATGGCCTGCGGCTGCCGGTGGTCAACACCGAGATCGTGCCGATGGGCGAGCCGCAGCGCGGTGACGTCGTGGTGTTCCGCCTGCCGTCCGATCCGTCCACCAACTACATCAAGCGCCTCGTGGGCCTGCCGGGCGACCACGTCGTGGTGCGCGAGAAGCGCCTGTACATCAACGACGTGCTGCAGGACGTGCAGCTCGACGGTTTCTTCGAGGCGTTCAACAGCACGCCTCGCGCGCAGATCGGCATCGAGAAGCTCGGCGCCGTCGAACACCGCACGCTCTACATCGACGAGCGCCCGTCGTACGACTTCGACGACGTCGTGCCGGCCGGGCACTATTTCTTCATGGGCGACAACCGCGACAACAGCCGTGACAGCCGATTCCCGGAAGTGGGTTTCGTGCCGCAGGACAACGTGGTCGGCAAGGCTGTCCGCGTCTGGCTGAACTGGAACCTGCCGCATGCACCGGATTGGCGGCGCATCGGCCAGGCCATCCGCTGAATACCAAAGGGAGACCTCCGATGAAGCAACGCCAGCGTGGCATGACGTTCCTCGGCATCGTCGTCATCGTGCTGATCCTCGGATCGGCGCTGTATGCCGGCATCAGGCTCGTGCCGGTCTATCTCGAATACTCGAAGGTAGTGCGGTCGCTGAACCAGGTGCGCGACGAGCATGCGGCGATCGACACCAACCAGAACCTGATCCGCCGCTCGCTCGAACGCCGCTGGGACGTCGAGGACATCAGCAGCATCGGCTGGAAGGAAATCGAGATCACGAAGACGTCGGACGGCTTCGACGTGGGCGCGTACTACGAGGCGGAGCAGCCGTTCGTCGCGAACGTGTACCTGCTGGTCAAGTTCGACTACACCGTCTCGATTCCCCAGTGACGGCGGGTCTTGCTGCGCGCCGATGAATGGTCCGCTCGGCGGCTCGGGTATCGCTTCCGTGATCCCGCGCTGCTCGAGGCGGCGCTCACCCATCGCAGCGCCAGCCGCACCAATTACGAGCGCCTGGAGTTCCTGGGCGACTCGGTCCTGAATTTCGCGGTGGCGCTGCTCGCGTTCCGCACGTTCCCTGAAGCGCCCGAAGGTGACCTGAGCCGCTTCCGCGCCGCCCTGGTGAGCAGTCCGGCGCTCGCGGCCATCGGCGCCGAGCTCGACCTGGGCGACCAGTTGCGCCTCGGCACCGGGGAACTCAAGTCAGGCGGCTTCCGCCGCGACTCGATCCTGGCGGACAGCCTCGAGGCGATCCTCGGCGCGATCTACCTGGACGGCGGCATCGATGCCGCGCGCGACGTGATCGAGCGCCTGCTCGGCGATCGCCTGCGCGAGTTGCCTTCCGCCGAAACGCTCAAGGACCCGAAGACGCGCCTGCAGGAAGTGCTGCAGTCCCGCGGCATCGCGCTGCCTGTCTACGCGCTGGAAGAAGTGGGGGGTGAACCCCACGAGCAGTGGTTCGTCGCAAGCTGTGAAGTGGCGGCCCTGGCGCAGCGTGCGACGGGCCGCGGATCGAGCCGGCGGCGAGCCGAACAGGAAGCCGCGCAACACGTGCTGGAGGCGTTGAACCCCTCGGTGGGCCAGACGCAGGAGAAGACATGATGACAGACGAGACCTTGCCGTCAGCCCCGGGTGACGAACCCGCGATCCGCTGCGGTTTCGCCGCGCTCGCCGGTCGTCCGAACGTGGGTAAATCCACGCTGCTCAACGCGCTGATCGGGCAGAAGGTCAGCATCGTCAGCCCGAAGCCGCAAACGACGCGCACGCGCATCCATGGGGTGCTGAACAAGCCGGGCCTGCAGATCGCCTTCGTCGACCTGCCGGGCATCCACGCGAAGCAGACGCGCGCGATGAACCGCTACATGAACCGCACGGCCATCTCGTCGCTCACCGACGTGGACGTGAACCTGTTCGTGGTCGAGGCACTGCGCTTCACCGAGGAGGACGAACGCGTGCTCGAGGAACTGAAGCGCGTCGAACTGCCGATCATCCTGCTGATCAACAAGGTCGACCGCGCCCATCCGAAGGAGCGGCTGCTGCCGTTCATCCAGGAACTCGCCACCAAGGCGGAGTTCGCCGAGGTCGTGCCGATCTCGGCGACACGCCCGACGACGCTCGACAGGCTGCCGGAACTCATCGCGAAGTACCTGCCCGAGCAGCCGCGCATCTTCCCCGAAGAACAGGTCACCGATTCGCCGGATCACTTCATGGCGGCCGAACTGATCCGCGAGAAGCTGATGCTGCGCCTGCAGGAGGAACTGCCGTACGGGCTCGTCGTGGAGATCGAAGGACTCGGCCCGTCCGAGGACGAGCCGGGCAAGCTCGTCGTGCAGGCCGTGATCTGGGTCGAACGTGCCGGCCAGAAGGCCATCGTGATCGGCAAGGGCGGTTCGCTGCTCAAGGAAGTGGGCCGCCAGTCGCGCCTCGACCTCAATCGTCACTTCGGCCAGCCCGTGCATCTCGAGCTGTGGGTCAAGGTCAAGGAAGGCTGGTCCGACGACGAGAACGCGATGCGCAAGTTCGGGTACGAGACATGACGGGCCCGCGGCGGGTTCATCTGGAACCTGCCTTCCTGCTGCACCACTACCCCTGGCGGGACTCGAGCCGCATCCTGGAATTGCTCACGCGCACGCATGGACGCGTCTCGGTGTTCTCGCGCGCCTCACGGCAGACCGGCTCGAACGCCGCCGGCGGGGCGCTGCAGCCCTTCACCGAAACGCTGGTCTCCTGGAGCGGGCGCGGTGAGACGGGGCACCTGAGCTCTGCCGAGCGCGTGCGTCCGCCGGCATCGCTCGCCGGCGATCGCCTGATGAGCGGCTTCTATGCCAACGAACTGCTGCTGAAACTGCTGCAGAAGAACGACCCGCATCCCGCCCTGTTCGACGCCTACGCGAGCCTCGTCGAGCGGCTGTACGCGGCCGAGCACGACCCGGGCAGGGCCCTGCGGCTGTTCGAGAAGCGCCTGCTCGACGAACTGGGCTGGGGACTCAACCTGGAGCACGAGGCGACCAGTGGCGAGCCGCTGCAGCCCGCGCGCAGCTATCGCTATGGCATCGAGGGCGGCGCCGAGCCCGTCGATGGAGTGGCGGAGGGAACCCTGATATTTTGCGGCGCTTCACTGCTCTCGCTTGCGCGCGAGCAGCTCGACGACCCGCGCAGCCTGGCCGATGCGCGCCGGTTGCTGCGGGCGGCGCTCGACCGGCTGCTCGACGGCCGGCCCCTGCGCACGCGCGAGGTGGCTCTCGAGATGCGCGCGCATGCAGGCAAGGCGGACGGAGGATGATCCATTGCAGCTGACCCACCCGATCAAGCTCGGCGTGAACATCGATCACGTCGCCACGCTGCGCCAGGCGCGCCGCGCGCCGTACCCCGATCCGCTGCATGCCGCCCTGGTCGCGGAGCAGTCGGGCGCGGACAGCATCACGCTGCACCTGCGCGAAGACCGCCGGCACATCCAGGACCACGACGTACACCGCATGCGGGCCACGCTGCAGACGCGCATGAACCTGGAAATGGCCGCCACCGGCGAGATGATCTCGATCGCGCGCGACGTGCGGCCGCACGACGTGTGCCTGGTGCCTGAGAAACGCACAGAAGTGACGACCGAAGGCGGCCTCGACGTGGCCGGGCAGAAGTCACGCCTGGCCGACTGCGTCGCTGCGCTGCGGGAATGCGGCATCCGCGTGTCGATGTTCATCGATCCGGATCCCGAGCAGCTCGAGGCCTCGCGCGAGATCGGCGCGCCTGTCGTCGAGCTGCACACCGGCGCGTACGCCGATGCCACCGGTGAGCACCAGGCGAAGGAACTCATGCGGCTGGTGCACGGCGCGCGTCATGGCTCGCAGATCGGCCTCACCGTGCACGCCGGGCACGGGCTGCACTATCACAACGTGCAGCCGGTCGCGGCAATCCCCGAGATCGTCGAACTGAACATCGGCCACGCGATCATCGCGCGCGCCGTGTTCGACGGCCTCGCCGCGGCCGTGCGCGAGATGCGCCGGCTGATGGTCGAGGCCCGTCGGGGCCTGCCGACCAGCGCGCCCTGAGTCCCCGCCTGTGATCTTCACGCCATGATTTTCGGCATCGGCACCGACGTCGTGCAGCTCGCGCGCGTCGAGGAAACCTACGCGCGCCATGGCGAGCACTTCGTGCGCCGCCTGCTGCTGCCTGAAGAAGAGGCCGGCTTCCGTGCGTACAAGCGCCCGGTGCGCTTCCTCGCGATGCGGTTCGCGGCCAAGGAAGCGATCGTCAAGGCCCTCGGCACGGGATTCGCGCACGGCATCTGGATCCGCGACGTCGGCATCGCGCCAAACGCCTGGGGCCGCCCCGAGGTGATCTGGTCCGAGCGTGGCCGCGCCGTGCGCGACCGCCTCGGTGCGGGCGAAGGCCATGTCACGCTCACCGACGAGGCCGGCCTGGTCGTGGCGGTCGCGGTGTTGATGAAGCGGGTGGAGCAGCCAGGATGAGCATGATCAGCAACGTGTTTGCGTTCGATATCGAGACCGTGCCCGACGTCGAGTTCGGCCGGCGGCTTCACGGCCTGGAAACCCTCACCGACAAGCAGGTCGGTTACGTCATGCATACCCGGCAGCGCGAGCAGACGGGCAGCGAGTTCCTCTCGCTCGAGCAGCAGCGCATCGTCGCGATCTCGATCGCGATGCGCTCACGCGACGGCTTCAAGGTCTGGAGCGTGGGCGAACCCGACTCGCCGGAGGACGAACTGGTGCGCCGGTTCTTCGATGGCATCGAGCGGCTGGCGCCGACGCTGGTCAGCTGGAACGGTTCGGGTTTCGACCTGCCGGTGCTGCATTACCGCGCCCTGCGGCACAAGGTGCAGGCGCACCGCTACTGGGAAATGGGCGAGTTCGACCAGTCCTTCAAGTGGAACAACTACATCAGCCGCTACCACTGGCGTCACATCGACCTGATGGACGTGCTGTCGGGTTTCCAGGGCCGCGGCCGCGTGGGACTCGACAAGATGGCGCAGTTGCTCGGCTTTCCCGGCAAGCTGGGGATGAGCGGCGAAGGCGTCTGGGATGCGCATCTCGAAGGCCGCAGCGTCGACATCCGCAATTACTGCGAGACCGACGTGGTCAACACGTTCCTGATCTACCTGCGCTTCGAGCTGATGCGCGGTCGTCTCACGCACGAAGAACACGACCGCGAAGTGGAACTGGTGCGCGCCGGCCTCGTCGCGGCCTCGAGGCCGCACCTGCAGGAATACGCGGACGCCTGGGCGCGCACTGCATCGTGAGGCGCCCATGAAACGCCTGCAGATGGCGCCGGAGGAGGCCGACATCGTCGACCTCACCCACGAAGCGGCCGGTGTGGCGCGCATCGACGGCAAGACCGTGTTCGTCGCGGATGCGTTGCCGGGCGAGCGCGTCCTACTCAGGCGTACCCATCGGCAGCGCAAGCTCGATTACGCAGTGACCGAACAAGTGCTGCGCGCCAGCCGGGACCGGGTCACGCCGAAGTGCCCGCATTTTGGCCTGTGCGGTGGCTGCGCGCTGCAGCACCTGGCACCGGAGGCGCAGCTCGAGTTCAAGCAGACACAACTGATCGAGAACCTCGCGCGACTGGGCTCGGTGCAGGCCGAGCGCCTGCTGCCGCCGCTGCGTGGCCCGGTCTGGAACTATCGCCGGCGCGCGCGACTCGGCATCAAGCTCGTGCCGCGCAAGGGCAAGGTGCTGGTGGGGTTTCGCGAACGGTCCTCGCCCTACGTGGCGGACCTGCACGAATGCCACGTGCTCGTGGAGCCCGTGGGTGCCCTGATGACGCCACTCGGGCGAATGGTCGAACAACTCACCATCGCCAGCCGTGTGCCGCAGGCGGAAGTCGCCGTCGCCGACGCAGCGGTCGTGCTCGTGCTGCGCGTGCTGGACCCGCCGGCTGCGGCCGACCTCGAGCGCATGGCTGCATTCGAGCGCGAGCACGGGGTGTGCATCTACCTGCAGCCAGGTGGCCCCGATACCGTGGCGCCGCTCGACCCGTCGCAGGACGCAGTACCGCTGCATTACCGCCTGCCGGCGCACGACGTCACGATCGACTTCGAGCCGACGGACTTCGTCCAGATCAACGGCGCGTTGAACGAGCACATGATCGACCGCGCGCTCGCAATGCTCGAGCCGGCCCGAACCGACACCGTGCTCGACCTGTTCTGCGGCCTCGGCAACTTCTCGCTGCCGCTGGCACGGCGAACCGCACAGGTGGTGGCCGTCGAGGGCGACGACGCACTGGTGCGCCGGGCCCGCCGCAACGCGGACCGCAATAGCGTGACCAACGTCGAATTTCACGTCGCCGACCTGTTCAAGGACGTCGCGGGCCTGCCCTGGGCCCGGCGCGCATACGATAGGGTGCTGCTGGATCCGCCGCGGGCGGGCGCGAAGGAAATCCTGCCGGTGGCCGCGGCGAGCGGGGCGAAGCGTGTCGTGTATATTTCCTGCCATTCGGGCAGCCTGGCGCGCGACGCGGGCCTGCTCGTCCGCGAGCACGGGTTCCGGCTGACGGCGGCCGGCGTGATGGACATGTTCCCGCACACGACGCATGTCGAGGCAATGGCGGTATTCGACCGGTGAGGCACGCATGACGGTCTGCAGATCCCGGAGCAAGGCGCGATGACGCTCGGTCCGCTGATGGTGGACGTGGCGGGCTTCGAGCTCACCGAGGAGGATCGCCGGGTCCTCGCGCATCCGCTCGTCGGCGCCGTCATCCTGTTCACGCGCAACTTCGAAAGCTATCCGCAGCTCGAAGCGCTGGTCCGCGAAATTCGCGCCGTGCGCTCGCCGCCGCTGCTGGTCACGGTTGATCACGAAGGTGGGCGCGTGCAGCGCTTCCGGCAGGAATTCACCGTGCTGCCCTCGCAACGCGCGATCGGCCGCGCTTATGACATCGACCCGGACGCGGGCCGTCACCTCGCGTGGCAATGCGGTTGGCTGCTCGCGGCCGAGTTGCGCGCGGCCGGCATCGACATGAGCTTCGCGCCGTGCATTGACCTCGATTATGGCGTCAGCGAAGTCATCGGTGACCGCGCCTATCATCGCGACCCGGAGGTCGTCGCCAGGCTTGCGATTGCCTGTATGCAAGGCATGCGCGAAGCCGGCATGGCCGCCACGGCCAAGCATTTTCCTGGGCACGGCGCAGTCGTGGCGGACTCGCACAAGGCCTTGCCGGTGGACCGCCGACCCCTGGTTGAGCTGACCGACGACACGCTGCCCTACCGGCGCATGATCGCGAATGGCCTCACATCGGTGATGGTCGCGCACGTCCTGTTTCCTGAAGTGGATGAGGCGCCCGCAGGCTTTTCCGCGCGCTGGATCCAGCAGGTGCTGCGCGGTGAGCTCGGTTTCACCGGCGCGGTGTTCTCGGACGATCTCAGCATGGGTGGCGCCGCATTCGCAGGCACCGTGCCGGAGCGAGCGCGTCGTGCCATCGATGCCGGTTGCGACCTGGTGCCCATCTGCAACGACCGGCCGTCGGTGCTTGCGACGCTCGCGGAGCTCGAAGGCGCGGCCGATCCGTTGAGCCAGGTCCGCCTGGTGCGGCTGCACGGACGCCC
>Ga0224510_10001795_pt1 | contig 13651 bp, 13 predicted proteins | sample SF_May12_sed_USG_FD_170161 | JGI IMG/M metagenome (GOLD analysis project Ga0224510, IMG submission 170161) | Sediment microbial communities from San Francisco Bay, California, United States - SF_May12_sed_USGS_4_1 | ecosystem: Environmental > Aquatic > Marine > Sediment | place: USA: California... | reverse complement strand
CGGAGCATCGGATCGGCGAGGAGGGTGAGGGGTTCCTCGTCGCGATGAGCGCGATCGACCAGGGACGGTTCACCGTGGCCGCCGGCGCCGTGGGTCTCGCACAGGCGTGCCTGGACGCATCGTTGCGCTACGCGCGTGAACGGCACACGTTCGACGAGGAGATCGGCCGCCATCAACTTGTCAAGCAGATGATCGCGAACATGGCGAAAGGCACCGAGATCGGGCGGCTGCTCGTGTGGCGCGCCGCGTGGCTCAAGAATCAGGGACTGCGCAACACGCGCGAGACGTCGCTCGCCAAGTGGCATGCCACGGAGCACTCGGTCCAGGCCGCCCTCGACGCCATCCAGATCCACGGCGCGAACGGCTACTCGAACGAGTTCCCGGTGGAGCGCTACCTGCGCAATTCGAAGGCCGCCGTCATCTACGAGGGCACGAGCCAGCTGCACACGCTCATCCAGGCCGACTACGCCCTTGGCTACCGGGAGGACCGCCCGATCCGCTGCGAGCCGTGGCCGGCGCAGGGCTGGAAGCGCGGCGAGGGCCGCCCGGCCGAGTGATACCCGGCGGCGGTCCCGTTCAGACGACCCCCGCTGGTGGTGTCAGCGTCACCGGGATCGCGGACGAGGAACCGCGGGTCTTCCCGCCGGCCGATCTCGCCATGCTCGCCGACCTCGGCGAGGCGTTCGCGCCCGGAGGGGGAGTGCGGCGCGCTCGCCTCGCGGCGATCGGGATGGAGGCCGCGCTCGACCCGGCCCAGGTCGCACAGCTGCGGCTGGTCCTGCGGATCCTGCGATCCCGTCTCGCCATGTTCGTCCTCGCGGGCCGGCCGACGCCCTTCGGGCGACTCGGTGCCGAGCGCCGCGAACGCTTCATGTTGCGCTGGAGCACGTCGAGGATCGCATTGTGGCGGTCCGGCTTCGCGGGCTATCGACGCCTCCTCACGTTCATCGCGTACGCGGATCTCGGACCGGACGGCGTCAACGACCGACTCGTGGCGATGGGTTACGGGCGCGACGAGCGACCGATCGGCGCCGAACCCACCCCCGTCCGGCCAACCTGGGTGCCGGCCCGGCCCGGCGGTTCCGGAGCGGATGACCGCGCGATGGCGACCCTCGACGCCGATGTCGTGATCGTCGGGTCGGGTGCGGGCGGTGGGGTCATCGCGGCCGAGCTGGCGCGCTCCGGGAAGTCGACGGTGATCCTCGACGCGGGGCCGTTCGTCGACGAGACGACGATGCCGAGCGACGAACTGGCCGCCTTCGATCGCCTGTACCTCAATCGCGGCCTGACCGCCACGTGGGACGGGAGCATCCCGATGCTTGCGGGAACCGCCGTCGGTGGGGGCACGGTGATCAACTGGATGACGTCCGTTCCGGCCCCGGAGGACGTCCGCGAGGAGTGGGCCCGCGACTACGGGCTCATCGACGCCGTCGGCCCGACGTGGGCCGCAGACCTCGAGGTCGTCAGCCGGGAACTGGGGCTGTCGCCGGCGACGGTCGTCCCGCCCAAGGATGCCGTCCTGTTGCGCGGTGCGTCGGCGCTCGACTGGTCGGCAGGTCCGGTGTTGCGCAACGCCGACGACTGCGGTGCCTGCGGTTCGTGTCCGTTCGGGTGCACCCGCGGGACGAAGCGTTCGGGGCTCCGCGCGCACCTGGCGACCGCATTCGAGCACGGCGCAAGGATCATCCCCGAGGCCTTCGTTGAGCGCGTCGTCATCGACGGCGGGAACGTGACCGGCGTCGAGGCGGCGCTCGGCCCATCCCATTTCACGCGGCGGCTGCGCGTCTCGGCGCGCCAGGTCGTCGTCGCGGCGGGGGCGCTGCGCACGCCCGGGATCCTCGAGCGCTCCGGGATCGGCCATCCGGCGGTCGGGCGCAACCTTCGAGTCCACCCGGTCCCGGTCATCGCCGCCCGGTTCGACGACCGGATCGACATGTGGCTGGGGACGATGCAGGCGGCCCGCGTCGACGAGTTCTCGGCCACGGAGCCCGGCCGCCGCGGGTACGTGATCGAGTCGGCCCCCGGCCACCCCGGACTGATCGCGCTGGCGCTCCCGTGGGAGGGCGCTTCCGAGCATGCGGCGCTGATGCGCGACGCGCGTCACCTCGCCGGCCTCATCGCGGTGACCCGCGACAGTGTCGGAGGCCGCGTCCGGTCGACCCGGTCCGGACGGGTGCGGATCGACTATCGACTCGACGCCGTCGGCATCGCGACCCTCCGCCACGCCCTCGTGCGGATGGCGTACCTGGCGCGCGCCGCGGGCGCCCGCGAGCTGTTCGCCGGCGCCACGCCCCCGCCCTGGTACCACGGTGAGTCCGGCGCAGCGTGGACGCGCTTCGAGGAGCGCCTGGCCACGCTGGACTTCGGGCCCAACCGGGCGACGGTCTTCTCGGCCCATCAGATGGGGACAGCACGGATGGGGGCGGATGCTAGCACGGCAGCCGCGGATCCCGACGGACGCGTTCGGGCCGATGCGTCGGGCCGGATCGTGCGCGGGCTCTACGTCGGCGACGGATCCGTCGTTCCGACAGGCATCGGGGTGAACCCGATGATCACGATCATGACACTCGCCCGGAAGACGTCACGGACGGTGCTGGCCGAGGGCTGAAGCGGGCGACGCACCCTCGCGCGCCGAGGAGCCGTCGCGCCCGAAGGACTCGTCGGGCCCCGGCGCCGGATCGGTCGCCGTCGGCTCGGCCGCCGCTCGATCGGTCGGGGGAACCGGCGATGGCGTGCCCGTCCCTGCCGGGCTCCGCATGCGGCCGCGCGCCGTGATGATCACCGCGACCGCGACGACGATGATCGCCCCGGCGACGAGGGTTCGCGGGGTCACTGCCTCGCCGAGGATGATCGCCCCGAGGATGACGGCGACCACCGGGTTCACGTAGGCATAGGTCGCGATGAGCGGCAACGGCGCCTTGCGGAGCACCCAGACATAGGTGGTGAAGGCGAGGAGGCTGCCGATGAAGGTGAGGTACACGAAGGCCACCAGCGAGTCCATGGAGATCGCCTGGGGTCGGAACGCGCCCCACTCGCCGCCGAGGAGCGCCAGGACGGCCAGCGTCGCACTCCCGGCGAGCATCTGGATCGACGTGGCCAGCAGCGGACGAGATGGCTGCCGTGCACGATGTGCCGAGAAGAGCGACCCGAGCGACCAGAAGATCGGCGACAGGAGCACGGCGACGATCCCGGCCAGATCGAACCCCTCGCCACCGCCGAACGGCCAGACGAGGAACGTGACCCCGGCCAGCCCGACGACGATGCCCCCGACCGCGATCGCCGGCAGTCGCTCGCCGAGCAGCACGCGACCGAACACCGCGACCCACAGCGGCATCATCGCGATGAGCAGCGCCGCGATCCCCGACGGGACCGTGAGCTCACCCAGTGCGACCATGCCCATCCCGCCCCCGAGCAGCAGGGCCCCGACGATCGAGGCGTCGCGGACTTCGCGCAGGCTGGGCAGGCTGAACGATCGTCGCTCGCGCGCCAACGTCCAGCCGAGGAGCACCGACCCGGCGAGCAGGAACCGGAACGCCGCCATGATGAACGGCGGGATCGTGTCCACGGCGACCGCGATCCCCAGATACGTCGAGCCCCAGACGAGGTAGAGGATGAGCATCGCGCCGACGATCAGCACCCGGGCGGTGGGTGCCGGCGACGGCGTTGGCACAGTCGGTTGGTCCAAAGTGGTGCGAGTCTAGCGCCCGACGATGGCCTAGTCCACTAGGCCAATGAGATCCGTCCGCGGCCCGGCCCGCTCAGGCGGCCGTGAGCCCTGCGGCGGGCCGGCAGACGCGGCAGGCCCGGAACCCCGCCCGGGTCGCCGCGCCGAGCGACCGGAAGGGGACCCGATGTCGAGCCTGGATCCGGCGGGCGTTGCGGCAGGTCGGATGGCAGACGATGTGGGTGGTGCCGGACCCGACCAGCCGGACCCCGGCCCGCGCCTGGGCCTCGAGATCGTCGGGGTCGAGGCCCTCGGCCGCGAGGATCGTCCGCTTGTTGCCCGGACCGCCGAGCGAGTACTGGCCGATCGTGCCGTCGCTGCGGACGACGCGGTGGCACGGCACGATCAGCGGGACCGGGTTGTGGCCGAGCGCCGTCCCGACCGCCCGAACCGCCTTCGGCCGGCCGATCTCCGCGGCGATCCACCCGTACGGCCGAACCTCGCCCGGCGGGATCTCCAATGCCTTCATCCAGACCTGGCGCTCGAATTCGCCGCGACCCCTGAGGTCGAGTGAGACGGGCACCCGGCGATCCCCGCCGATCCGCCGTGCGATCGCCTTCGCCAACGGCTCGGGCAGGGCCGTGGCGCGATGCGCGATGCGACCCGTCTCCCGGCGGTGTCGCGCCTCGAAGTCGTCGGGATCGCCGGCGAGCGTGACGGCCGAGACGCCACGGGCGTTCCAGGCGATGAACAGGTGGCCGAGTGGCGAGGGCGCGGACGCGTAGGCATCGGCCAGTCCCGTCGCGACGAGCGTCGCGGTCGCGAGCCCGGCCGGGGCCGTGGCGCCGAGGTGGGCGAGCCCGGCTTCGATGTCGTCGAATCGACCCCCGGTCGTCAGGTTGGTCATGCCGTCATCTCCTCGCGCCGCTGCGCGCCTTCGGCTTCCAGTTGCTCGCGGAGCCGGCGCAGGCCCCGGTGGACGTTGGCCTTGACGGTCCCTTCGGGCTGGCCGAGGACGCCGGCGATCTCGGGGTAGCTGAGCCCGTCGACGTGGTGCAGGACGATCGCGGTGCGCTGGTTCCGCGACAGGGTGCCCAGGCGCCCTTCCCAGGCCTCGACCTCGCCGCGCCATTCGCCGATCGACTCGATCGACGGCGCGGGATCGCCGGGATCGAACCCGGCTTCGAGGAGTGGGCCGAGGCGGACCGGAGGCCGCCGATCCGACGCCCGCCGGCGTCGGTTCCGACAGGCATTCAGCACGATCGTCGCCAGCCATGGTCGCAGGGAGAGCCCCTCGATCCGCTCCGGCGGGTAGTCCATGAGGGCGCGGTAGGCGCGGACGAACGCGTCCTGCGTGGCCTCCTCGGCGTCGGCCCGATCGGCCAGGATCCGCAGCGCGATCGTGTAGATGCGGTCCTGGTGGGCCGTCAGGAGCAGCGGGAACGCGGCGTCCACGTCGCGTGCCAGGGCCCGCCTGAGTCTCGTGTCGTCCATCACCACCCAGAACACCGCTTGGCCGCTCATCGTTGCACGTCCGTCCACGCGTCGGGCCCGAAGCGCCACGGGCTGTGGACTAGACTCAGCCGACGTGGCGCGCGCGACCGGAGGACGACGGATGCAGCTCGACGCTCAGGACGAGCCCGAGGACCCGATGGTGGAGCGTCTCGCGCGTCTCGCGCGTCTCGCGCGTCCCGCGCGTCCCGCGCGTCCCGCTGCGGCAGCCCGTTGACCGAGCCGCGGATCAGTTGACGACGATCGTGCCCTTCATCTGCGGGTGGATCGCGCAGTGGTATGGATACTCACCGGGCTCGGAGAAAACGAGCGCCGCGGTCCCGCCGTTCGCGCTGATCGTGCCCGTCGCGCAATCGATCGTATCGAGGGTCGCGGTATGCGGAGCACCGTCGCGGTTGCTCCAACCGATCGGCTGGCCGACCGTCGCCGTGACCGGCGATGGACCGAACGTGAAGTCGAGGATCGTCACCGTGACGCCTGCCTCGTCCGTGGTCGGCGCGCACGCCGCAGCCGGTGTGTCGGTGGGTGCCGAGCTCGCGGGCGGCGCGCCGGTCGCGGGTGCCGGGGTCGCGCCACCCGAAGCTGCGCAGCCGGCGAGGGCCAGTGCGAACGCCGAGAATCCGGTTGCGATGAACTTCCCGCGCACGTCGTTCCTCCACTCAGGTGACCTCATTGGCGCGGCCGCGCCTCGCCGAACTGTACGACGTCATCGTCGGGGCGGATCTCGGCGAACCGGATCGTCGCGACCCGAATCGGGCGCGGAGGCCGTCGGACCCGGGGCGACACCCACCGCCTCCCGGCAGGGCGCCCGACCGACGTCCACGTGACCCCCTCGATGATCAGGATGCCGACGGCCCGGGTCCTCGCTCTCCACGAGGCCCGGATCCATGCCGGGCGCCGCCGCGAGCTTCGAGACGTCGGGCATGGCTACCTGCTCCATGACCCGACCGACCCCGAGCCATTCTGGAATCGCCTCGTCGCACCCGACTTCCCCACGGACGCGCAGGCCTTCGACGAGCGCCTTACCGAGACGATCGTGTTGTTCGGGACGATCGCGAGATACCCGCATCTGCGTCCGCTGGCCGACGGGATCCGGCCGCGGGATCTCGTGCGCCGCCTGATCGCCGCGGGGTTCGAGGCGATGGGCGAGGACCTGACCATGGTGGTCCGGGATCCCGAGACGAGCCGACGCGCCGCCCATGGCCCGTTGCCGGCCGGGACCTCGATCGAGGTGATCGCCGAGCGGCCGGCAGACCCGTCGTCGGTCGCCCGCGAGCTCGCGACGACGCTTGCCGCCGCGTTCGGAGTGGACGTGCCGCGGCAGCGTTCGATCGAGCTCGACGCGCTCGCGACGCTCGGTCGCCGCCGGATCGAGTTCGTCGTGGCCCGGGTCGAGGGCATCGTCGTCTCGGTCGCCAAGCGAACGTCGGTCGGCGGCATGGCCTACCTCTCGTCGATCGGGACCCTTCCCGCGATGCGCGGTCGCGGCCTGGGACGGCTCGTCACGGCGAGCGCCACGGCGTCGGCGCTGGCCAGGGGCGATCGCGTCGTCCATCTCGTCGTCGAATCCGGCAATCACGCCGCGATCGCGATGTACACGGGACTCGGATACGAGGCTGTCGGCCGGCCCGTCCCGGATCTCCTCCTGCGTGCCTGAGCCGGCGCGGAGCGGTACCATCGGACGATGACCGAAGCCGCGACGATCACGTACCGCGCCGCCGGCCCCCAGGATGCCGAGCGCATCGCCGCACTGTTCACCGATGAGGGCTACCCGGCGGGCCCCACCGACATCGTCGAGCGCCTCGAGCGCTTCGCCGACGACAGTTCCCGCGTCGTCGTCGCCGAATCGGGTGGCGAGGTGCTGGGGTTCATCGCCGTCCACGCCATGCCCCGCTTCGAACACGGCGATCGGATCGTCCGGGTCCTCGCACTCGTCGTGGATCCCGGCGTACGCGAGCGAGGCGTGGGTCACGCGCTGATGGCCGAGGCCGAGACGTTCGGCCGCGACCTGGGAGCCGCATTCATCGAGGTCACGGCGGGGCACCACCGCGCGGAGGCGCGCCGCCTGTACGAGGCGGTCGGGTACGACGGCTCGGTGTCGGCGTACCTCCGCAAGAAGCTCTGAGCGGACCGAGGGACGATCGCCCGATCAGCGAGCCGGCTCCGAATCAGGCGCTCTTTCCGGGGCTGCGTCTGCGAGAGCACGCGGACGCCCTGCTCGATCTTCCGTGGGAGCTGCCTCTCGCCGAGTGGTCCGCCGATCAGGTCGTCTTCCGCGACCTGCCCGTGGGGCCGTCGCGGCATCTCGTCCGCTTCGCGCGGATCGGGCCAACCCTCTACGCCCTGAAGGAGGAGCCGATCCGCGTCGCGGAGGCCGAGTTCGCGGTCCTGCGCCGACTCGAGGAGCTCGATCTGCCTGCGGTCGTCGCGACCGGCCTCGCGACGGATCCGAGGACCGGGATGGCGATCCTGGCCACCGAGTACCTCGACCACTCGCTCCAGTATCGGCGCCTCCTGGCCCGATTTCCCCTGGGCCCCGGACCGTATCGGGACCGCCTCCTCGACGCGATGGCGTGGCTCCTCGTCGACCTCCATCGCTCCGGCGTGTACTGGGGCGATTGCTCACTGGCGAACACGCTGTTCCGGCGCGACGGTGACCGGATCCAGGCGTTCCTCGTCGACGCCGAGACCTCCGAGATCCACCCGCTCCTGTCGAACGGACAGCGGGCGTTCGACCTTGACGTCCTCGTCGAGAACGTCGCCTTCGGGCTCGCCGACCTGGCGGCGCTGCATGGCCGGCACGACGACGCGGACGATGCGATCGACGCTGCCGAGGGCGTCCGCGAGCGCTACACGGCGCTGTGGGCAGAGCTGCACGACGTGCCCGAGGTACAAGCCGGCGACCGGCACGCGATCCGGGGCCGGATCCGGCGCCTCAACGAGCTCGGCTTCGCGATCGACGAGATCCGGGTCGACCCAGCCGGATCCGATCCCGACGCCCCGACGGGCGGAGGCGGCGTCGATCTCCACGTCACGGTCTCGAACCGCGACTTCCATGCACGAGAACTCCGGCGCCGGTCGGGGATCGAGGCACTCGAGGGGCAGGCGCGTCTGCTGCTCAACGACCTTGCCGAGTACGCGGCCTGGTTGTCCTGGTCCGGCACGGCGGAGGTCTCGGAACCGGCGGCGGCCGAGCGCTGGGTCCGGGAGGTCCTGGGGCCCGTCCTCGAGCGGCTCGAACCGGCGATCGGCGCCCGGCGCGATCCGATCCAGGCCTACTGCGATGTCCTCGAGCACAAGTGGTTCCTCTCCGAGCGGGCCGGGGCAGATGTCGGTCTCGACACCGCGATCGTCGCCTGGCTGGCCCAGGGAGCTCCGGCACCGGAGTCGGGCGACGGCGATGCGCCATCGATCGCCCTCGACATCGACTGGTCGGCTGCGGCCGAGGCGACGCTCCAGGGCGATGACGCCGACACTCGCGACGCTTCGATCGGCGGGACCGGGGATCGCGTGGCAGGATAGGGCCGATGTCTACATCGCCAGCGGCCGGCGGCGAGCCGGTCATCCGCGTTCGCGATCTGCGCAAGACCTACGGTGCGACCCAGGCGGTGGACGGTGTCAGCTTCGAGGTCGCCCGTGGCGAGGTCTTCGGCCTCCTTGGCCCGAACGGGGCCGGCAAGACGACGATCGTCGAGATCCTCGAGGGGCTGCGCGCCCCCGACGGCGGCGAGACCACGGTGCTCGGGATCGACGTCCGGCGCAGACCCGGCGACCTGAAGCTGCGCATCGGCGTGGCGCTCCAGACGGCTGCGCTCTACCCGAAGCTGACCGTGACGGAGGTCCTGGCCCTCTTCCGAAGCTTCTATCCGCGCGGGCGCTCACCCGACGACCTGATCGAGATGATGGACCTCGGCGAGAAGCGGACGACGCGTACGAAGGACCTCTCCGGCGGTCAGCGTCAGCGTCTCGCGGTCGCGCTCGCGCTCGTGAACGACCCCGAGCTGGTCTTCCTCGACGAGCCGACGACGGGGATGGACCCGGCGGCCCGCCACTCGCTGTGGGACGTGGTGCGCGCGCTGAAGGCGTCCGGCACGTCGGTCCTGCTCACCACGCACTACATGGAGGAGGCTGAGGTCCTGTGCGACCGGCTCGCCATCATGGACCACGGCAGGATCCTCGAGGAGGGCCGGGTCGGAGAGCTCATCTCGCGACGATTCCATGACCGTGCCGTCCGCTTCGATCGGATCGACGCCCTGGGAGACGAGCGGATCGCGACCTTCCCGGGCGTCACGTCCGTGAAGCACGAAGAAGGCGCGGTCGTTGCCTACACCCGCGATGTCCCGGGCACGATCGGGGCGATCCTCGCGGCCACCGACGCCCTTGGCGTCGAACCGGAGGACCTGTCGGTCCGCCGAGCGACCCTCGAGGACGTGTTCCTCGAGCTGACCGGACGCGGGTTGCGCGACTGATGTCCGCCCTCCGCGAGCTGACGATCGCCAATATCCGGAGCTACCTGCGCGACCGCGCCGCGGTGTTCTGGACGCTCGTCTTCCCGCTGATCTTCATCGTGATGTTCGGTGCCATCTTCACCGGGGGCGGCCCGTCCGTCGGGCAATACGGCTGGGTGGACCTCGACGGTTCCGCGGAATCCGGCGCGCTGCGGGACGCGTTCGCGGCCCAGGCGAACATCGAGCTGGTCGAATCCGACGAGGCCACCGCGCTGGCGTCGATGCGCGAGGGTGACCTGGACTCCGTCCTCGTCATCCCGGCCGGATACGGCGCGCAGATCCGGTCCCTCGCGGATGCCCCGGGTGCACCGGCCACGATCGCCGTCTATTCCGACCCGAGCCAGGGGAGCGCGACCGCCGAGATCTACCAGGTCGTCGGCGCCGTCCTCGGGGAGGTGAACCTCGCCGCCTCCGGCCGCGGGCCCACGATCGTCCCCGATCCACAGACGATCCAGACCCAGGACTTCTCGTTCATCAGCTATCTCGTGCCGAGCATCCTCGGGATGGCGGTCATGCAACTCGGGATCTTCAGCTCGATCCCGCTGGTCGCCGATCGCGAGAAGCTGATCCTCAAGCGGCTCAGCGCCACCCCACTGAAGCGCTGGCAGCTCGTCGCGAGCAACGTGATCATGCGATTGCTGCTCGCGATCGCCCAGGCCGTGATCATCGTGGCCGTCGGTGCCCAGCTGTTCGGCGTCGAGATCGGCGGAAACCTCGTGCTCATGGGCGCCCTGATCGTGCTCGGTGCGATGTCGTTCATCGCCCTCGGGTACGTGATCGCCTCGTTCGCGAAGACCGAGGACGCGGCCAACGGGATGACCGCGGTGGTCCAGTTCCCGCTGATGTTCCTGTCGGGCACGTTCTTCCCGATCGATTCGATGCCCGAGGCGCTCCAGGCGGTGGCCCGGGTCATGCCGCTGACCTATCTGTCGGATGGTTTGCGCCAGGTGATGGTCGACGGGACCCCGTTCAATCCGCTGTGGGTGTGCTTCGCCGTGCTGGCCGGGTTCCTGGCGATCTGCTTCGCGATCGCGGCCCGCTTCTTCCGCTGGCAGTAGGTCGAGCCTCCTACCAGCGCTCCTCGTGCACGATGTCCTCGAGCGCCTTCCGCCCGCCCGTGCGCAGGGGCGCACTGAGCTGGCCGGGGTCCGCCGGGTACCCGAACGACAGCAGGTACTCGCAGTGGCGGTCGTCGGGCAGGCCGAGCAATTCGCCGGCAAGGGCGTGGTCGTACACCGTGGCCGGGGCGCTGCCGATGCCCAGCCCCCACGCGACGAGCATCATGTTGGCGGCTGCCTGCCCGATGTCGAAGGCGATCGAGAGCGGCGCGCCCTCGGCACGGGGGTCGGGGGTCACGAGGGCGATGGCCAGCGTCGCCCCGGCGAGGTGGCCGGCGTAGGGGCCCACGGCGGCCAGCGCTTCGAGGTGCCCGCGATCGCGGCACACGATGAAATCCCAGCGCTGGAGGTTCTTCGAGCTCCCGGCACGCCGTCCGGCGTCGAGGATGGCCCGTAGCTCCGTGCCCGCGATCGGCTGGTCGGAGAATCGGCGGATCGCACGCTTCGTGGAGACCGCCTCGACGACGTCCATCGGGGTCACCGCTCGTCACCGCGCACCGTGGCTGCCGCCGTCTCGAGCGGGCCCGTGGCGAGGGCGGGTTCGGGCGGCCCCGTGGGTTCCGTCTCGGCGACACTCGGTGCATCGTCGATCGTCCGCCGTCGTCGGCCGGGTGCCACCGCGCGGGCCAGGGTCCGGACACCACCGGGTTCGCCGTCCATCGCGCTGAACGGGGCCTCGGCGTCCGGGAGCCGCCGAGCGTTGACGGCCGCCGCCGCCGCGGCCGCTTCATCCGGGGCGAGTGGACCGGAGAGCTCGCGGGCAAGGAATCGTGCGATCGCCGCGCGGTAGGCCGGCGATTCGTAGAGCCACGAGTGCTGGCCGCCCGCGACCACCAGGCGCTCGACGGTCGCTCCGGACGGGTCGCGTGTCGTTCGTGCGGCGGCCTCGAGTCGATCGAGATGGGCGACGGGGACCACGTGGTCATCGGCGCCGTGGACCAGCATCACGGGCCCGTCGTAGAGCGTCACGGCCCGACTCGCGCTGATGTCCTGTGGTCGATGGTGGCGCGGCTTGACGAAGACGCGGGTCGTGAGCCAGGCGAGCGGATAGGCGATGAGGTCGGGGATGGGGAGGTGTGCGAGCCGGAATGTCTGGCGGGTCAATCGATACGGGTCGGCCGGCGTCGACGTCGCGACGACCGCGGCGACGCGCGGATCCGTGGCCGCGGCGATGAGCGAACCGACGGCGCCCATCGAGTGGCCGAGGAGCGCCCCGCTCGTGACCTCCGGGCGCGCCATCAGCGCATCGAAGGCCGCTCCGGCATCGGCGCCGAATTCGCCGGTCGTGACCGGCAGGGACTCGGGCTCGTTCACGCCGTGACCGCGGACATCGATCGTGAGGCAGTGGTAGCCGGCCGCCACGAGGAACGCGGCGTTCGGGAGCGTCCGGTCCCGTGCGGATTCCCAGCCATGGACGAGGACGACGCCCGGACCCGGTGCTCCTCCCCGGGCGGGGATGAACCAGGCCGGTAGGGCGAGGCCATCCGGGGTGGCGATCTCGAGGACGTCATACGTCAGCCCGAGGTCGGACGGGACGAATCGCGGCGGCGACGGCCTGGGGAACCCGGCTCGATTGCGATAGACCCGGGCAAAGCGATATGCGATGGCGATCGGGGCCGTGATACCGGCGACGGCGAGGCCGACGATGCGGAGAGGACTCACACCGGATAGGGGACCGTGCCCGACGCCGACTGTCAAGCGTCGCCCCGATACACTGGCTGACGTGACCAGGCGAGATCCGCACGCAGTCCTCGGCGTCCCCGTCGGCGCCGGGAGCGTGGCCATCCGCACGGCGTGGCGCCGGCTGGCTCGCGCCAACCACCCCGACCTGACGGCGGACGACCCGGAAGCCGTGCAGCAGGCCACGACCCGGATGGCCGAGATCAACGCGGCGTACGAGGCCCTCCGTCGCGCGCTCGCCGGCGAGGGCCCGCGCGGCGGCCAAGCCGATGCCGCGGCCGGCGGCCCCGGGGTGACCGGCGCCGGGACGCGCCGCGGGGGACCGCCAAGCCCGAAGCCCACGAGGCCGGTGACCGGCCGGCTCGACACGACCGAGACGTTCCGGACCCGGAACGCCACGAGCGGACCGAGCGTCACCCTGCCGGGCCACCCGCCACGTCGCGCGGACCGGGCCGACTCCGAGGCACCACGCGCCTCCGATCCGAACGGCCCCCTCGAACGCGCCCGCGCTCGTCGGTTCCGCGCCCCGCCCCGGCCGAGCCTGGCCGATGCCGAGGCCTTCGAGATCTCGTTCGGGAAGTTCCACGGCCACCGGCTGGGCGAGATCGCCGCCTTCGAACCGTCGTACATCGATTGGGTCGCGCGGACGATCCAGCGCGACCCGGACCTGGCGTCGGCGGCCAGGGTGGTCCGCGACGATCTCGACGCGCGCGGCGTCGTGCGTCGGGTCCGCCCCGACACGCGACCGCGGCGGGCGACCGCCTGACGAACCGGCCCGGACCGGCGGGCGGCGCGAGTGCGCCGGGGCGGTGGATGGCGCGAGCCCGGATCGTCGATGGTGCCGCAACGCGTCGACCGGCCTGGCGGCCGAACGATCATGGTTACTCGACTCGTGACACGGTCCGAGGTCGACGCGTCGGACCGTCTTCCGCGCGTCGTTCGATGCCGCGTCCGTGGTCGACGCCCCAGGGTCCCCGGACCGTCGCGTTGCGGACGACTCCGAACCTACGGCCCGCCCGTCGCCGCCTCCATGGTCCGCACGTCCCCCCGGTCGGCGGCGAAGGTCGGGCGCACCCGCGCACCACGTTTTCGCGGGTGGACCAGGCGGATCGCCGGGCGTGACCGAGCCGCGCGCCGACGCGTCGCCGCATGATCCTGCGAGCGCGGGT
>Ga0224510_10001793_pt1 | contig 13658 bp, 11 predicted proteins | sample SF_May12_sed_USG_FD_170161 | JGI IMG/M metagenome (GOLD analysis project Ga0224510, IMG submission 170161) | Sediment microbial communities from San Francisco Bay, California, United States - SF_May12_sed_USGS_4_1 | ecosystem: Environmental > Aquatic > Marine > Sediment | place: USA: California... | reverse complement strand
GCTCAGAAGCCGTGCAATGGAATAATATCAACTCTCCAATGAATGATGCTTGTATGAACCCCTCACAATATTGTTGGAACGGTTCAAATCGGTGCATAAGTAGTGCACACGGCCAGAAGAAACGTTGAAAATGTGCCTGCTGGCCTGAAACCATAATACCTAATGTTTTAATATTATAATTTTATGTATATAACATCTTTGAGAGATCTTTAATCAAAGTTGTTTAAATAAATCGCATTTTACGGACATTTGCGGCTTAATAGCGGGCTAGGGGAGTATGTGTTAAGAGCATGTAAGGCGTATTATAGCGTTTTATCACGTCAATATCAAGAACTTAATTAATATAATTGCAAATAAGTATAAATAATTCATAATTCATTATTTACTAATAATCTCGTCAGAGGGATCCATCCTTAAAGCCAATTTATACGCAAATTAAGGCTTTATACAGTTACGCATTCGCATGCTCAATTATGGCTATTGTTGGTTTAATCCAGCTTTGTAGGGCATCAATTTGTTTTACTTAATAAACCGCGTTATCTTTAAAATGGTGTCCTAATAACATAAAAGAATGCAACACAAATCTGTTAGTCTTCTGTCTTTAAAGGTTTTTTGATATGGCATCATTAGTTTTTATTGTGTTATTTCTATGTTTCGGAAATAACGTGCTATTCTGTGAGTATTTACTCCTTTATCTTTTGCAATTTAAGACTGTTCCCTTAGACTGAAGACCTCGAGTGTTGCGTGTCACACAGATGGACTTCTCCTTGTGCGTAGCTTTAGTCGGCCAACAACATCTAAACTATAAAGATATCTTATTGATGTTATTAAGTGTGACAAGTTATTTTAAATTCCATCAATCCATGGCGAGGTTAAAGCCTGAACAAACAAAATGTTTATTTTGTCTTTCCTTTATTTTGACGTTTGACGTCTTAGTCTTACCACATCTTTTAGAGTTTTAATTACAGCAGCCTGCGCACTCAGTCTCATGAAGGGAAAAATAAGAGTCTAGACAAACATATTATTCACTGATTTTGACCTTGACCTCTAAGTTTGTCAGTATGACCACACATTTCATGGTATAAATGTGATTCTTTAATTTCTATACGCAATGTGAATATTTGTGCTTAATTATTTTTAAATCCATTAATACCGGGTAAAGTTAGAGTCAGGATAAACAAGATGTTTCATCTTTGATTTCACCTTTAATTTGACATTTAACCTCTGATTTTGACAACACTTTTATGGTATAAATGTGACTCTTTTTACACTCCGTTTCATCAATGTAACCATTCGTTACTTGTTACCATTGATTGTATAATAATATTTTCGTGGAGGAGTGATGCTGGAAACATTTTACCAAATTTGACATTTAACCTCTTAGTTTGAAAATAATAAACTAACGGCTATATCGAGATCACTGCATGTGGACTCCATTAAAACGCTCTTATTAAATATAAATACTCTGAAAAAGGGAACGTCTGAGTGAAGGAATCATTGCTTGAATGGGTAAAATAGATGCCTCGGTTTTATTGAATCTGTAATCAATACAAACAATACAAACAATTTAACAGATAAAAGTTATCAATAAACGCTGAAAAATTAAGGAAAATTTGTCGTTTCGATTTTGTTATCAAACCACTCGGACTGACGCTCTTGCGGTTTCATGAAACGTACTATTCTCAACAGTTTGTTAAATAGTCAGCAGCAATTAAAACATTTATTTGAATATTTTACAAATTTAAAAAATACCGAAATTACCTCCCTTTGCATTGAAATAAGAACAAACATTTGAATACAATTTAAACTATGTCCAATTGTTCATACAAACTTGGTAATGCAATGGCATTAACCTAATAAATATCCACATTAAAATTCTACATCTTGCGCCTGATGACTTAAAAAGTATACTGCTATGTATATCCCTCCTGCATGATACATGTTTTACAGTTCAATCGATCTGTAGCACACTTGTACATTTTTCATATAAAGCATTGTCTCCCTTTGCCTGCAGTATGTTTCTTCTTTGACCATATCCTTAAATCATAGATTACTGCAACAAAACTCACATATACTCATAATTTGTTTAATATTGTTTTAATAAAAAAAATAGAGGTATATGACGATAACAGCACGAAGATGTTACTTCGTATGCTCTCGTACCTTTAGGGCCTGTTATATTCTGGTCGTGTACACAATTGTGGCCACCTTTTGCAGTTTGTTTAGCGGTGCATCTAAATAAACACAACAATGACACGATTTTATTTGTTACGTATCCTGGGGCCTTCTGACACACTTCTGTGTGGCTTTTATGTTGATTTGTTTCACACACGGTCTGTGTCAATTAAAACTGAAAACCAACTTTTCAATATTAAGTTTGTACTTTTACCCGCAAGTGTAGCCAAACATTAGGCCACTATGAAATCAGCAAACCAGATTAAGGCGTTTTCATCTTTTTTAATCTATGTCTTGAGAAAGACATTTATAACCTGTCACTGGACTTTTATATAGTTATCATGACATTGTTACTTGCATATTAAGTACATATTTCAAGTTTTTTGTGTCTGTCCAAATCACGACAACAGTAAAATAAGTCTTCATAGATGTATATAAAATACTAATACATAATAGCTATTTACTTAAAAATACAAAGATCAAGTGTCTTTAAAAATATTTTGATTTACATTCTAAGATGCTATGTGAAAGTTTTGGTTAAGGGAATGCGGTTCTATATTTAGTCAGGCATGTGCTCATCATGCTTTAATTTCACTATGTGACGTCATTTGTAATGACAACATGTGTACATTCATGTCCTTAAACTGCTAAACATAGGAATAGCTTGGAACCTATGTCAAATACAGATTCGAAATTTGGAGGATCTTAATAGTATTAGGTATTTTCTTCTATAAATTTTATGTGAAGTTAACAGGCCGACTATTTGCATACAGACCGAAATTGCGTACATGAGTAATATGTTGGCAATTGCGTTCATGGTTCACAGGTGCAAGTTGTATTTTGCAGTCACCAAAGCCTGCAACCAGTATGGAGTCATTAGAAGTACATTCTGTACGGTAGATCACACCACTGCGTTTGCTGATTTGCTTAATGCCTCCGCGGTGGTAGAAGAGATTGTTGTTGATGTTTTACAATGCCCGAACATTCCTGACGCAGCCAGACTCAGCGTTTATTTTCAGGATGCATCGGATACTCAGTCGCCAGTTCTGACTTATATTCAGGTTTGCATGCATTCCGAGAGGAGTTGTAATATAAACTACAAATGTGAACATCGGTATCATTTTGGCCATTTTTATTTCTGAAAGAGTAACAAAGTATATAAATATAGATCTATATCTCGAATTTATGCTGAACGGCGAGATAATGTTTTCTAACACTTATACGCCCATACAAATGTGTACGGATGTTATGTGTTTTCACCTACGGCGTCTTTGCTTTTATTTCGGGCGGGCGATCTGCCAGACACTGGTGAATTACGCTATTATTTTTCTTGCGAAATCCTATGGGCGCTTAACGGTTTCTGTAACTGAAACATCAGCCGATATCCAGCTTTGTATTTTTAACCAGACGGTCGCCTGCCGGTGCCCGTACTATATGTCACGAGTTACACAAAGTTATACGCGCAGGATTACATGTAGTTGGTCATGTTTGTCATTATGGCAAACTAAAAACACTTGGAAAAAGGAGTTTTGTTTGTACTCATGGCAGTGGTATTGTCGAAAACGTCAGTAGATTAAATGGACGATATCAGCATACAAAAAAATAATGATTTTTTGCGGCGAATTGTTACCATTTATGCAAAGTGGTTGAACTAGAATTAAAATAACAAACACACTTTCGCAATTACTTCTGCGCAATTTATTTCATCATAAGCCTAAAGATATACTAGCACTCTATTATGTGAGCTTTTAATTATTAACAAACAAAATCAGTCCCTACCTTATAAAGTAGATTCTCACATTATTTACCACACCTATGTGCCACTTTGTTCACGACAGGCTACTGTTAATAGTTTATTCTTGTAGTTTAAATAAAAGAATAAACATTAATTATAAACACATTTCCAGCGGAATACTGACGCTTCATGGCCTTCATTCCGGCATTATTTTTTATTCATTTGAGTTAAAACAGCGTTCTTCTAAAACAATTACTGCAAGCATAATATAACTTTCTTTTTAAAGTAATGTGAACATAACACAAGCACTATTTCTTATTTCTTCATCCTCAGTATTCAACTCCACAAAGACCACACGAAATTGTTTCATTGCTACATAATGTCAACAATACGAAAACACCGGCCGATGTCACTTTGTACTCAGTAACCCTAAAGGCTCTCGTACGGGTGCCGGCATATATTAAGTAGTACCTAAACTTCTACGGACACCACGCAATGTGAATACACCTTTTATCGTACAATTAGTCTCGCCTACGAACAGAACCGTATGTTTTCCGTAAAATCGTACGAATTTTATAGAAATTGGACGCCGTACCGCGCCCAGAGATGATTATAGTTGTGACCATAGCATTAATTGTTTTGCCATTTGTGTTACAGAACCAAAGCAATCCGATCTCTCAACACCATCTATCAATTTCATTGGAACGACCTTTGTATACAAACAAGATTTGGATAAGATCAGATGACCATTTCAATGTCAGCTGTTTTGCTGTTTACGTGTTAGGTTGTTTGACCGACGGTAAGTAAATGGTAGAATAAATATATTGGTTCTGTTCTTAGTCAGAGTGTTGTATTCGCCGGAAGAGTTCAGCATTTCCGAGTGTATTTATGAAGCAGGCTATCTGTATAGATGATGTAGTTTCAAAGCAATATTATCGTGAAAAGTGGGATGTTAGAGCACTTTTGTGATATATTTTGATGATATTGTTTATTTACCTTCTGCATGTTTATATTGATTTATATCATTCGTGTATTTTTTTTCTTCAACATTAGTATGTATTCCCTTGCTGTCTGTTGTGTTTAGCTGTTGATCTGGAAACAAACGTTGCAATGCGTAACATGAACTACGACCAGTCGCAGTGCAGTCTCTTTAATAAGCCTACTATGGCGACTTTACCAACATTTTAGGACTGTGTTTGGACAACAACATGTGCAGTCACCATGGCGTCTGTATAGTGGAGAAGCGGTGCAGCTGGAACTCAGGTTACGCTGGGAGTACATGTAATATCACAGGTTAATATTTTGTTTTCCACTCACATCTATGCAGACTATTTATATTAGGCTTGATTTGCATATATGTGTCTATAATTGTTGTGCGCATCTGTGTGCGTGCGAGAGCTCAATACCTGTATGTATTATATATTTGATATATATTTGCCATTGCATTCAACATATTATGGACTTTTTCATATTTCAGTCAACGATATTGCCCTTGACTAGTACGAACCACTTCGTTACCCCTGAAATCTTGTTACAAAAACTGGCATTTCTAACGTTACTGGCGTCGTCATTATCAAACGCCTACACCACATTGATTACTATAACATCCAGTTCCTGAAAGGCCATTTATTGTTAGCTGATTTGAATGTCTTGTTGTGCTTATGTGCCCATACTCAAGTGTGTGTATCCGTGTGTATGTGCGTATTCTTGTTACACAATTATATGTACGATTGCATATAGAATGTTCTCGCATGGTTTTATATTTCAGTTCACAACATTACGGTTGACGATTTTGATGCCGTACGTAACGTACATGGGGTTGTGGAAACTAAAAATAGCAATTTTAAGGTTACGGGTGACGTGACAACTACCAGGCATCAACACAAAATCCAGTTTCTTGGAGGCCATTTAACACACACTGGTCAGAACAGACCTGGGACAACACCCGAGACGCACCCGCATTCTAACAGCGCATATTCAGTTCTGGACAGTATGTCGGATGGTTTCACGTTCAGGGTTCACGCAATAATTCACGCCTCACACGATGATCACATGCCGTTTTATTTTTTTACAACACAACAAATCAATCATGAACAACCAGGAGCAGCTTTATGGTTACAAAACGGTCTCTTGCATTTCAACGTTAACGTTGGTCCCAGCAACAGCTCTCATTTGCTTGTACCCTTTGTACTAGAAGCAAACAAACATCATTATTCCATTATTTGCTCATACAGGTAAATGCGACAAAATACAAAATTTTAACCATATTGTTTAAAATGTATTTTTCTTTTTACTTGTTCTTTAATAGTAAGTGTCGACTGTTTCACCGCTCTCGGCCATATAAAAGCGTTCTTCCAAACGTTTTTATTGTGCATATAAGACAGACAATAAGGATAAGCATGATAAAATAGGGGTTTTCTCGTGCAGGCTATGCTTCCTGAGGGCTTTCCCTTTCATCAGTTTTATATTTATTGTCTGTCTTTAAGGATTTATGACATAGTATGACCTATGTTCATTTCTTTATATTACTGTCAACGAGTTGCTTAATGTTTATCAGAGTTTTACACACAATGTTTATTACAGAAAAAACTACATGGCTTATTTTATGAACTTTGTGTTGTTAAGCCCAGTGATAAATTTAACAATATATATAATTAAAGTTTGCATTGTCAATTATCATTGATTAAACGAAACTACATTTTCCTGCCATACCAAACAAAACAATCAAATATTCACATGCGTATTTTTTCTATGAACTTTATATGCACCATCCTCCTAACATACTATCATTATAATAATGGTTCGTTGTTGTAGAAATTATTTATTGATATTGTACACAATCTGATATAAATGTTTGCAAAACAACCTCAGATGTTTTTGTGAATGAAATGGTCATCAGTCTGTTTGTTTGTTTGTTGTTCAATACAGGATCGACATCGTTTAAGAACCATTCAATTGTCACAATGTCCACCAAGCATATGTGCCGTTGAAGGCGTCAACCAGTGTACATGCGTTTACTGACAAAAATGTTGCTTTTTGTTGTTTCAGTCCAAGTTCGGGTTTGTCCATCTATATTGACGGGGTGCTAGTCGGGTCACAAGCAAAGTTCGAACACACGCATTATACAGCTGGTTCAATGCATCCACTGTGTATCGGCTCGTGCGCGGCAGCAGGGCATAACACCAACCATAACATAACTCTGTCCAGGATGTTGTTTGTTGGTGCAAGCGTACAGGATTTGCGTAGAAACAATTTCCTGGATCTTCTAGGTGGGCATTTTCACTTTCAATTTTCATACTATTAATTACACTAAGTATGCATGCAACATGCTAGTTTAAATGTAAGTCTTCTTCAAAAAGAGCAATAAATATTACGCAAGGATGAAAGTGCTTGATGAACGCCATTATTATTTCCGTATTTAACAAAGTTCATTAAATGCTCTTTTCATTTTGTAAGGATAAGTAACCGACACCATTTCCCAAAATACGAATTTCGCCGAACATTTCTTACTAAGCAAGATATTGTATTCTGAACAAAATATTTTACTGTACCGAATCAAATTAAACGCCATGAATATCTAGAATGTACAGTCCAGAAAAGTGTTAAAGTCAACATCCTGCTATATTATGTTTGCAAATAGTTTTGGGAATGATTCCCTTTTTCAATCAAGAGTGCTGTATGTTTGTCGTCAAACAGCCATAATGTCATATAGATACTATCAGAGTATTTTATATTAAAAGTGTACGTTAAAATTTAAAATGTTAATATCGTCCACAAAGAAGGGCAGTTTTTGTACATCATATCACCTTAACACAGTTACAATATAATAATTTTAAACAAAAACATTCTATTACATAGCAATTAAAATCCTAGCACACCCTTTCACATCGTAGTCGTATTTACTAATTGTATTTTACAGAAGTGTATAGAAAAGCATAATTTTGTATATGCATTATTGTAGGCGAAAATAACCATGCAGTTAATAAAAACCAACACCAAAACTTTCCGGACACGTGTGAAACAACCCACTCCCCTCATGTAACCTTAAACAGCGCAAGTCAGACATCTGGTCCTACAACTTCGGAACAGGTAAGAACAGTGTACTGAACTATGGTCTCTCTATTTGACATATATCTCAAATGGTTTATGTTTAATAAATATTTATGCGTTAATTACCGTTTCGTGTGACACTTAATTAACCGCAAGGGGATTTGTTTTAATTTAATTTTATTCCAGACATGTTGCGAAATGTTGCGATTTTGTAGTGAGAAACGACGGGTCATTTTGTTTGTAGATATTCCTTTGTATAATATTGTTTCTGTTAATGATTTAAACTTATTTTGTTTAGGTCAATTGCGAAGCAAGTTATCCCAACTTATATTAATCACTCTCGACCGCTCATTCCAGATGGAATCCATCTTATTTTTAACGAGGTTTGAGATAACAGAGAATCCATATCTATCCTTTTATGCTGAGCGCTAAGCAAGGAAGCATCTGGTACCATTTTTATAACGTCTTTGGTATGACGCGGTCGGGGATTGAACCATCGACCTCCCGCTTACGGAGCGAACGCTCTAACCACTGACCCACCGCTGCGGGTTTTTTTTAAATGGCTGGTCAGATTAGATTTTCATGTGAGGGTAATTTTATTCGGGACGGTTACTTCATGATTTGTTTTAAAATACATGTGTTGCTTCTTTTAGTTTGATTATAATTAATTATGCTCAGATAGTCACGCTTTACAGACGTCGACGATAAAAGTGCCATCAACTACGTGGCAACCGCAAACAACGACACTGGCAAGGACGACGACAACATTAATTACAGCTCCTTCTGCCACGGCGAAGACAACGACACAGTCAGATACAACTACGCCACAACAGACAAAGACAACGACACAGTCAGATACAAATACGCCACAACAGACAAAGACAACGACACAGTCAGATACAACTACGCCACAACAGACAAAGACAACGACTCAGTCAGATACAAATACGCCACAACAGACAAAGACAACGACACAGTCAAACCCGTACACACCGGCCGGTACAGTATCACTTTAGTTATTACCATGTCCATCGCATGCATAGCTCAGTCCTTTTCAACTTTAAATAATTTGAATGAACATAAATTATTATAACGTTAAGTGCAAAAGGCAAGTTTTTGCTTTGTTTTAGATAGCTTTCTTGTCATGACAGATTCCAATACAATTTAATATATTCCATTTAAATAAAGAAATAACACCCAAATTAAAACCAGTCTGCTCCACATTGCTCACATTTAAAGAAAAATATAACCATTTGGTGGTTTTAAATTGACATCAGCAACAAAAATAAATTGGAAGAAAATGGGGTCCTTGAAAAGAAAATATATATCGGTATAACGTGCCAAACATGCATTATAACACCTGATGGCCGAAATAAACGTTTCCGATTCTGGGTGCCATGAGTTAGGATCTTACAAGACACCGATAATAAATGCCGATATGATTTTAACTGGCATATAAGTAAATAATCATTCTCAGTTGAATTGTAATTTTAGGTTGTATTTTTTCTCGGACCAATGCTTTGAGTTACAGTCCAAAAAGAGAAGCTTAACAACACTTTTCAGCCGTGTGCCGTGACAAAGACCAGTGTGCCGTTCTGAAGACAGCCGGCTACTCGGTGTGTCAGGACCCTGACCTGGCGGCCACGCTGTGTCAGGCCACGTGCAACACGTGCACCGGTAGATAGAAGATGACGGGCGTCATATATCTAGAACGCATTTGATTTCTGTGCCTGGGGCGGGGTATAAAGTGATTGTGTCCACTGATTGGTTTGGAAATATAAAAACATTCGCTGACTTAAACATATCTAGATTAATAAAACAATGAACAGTTTGAAACTTTGGAGTATTTAAAACGTTTAATGATGAGTATACAGAAGTCCAACCTCATTTTAGAAAATGTCACCGAGCTTCATAGAAATACTATGCACATTAACGAGTCAGAATGCTCATTAAGAAAAGAGCAGCTCTCAGGCAATCCATGTAAGTCGTAAGTACGACCTTTAATCCAGGCTACAAAGGTGCTAATAACTTGCACGAGTATGTGCATATGTATCGGAAAACGTTTTGGTCGGCCGAGTGTCTATGGTAGAGTGTGAGTAGTTTGATAAAATATGGCTCAACTAAAGACAACACATTGTTGATAGTCTTATAGTCTAACATTTCGGCCTTGATTGTTTTCAACTGCATGAATGAATACATGAATGAATGTAAGAATGTAAATTATTTATCGTTAACTCATGTGGAAAATAAATACCAATGCAGCCTTACAAACAACTTGACAACAATAATTTAAAAGTATTTACAAAGTCACATCTGTACTTAAACGGTCCAGTTTGTTCATCGTATTGGAGCAGCCCTTGTTGAACCAAAGGTCATGCATTTAGATTAACTATTCGCTATCTGTCTGCAAACGTGTTTTCTATTTAGAACGAAGATATGGGTGAGACTCACGATTTCACTGCAATGCACCAGTTTTGTGCAATTTTTATGCACACTGGTCTAGGTGTTAACTTAAAGTTTATAGAGAAAATTCACTGTTTGTATGTTTAGAACATTGTCATATTAAGGACATATGTTAACGTATAAGTTACAGTTTCAAGTATGTGCTGCAAGTCTGCATTAAGCCAATTATGTTTTTTTATTAGTAACGCCGTTGCTCATGTCTTGTTGAATCTGTCTTGACTGCCCAGCTGGTAAATGGTGCGAATAATGTCCTAAAGTCAGTATAGCTTTGGTTTTAATACCATTGTCGATTACGTAGTTCCTTTCAGTATTGTGTACAAAGAAACATGTCATCTAGTCTGAACATATTGGGTATGTGGCGAATCAAATACATTATTATCCATTTGTGTTTAATTTCGCACACAACGTTAACTAAGTAATATTCCATCATATTGTACATAGTTTACAGCATTAAATGCATAATTGCAATCTGTTCAAGTTCATCAAGTTCCAATAATAGATTTGCAATGGGTCTTATCTTGTTGCACTTATGAATAATGCTTGAACCCTGCTTACTAATTATGTCTTCAATTATACATGTTTGATCTACGATCAGGTGTGCTCTTTCTGTCAGTTTTTGTGTTTCCGTGTTGGTCGTTTCTGTGTAAGTATATTTTGATTTTTCACGTCTTAAATTAACATATTTCGAGTTTCAGTTAAAATGGTTTTTCAAGCATTTGTATTACAAACACCAGCGTCATTCGGATTTAACAATTATTCAATCTTGGTTAATTTTAACTGATGAAAGGGAAAGCCTCTAGGAAGCATAGCCTGCATGGGGAAACACCTATTTTATTGAAGCTGTTTATCAGTGGTAATGAAAGATGCCACACCACTGACGCCCCTAGCGCATGAGCGGAACTCTGTTTCAAATGTAAACAACACACATTCCATGATCCCTGAGGACCAGTAAGCCTTAATAATAAACACATGGTCTTGCTAAACCATTTTAAACGGGACTTTTAAATGAGTGATTTTAAAATTGTTTACAAAGATACAAGAATCAATCCTAACACAGGGGATATTGAAGGCAATGAATGTTCACCGCAAAAGAGGCTTAACCTTGAAAAGCGCCATATCTCTCCCGATACCTACGAACTAGAACTGCGAACCGGGAACTACTTTATCGCGGAGGAGCTTCATCTGTACTTCGGTGATTGCGGTCATACACACGGCTTTGATGGCGGCCTGCTGGATATCTACTTTCAGGACGGAGATTTTGTCAACCTAACTATTTTCTATGCAAAGGTTTTCAAAACTTATATAACATTTTTTGTTTCGTTGATCCATAAACGCGTTCGTTTTACATATATACGTAATGTTAACGGTCGGGACGAGCTCGTGCGATTGCAAGTAAGTTAAAGTATCACTCTTGGTCCCATACTAATATTACCGTATTTAATAATTTTGTTTGTAGGGCGTTCATTCAAACTTCGAACAACACTATGACATATATGTTATACCATTGGACCCTCCATTGTACACAAAACGCTTTGGTGTGAAAGGAAACATAGCAATCCCAGAGTGTGTCCGTTTTGGAGGGATGGGATGCTATCCAGGAGGTAATCCGTAAACGTTTGTTTAACTTGGCTTGAATTTCTATTTATATGTCTGTTAATAATTTCTAGAGCGTAATGATGTAGTATGTTAAAATAATCTGAAAATTGCGTTATGTAAGTTGTGAAATTGTTTATAAACAAATGAGATATACATAAGTGCTAATCCCCTACAAGATCTGTCACGGACACGCCCTCGTCACAACAAAACAACAACAACAACATCATCAACAACAAACATGTACAAAAGCTAACAACCTTTTATCTTTCATTCCGGCGTTATGTTCATTGTACTGTTTTATTGCATTGTTTGTTTTAAATTTGTTTTTATAATCGCCAAGAAAACGACTTGTACTTGTCATAAAAAGCGCCCTCCTTTATGGATATGACATTATAATACATTAACTTTTCAACATTAACACGCACAATGTATAACTTGATTTTAGGTTAATATTTATTCTTTATTGGATCACATTTATATGTACTTTAAACCTAAAATGTGGTGGATATTATCTGGAATGAGAGGTGGGCTGGTATTACTTTTTGCCATTTTTGCACACGTATATAATCTCTCCATTAATGCCCTGATAGGGGCAAAACAGAACTTATATTTTGAAGAAAAAAAAACATTTACATAAACATAAGCATAAAATAACACTAATCTTTTAGTATTCAAATTTATTTTAACGAACTAGTTCTATTTTAATACTATGTAAATAAAAAATATTTGATTTCTTAAGAGAGCTTTATTGTAGATATTCACTGTCGGTCCTGCAACGGCCAAACCTGCATAGGTGGAGACCACTGTCAATGTCAGGCTCCGTCGTTTGGCTTAAATTGTGAAAGCTTAGGTGAGCAACCAGCATGAACAAAATAGTTGACTTTGTTGTCAGATGTAGAAGTAGCAAATGTATTTGGCGAAGCTGCATGTTTTCATAATATTATTAATAACACTTTCTGTTGTTTGTTTCTTGTTATTTCTTCTTCTGCTGCTGTTATTGCTGCTGCTACTGTTGTTGTTGTTGTTGTTAAAATTGATTTACTTATAAAAGATAAATTATTTGTAAACGATAATTAACACGAGATAACTTGTTATGGTTTTGTGTTTTGCAGACTCACAAATCGCTGTGGACAATTTCACTGTAATAGGATTAACACATGGACGGATAGATGCCGTTTCTGGAGAATTCAGCATAACGGGGAACGTCTCCTTGGCAGATTCTCTTGTACCAGAAGACGTTGTTTCGAAACGCACGCTCGGCTTGCTTGGGCACCATCCAACATTCCATATGTATGGGGGCAGTTGTCGCCTCTCTCCTAATCACCATCACAGCCCAAACAACTTTGGCCACCCTGTCTCTGGCAGTTCATCTTCCGTGCTTAACCAAATTATCAATGGATTTTCACACAGCTGCAATTTGGCATTTGGACACCATCATGACCACAGCGTACACTTTATCTAAATACCCTTATGTCTGATTACTAGTATAGTAATGTTGTGCTACGTGCATATTTCGAATCGTGTCATGTGGTTGATGATAATAATAAAGTTCATAATTCCTAAGTAACAACGACTAAAACGAATACAGTTCAAGTGCAAACTATATACTCATACCAGTAAAACTCACATAATTTTCTTC
>Ga0224510_10001792_pt1 | contig 13661 bp, 8 predicted proteins | sample SF_May12_sed_USG_FD_170161 | JGI IMG/M metagenome (GOLD analysis project Ga0224510, IMG submission 170161) | Sediment microbial communities from San Francisco Bay, California, United States - SF_May12_sed_USGS_4_1 | ecosystem: Environmental > Aquatic > Marine > Sediment | place: USA: California... | reverse complement strand
CTTCCGTGGCGAACGATGACGCGCTCGACCGGTGCATCCGTGATGATTTCGCCGCCATACGACTTGAATGCGGATGCGATCGCATTCGAGACCGCGCCCATGCCGCCCCGGGCGAATCCCCAGGCGCCGATCGATCCGTCGACGTCCCCCATGTAGTGGTGCAGCAGCACGTAGGCGGTACCCGGCGAGTAAACGCCCATGGCCGAGCCGATGATGCCGCTGCCTGAGAGGTGCGCCTTGATGAGATCGGATTCGAAATACTCGCCGAGGAAATCGGCGATGCTCATCGTGTAGAAGCGGATCGTGTCATACATGAATTGCTCGCCGAACTTCATGAACTCGCGCCCGAGAAAGATCAGCTCGCGGATGTCCCGCGGCTTGAACGAGGTCGGATCGGGAGGAGTGCGGAGCAGCAGCGGGCGTATGAACTTGCATTGACGCATCACGTCGGTCGAATACCGGCGGTACGCATCCGCATCGCGTGCATTGTGACGCGCGAACTCGCGGCGTTGCACGTCCTTGTCCGCGTAGTTGCCGAGGATATCGCCCGTGCTCGCGATCGTCACGCCGCCGCCGTAGGGAACGACCTGCAACCCATGGCGCGCCAATTCAAGGTCCCGGAAGAGTTCTGGACGCAGCAGGCTGCACACGTACGAGCAATTCGAGTACATCCAGCCTTTCTCGATCTCGAGGCTGACGGCAGCCCCGCCGATGAAGGGGTTGCGCTCGAGGACCAGGACCTTCAGGCCGGAACGCGCCAGGTACGCGGCGTTCGTGAGGCCGTTGTGACCCGCGCCGACGACGATTGCATCGTAATTCGTCACTGTAGAAATCCGCCTATCCAGCGCAATGTGCAGGTGCCATGGCTTGATGGGAATTGTAATCGTTGAAGGCCCGGTCGCGATAGTTGCGCGGCGATCGATCCCGGTACGACAAGCGGCTCATCGGCGGCATCGAATGAGGAGGATCCTGGCGGGCGCTTGCGGCGCGGCACCGGGATACCTAGCATCCGGGGTCAATACGATAGTTTCAATGCGGGCGCAAGGATCCAGATGGTGAATGACCGGCTGTGGTGGGAGCGCGAGGATCTGTGCTATCGCGAAGGCAGGCTGCATTTCGGCGGCCACGACTTGGCGTCCTTTGTCACGGAGGAGGGCACGCCAAAATTCGTCTATCGCGCGGCGCGCGTACGCGACAACCTGGAGCGGCTGCGGGCGGCACTCGCGTCGCAGGGCGTCGAGCACGACGCTTTCTACGCGATCAAGGCGAATCGTCACGAACCGCTCGTCGCCTACCTCAAATTGCTCGGGCGCTGTGGCATCGATGCGTGCTCTCCGGGGGAAATTCGCCATGCGCGCCAGGCCGGTTTCGAGGAAAGCGAGATCTCCTACACGGGCACGTCAGTGTCCGAAAGTGATCTCGACTGCCTGGAGCGCCATCCAGGCGTCCATATCAACTGTGATTCGCTCAGCATGATCCGGCGGCTGGGGCGGCGCTGTCCAGGACGGCGCATCGGCATTCGCGTGAACACCGGGCTGGGTGCGGGCTACAACGACAAGCTGCGCTACGCCGGCCACAAGGCCACCAAGTTCGGGATTTATCGCGATCGCTTCGAAGAGGCGATCGCCACGGCGCGCGAAGCCGACCTGCGCGTGGAAACACTGCACTTCCACGTCGGCAGCGGTTATCTCGGCGATGCACTCGACGCGCTCGAGCAGGTGCTGGAGCGGATCGGTGCACTGCTCGACACCCATCCGGAGATCCGCAGGTTGAACATCGGCGGCGGTATCGGCGTGCGGCTCGTCGAGTCGGACGTTGCGATCGATCTGGATCGCTGGGCGGCGCTCATTGCACGTCACATGAGCCGTCGCGGCGTGCGCGTACAGGTGGAGCCCGGCGACTACCTCATCAAGGACGCTGGCGTGCTGCTGGTTTGCGTCAACACGGTGGAGGACAAGGGGGGCACGCGCTTTGTCGGCGTCGACGCGGGCTTCAACATCCAGAACCTCGCCGCCCACTACCAGACGCCGTTCATCGTCGCTCCACTCCGCCGGGTCGGCGGCGCTGCACTCGAGCGCGTGACCATAGCCGGCAACATCAACGAGGCGCTCGACCTGCTGGCCGAGGACGTGGAACTGCCGGCGCTTGCCGAGGGTGACCTGCTCGCCCTGCTGAATGTGGGCGGTTACGGCGCCGCGTCGAGTTCCAACCACTGCATGCGCGGCGAGTTCCGCGAGTATCTGTTGCTCGACGAGGGCTGATCGACAAGGAACGGCAAAAGCGATGACGCTGCGATGCAGCGCATGAATGCCAGTATCATGGCGTCACAGATGATGCGGAGCTGGACGTGAACAAGCTCGTGGAATGCGTTCCCAATTTTTCCGAAGGGCGCGATGCCACGGTGATCCGCGGCATCACCGCGGAGATCGAGGCAGTGGGCGGCGTGACGCTTCTCGACGTCGACCCGGGTCAAGACACTAACCGCACCGTCGTCACATTCGTCGGCGCGCCGGGGGCGGTTGTAGAGGCCGCTTTCCGCGCCGGCAAGCGCGCCGCCGAAATCATCGACATGTCGGAGCATCACGGCAGTCACGCGCGCATGGGCGCGATGGACGTCTGTCCCTTCGTGCCGGTGGCGGGCGTCACCATGGCCGATTGCGTGGCTCTCGCCAGGGAATGCGGCCGCCGTATCGGTGAGCTCGGCATCCCGGTGTATCTGTATGAACACGCCGCATCCAGTCCCACCCGCAGAAATCTCGCGACGGTACGGGCCGGCGAATACGAGGGGCTGGAAAAGAAACTCGCGGACCCGGCATGGAAGCCCGATTTCGGTCCCGCAAAGCACAACCTGCGCGCCGGCGCCTACATCATCGGCGCGCGCGAGTTTCTGATCGCCTACAACGTCAACCTCGCCACCACCGAAAAGCGATACGCGGATGACATTGCCTACAAGCTGCGCGAGCGCGGCCGTCACAAGCGCAGCGGCAATACCGTGCCCTTCTACTACAAGGGCGACGTGGTCCTGTTCGCCAAGGACTGCTATCCCTGCGGGGGCTGCGATCATTTGGCCAAATCATGGGACGCACTCGTAACGCATTACCGCGACGCCCACGGCAAGGACCTGGCGGCGCGTTACGCCGCGCTCGGCTACCCGGCGGGGGAGGTCGAAGGAAGGCCGGTCTACGCGGATGGCCGTTTCTCGCAGGTCAAGGCGATCGGCTGGGTGGTCGACAAGTATCGCCGCGCGCAGATTTCCATCAACCTGACCGACTTCAGGGTGGCTCCGGCTCACGCGGTCCTGGAGGCGGCACGCGAAGAAGCTGCGCTGCGCGGAATTACTGTCACGGGTTCCGAGATAGTCGGCGTGGTCCCATTCGACGCAATGCGGGAGTCTGGCCGCTATTACCTGCGCCGCATGCAGAAGTCCACAGGGATGCCGGTCGGTGACGTGATCGAAACCGCGGTGCAGGCGATGGGCCTGCGCGATGTCGCGCCATTTGAAACTGAGAAAAAGGTACTGGGTATGCCAAGCCACGCCGGAGATCTGGTCTGCAAATCGGTCAGCGAATTCGTCGATGAGGTCTCGCGCGACACGCCCGCCCCGGGCGGCGGCTCGATCGCCGCGCTCTCGGGCTCCATCGGAGCGGCCCTCGCCGCGATGGTCGCGAACCTGACGGTCGGCAAAGCCGGGTTTGAGGGTCGCTACGAGGAACTGGACGATCTCGCGGGAAAGGCGCAGGGCATCAAGTATCTCCTGCTCGCCGCGGTGGACGAGGATACGCAGGCCTTCAACGGCGTCATGGATGCGCTGCGCATGCCGAAGGACACACCGGAACAGAAAACCGCACGCAGCGAAGCCCTGCAGTCCGGCTACAAGCGCGCCACTGAGGTGCCGATGCAGACCGCCCGGCACTGCCGTGCGGCACTCGATCTTTGCCTGTTGGCTGCGCGCTGCGGGAATGACGTCATGATCACGGACGCCGCCGTGGGTGCGTTGGTTTCCCTGGCGGGTGTGAAGGGTGCGGCCTACAACGCACGCATCAACCTGAATTCGATCAAGGATGCCGATTACGTCAAGCGCACCGGCGCCGAGATTGCGCGCCTCGTGGATGAAAGCCGGAAGATCGCTGACCTCGTTGAACACGAGGTCGAGCGGGTGGTGAACGGATCGTAAAGAAGCCCGTTCCTGCCGGGCTCGTAAGCGGGGGCGCCACGCCCTGCCTGACATCGCGGATCGTGCAAGGGTTGTGCCGTTTGCCCGGGCATTTGGCTGCTTCCCGCCCGGGAAACCCCTGAATAATGGGATTTCCCGCAGATTCATGAGCTTGCCGGCAGGGAGATGGCCATCCTCTTGAGTTAGATCAAATCGGAGTCGCCCCAAAGCCGGTAGATTGCCCTGAGGGTTTCCGTGGGCCGGAATGGATCGCTGGAAGCACCCGGCACGCGGGCATCAACGATGCTCGGCACAAGCAAAGACTCAGGCTATGGAATTGTGACCCGGGAGGACTTCTCGGACGTCACTTTTTTGCTGGAAATCCGCCATCCGCTGATGGCGCAGGCTGCACAGCCGGGCCAGTTCGTCATCGTCATGTCCCACGCGGAGGGCGAGCGCATCCCGCTCACCATCGCCGATTTCGATCGTGGCAAGGGCACGATCACGCTCGTGATCCAAGCGGTCGGCAAGACGACGCGCGAAATGCAACAGTTGTGCCGGATCGGCACCTCGCTCTTCGCGCTGGTCGGTCCGATGGGTGTCCCGAGCCATGTTGGCGGAGCCAGGAAAGTGACCTGCGTGGGCGGTGGGCTCGGGGTCGCGCCGGTGTTTCCCCAGGCGCGCGCGTTCAAGGAGGCCGGCGCGTACGTGATCGGCATCATCGGTTTTCGCACACGGGCACTGGTCTTCTGGGAGGACAAGTTCCGGAGCTGCTGCGACGAACTAATCGTGTGCACCGATGACGGGTCGATGGGCGTGAAGGGACCGGTGACTGAAGGCATCAAGCGCGCGATTGCCGCACATCCCGACATCGGCGAGGTCGTCGCCATCGGCCCGCCCTTGATGATGAAGGCCTGCGCCGAGGCCACGCGTCCTCACAAGATCAACACCATGGTCAGTCTCAATCCGGTGATGGTGGATGGCACAGGAATGTGCGGCGGCTGCCGGGTGCGGGTCGGCGGACAAATCAAGTTCGCGTGCGTCGACGGCCCCGATTTCGACGGCCATCAAGTCGATTTCGAGGACCTCACGACTCGGCTCAGGCGATTCGCAACCGAGGAAAAATCGGCGCTCGACCGCTGGTCAGAAAGCTGCCGGATGACGACCCCACCCGAAGAAGCGGGGGGCGGCTAGGATGGCGAAGAAACGGACGATCCGGACGATACCGCAGGAACGGACACGCCCGCACGAGCAGGATCCCGTTGAGCGCGCGAAAAATTTCTCCGAAGTAACCTGTGTTTTCAGCATCGAAGATGCCGTGCGCGAATCCGAGCGCTGCCTGTTCTGCCCGGACCCAAAATGCGTCGAAGGTTGCCCGGTCGGCATCGACATCCCGGGCTTCATCCGCAAGATCGGCGAGAAGGACTTCCGGGGCGCCTACGATGTCATCACCGACGCCAACCTGCTCGCCTCCGTCTGCGGTCGCGTTTGCCCGCAGGAAACGCAATGCGAAGGTCCTTGCCCCGTCGGCGAAAACCTGGAGCCGGTTGCGATCGGCCGGCTTGAGCGCTTCGTCGGCGACATGGCGATTCAGGAGCGCTGGACCAACATCCCCTACGTCGAGCCAAACCGCTACCGGGTCGGGATCATCGGTTCGGGCCCGGCCGGGATGGCGTGCGCCGCCGATATGGCCAAGGCCGGCTGCGAGGTCACGGTGTTCGAAGCCTTTCACGTGCCCGGCGGCGTGCTGCGCTACGGCATTCCCGATTTCCGGCTGCCCAACGAGGTGATCGACGCCGAAATCGACAACCTGAGGGCGCTCGGGGTCCGATTCGAGTGCAACACGCTGGTCGGGCGGCTGTTCACGATCGAGCAGATGATCGGTGAGATGGGGTTCGATGCCGTCTTCGTCGGCACCGGAGCGGGCTACCCCAGGTTCATGGGCATACCGGGCGATTCGCTCAACAATGTGCTGTCGGCGAACGAGTTGCTGACACGCTGCAACATGATGCGCGCCCGCGATTCGAGCCATGACACGCCCCTGCCCCTTGGACGGCGCGTGGCGGTGATCGGCGCCGGCAACACGGCGATGGACGCGATGCGCGTCTGCATGCGGCTCGGCTCCGAGCATGTCTACTGCATCTATCGCAGGACCAAAGCCGAAAGCCCGGCGCGAGTCGAAGAGGTGCACCACGCGGAGGAGGAGGGCATTGAATTCCACTGGCTCACCAACCCGATCGAAATTCTGGGCGACGCCGAAGGCAACGTGCGCGGGATGCGCTGCATTCGCATGGAACTCGGGGAGCCCGACGAATCAGGACGGCGCGGACCGGTGCCGGTTGCGGGGAGCGAATTCGAATTCGAGGCCGACACAGTGGTGATCGCCATCGGGACCCATGCGAATCCGATCATCGGCCAAACAGCGAAGTTGAAGTTGAGCTCCCGCGGTTACATCGAAGTGGACGAAAACCTTGCCACGTCGATGGCCGGTGTCTTCGCAGGCGGCGATATCGTGACCGGCGCCGCCACCGTGATCGAGGCGATGGGCGCCGGACGCAAAGCTGCGCGCGGCATGAAAGCGTGGCTCGGAATCCGGGATACCGATACGGTCTACCAGCCGGAACCTGTGGGCGGAGAAGCAACGATCCTTGGCATCGGCATAGCGGAGAAAAACTTTGTGCGCGTCCACCTTGGCTGAAATCGGGCCAGCCGTTGCGACGGGGGCCACCCGCAGCGCGAAACAGGCGATCACGCTCTCCGAGCACGTCATCGAGATCATCAGCGATTCGGGAGAGGGAGCGCAGCGCTGCGGTCAGTCGTTCGGCGCGATCGCCGCGCGCATGGGCAACGGGGTATGGACCGTGGAGATCATACCGGCCGAGATCCAGCCGCCCGCGCGCAGCATCGCCGGCGCCAGCGGCAACCGGATCCGCATCGGTACCCATCGCGTCACCAACGGCGGCAACGAAGCCAATCTGGTGGTCGCGTTCAATGAGCAGGTTCTGCTCGGACGCGTTCGCGAGCGTGAACTGAAACCAGGCTGCACCGTCCTGCTCGAAAGCATGTGGCGCGACCACCCGGACGCGGGCATCGCCGCGGCCTATCGGGAGACCCGCGAGCAGCTCGTCAGGGACGGCTACGACGTGCGGGAAATCCCGATGGAGCAGGAGTGCAAGCGGCTCGTCTCCGATCCGCGCCGCGGCAAGAACATGTTCGTGCTCGGGATGCTGTGCAGCCTCTACAGCTTCGATCTGCAACTCGCGCGCGATCAGGTGGCTTTCATCTTCGGCAAGAAGGACCAGAACGTGATCAAGGCCAACGTGGCGCTGCTGGAGGCCGGCCACGAATGGGCGGAGTCCAATCTTGATTTCAAGTATCGCATTCCCGCGGCCCGCGCCACGGAGGCGCAGATCGTGGTAAACGGAAATACCGCGCTCGCCCTCGGGGTCATGGCTTCGGGGATGGACGTGTGCGCGATGTACCCCATTACCCCGGCGACCTCGGCGTCGCACTACCTGAGCGAGGTGTTCGAGAATGTGGGCGGTATCGTGCACCAGGCGGAAGACGAGATCGCCGCCTGTGCCTTCGCGATCGGGGCTTCATATGCCGGGAAATGTGCGGTCACCATCACGTCCGGCCCGGGCTATTCCCTGAAGCAGGAAGCCATCGGGCTGGCCGTGATGTGCGAGATCCCGCTGGTCGTGGTCGACGTGCAGCGCGGGGGGCCGAGCACCGGCCAGCCGACCAAGGCGGAGCAGGGCGACCTGCTGGCGGCCTGCTTCGGCAGCCACGGCGATGCGCCGAAGGTCGTGATGGCCCCGAGCAGCATCGAAGACTGCTTCTATTCGATTCTCACCGCGCGAAAGATCGCCGAGACTTTCAATATGGTGGTGGTCGTGCTCTCGGATGCCAACCTCGCAACGTCGCAGCAGCCGTTCCCGCGGCCGAAGTTCAACGAAGCCTGGCTCGCGCCCCCCGTGAACCAGGATCCGGTGCCGGAAGGCGCGAAACCCTACGACTGGGACCCGCTCACCGGGATCGCGCGCCGCTTCGTGCCGGGGCAACCCAATGGCATGCACACGTTGACCGGGCTGGCGCACGACCGCCTGAGCCGCGTCGCCTATGATCCAGAGAGCAACGAAGAGGGCCTGCGGCACAGAAGCCTGAAGCTCGCGGCGCTGCAGAAATCGCTGAAGACGCCGCCGCTCTTTGGCGGGGAAGACGGCGAGCTCTTGGTGATCGGCTGGGGCAGCACCAGGGGCGCGATCGAGGAGGCGGTCGGGCGCCTGCGCGCCGAGGGCCACCAGGTTTCCTCGCTTCACCTGCGTTTCATCCAGCCCATGCCGGGTGGAATCGGGGAGATCCTGAAGCGCTTCAAGCAGGTGATGACGATCGAGATGAACTGGTGCGACCGGCCCGGGGACGAACTGATCGATGCAAGCAACCGGCGTGTCTCCGCGCTCGCCATGATGCTGCGGGCGCGCTACCTCGTTGATATCGATTGCTGGGGCGAAGTGCGCGGTCAGCCTCTCAAGCCCGATGCGGTCTGCCGCGTGATCTCGAACAAGCTGGTGCAGGGAAGGCGTTGACCATGAGCACGCGAGCCCACGAATGCCTGATGCGGATGTACCTCGAAGAGCACAACCTCGAGAGCTACCAGGGCAGCATTCCGCGCTGGTGTTCCGGCTGCGGCGACAATGCCATCCTCACGGCGGTCCAGCGATTGTGCCGCGACGAGAAACTGCGCCCGGAAAAAACCGTATTTGTTTCCGGCATCGGCTGCTCGAGCCGCCTCCCGCACTATATGAAGACCTACGGTTTTCACGGCATTCACGGCCGGGCGCTGCCGGTTGCCGAAGGCATCCGGCTCGCGCGACCGGACCTGAACGTCTTCGTGACGACCGGCGACGGGGACTGCTGCAGCATCGGCGCGGCCCACTGGATCCATGCCATCCGCTACAACATGAACATGACCGTGATGCTGCACGACAACCAGATCTACGGCCTCACCAAGATGCAGGTCTCCCCCACGTCGCCGAAGGGGCTGCGCAGCAAGACCACGCCGCGCGGCGCCTTTCTCGAGCCGCTGAACCCGTTGACCGTGACGCTCGGGATCCAGAACGCGTCATTCGTCGCGCAGGCGGTGGACTGGATCCCTGAGTTGATCTACGAAATCCTCTCCAGGGCCTTCCATCACAAGGGCTGCTCCTTTGTGCGCATCATCCAGCGTTGCCCGGAGTTCCTGCCGGAACTGCTGGACCCCTGGCTGCACGACCCGAACCGGACGCTGCTGCTGACCCACGAGAAAGGGCTGCAGGTGAGCGCGTCGCTCAGCAGGGTCTACAAGAACCAGCGGGAGCACGATCCCATGGACATCGACCGGGCGCGCGAGATCGCATCGGCCGGCGACCCGATCCCGGTCGGAATCCTGTATCACAATCCTTCGGTGCCGCGCTATGAGGAGCTGCACGCCATCGAACCACTGCGCACGCCCGAACTCATCCAGCGTGGTCTCGAGGCAGAGTTGGACAAGTTCACGATCTGGCCGCAGGAAGAAGCGGGCTGATCAGCATATGGGCCCAGAACTCCAGGCGCATGTTGCGTTCCACCTGACGGGCAAGCGGATGGGAGCGGGCCTGCAGGCTGCGGAAGGGCTGCGGCCTGGCCTGCTTGCCCGCTTCGCTGACCTGACGAAGTTGCGCCATGACTTCCCGCTGGTTCTGGTCGCAGGTGTGGATGAGAGCTGCATCCAGTCATTGTCAACGTTGGTCAACAGGATCCTGCAGGTCATCGCACCGCGCGGCATCGCAGGCGAAGCGACTCGCCAGCACGTGCTGCGCCTCGAGCGTGAATTACGGACGCTGGCCGCCAATGGCGAGACCGGCCTGCTGTCGCGGTTGTGGGACCAGGCCGCGAAACGCATCGGGGCAGCAGATGACCCCGCGCTCGCCGGCAGCATCAGCCGCGCGCTCGCCGCGCTCGCCTTCGACGGAGAAGTCGTCGATTGCACACATGGACTGCCTTCGCGTCTCGTCACTCTTGCCTGGAAGACCCTGCAGCAGCGCAAGGCAGAGCGTCGCGCCCTGGAACTGCAGCGGTTCAGCCTCAGGCTGTCGGACATCCTGCGGGCCGATTTCGTCCGTTCGAGGGCGGGCACGAGCGCCGAGCGGCTGCAGGCATCCGTTGGCACAGGCATGGAGGACGCATTCGACTTCCAGGCGATGTCGGGTACGTTGGCACAGGTTTCTGGCAAGGATCCGCTTCCGGACAGCCGCCGCCGGCGCGTCCAGCAGGCGCTTTCCCTACTGGTCGCACGCCAGCCCGGCACGCAGGCGGTCGCCGCCGGGCCGGACGACCTCGATTCCCTCGTGTTCGCGAATTGCCGTGACGCGCTGGCGGCGTTTCGTGACCGCCTGCCGAAGATCATCGAGCTCGTGAAGGCGATGGTCATTGCCGAGCTTGAGATCGAGGGCCGCTACGTGGAGGCGACCCACGATCCGTTCTTTGCGGATTTCGATGAGAGCTCGGTGAGCGCCAGGGACCTGAACCTGTTTCCCGATTACCTCGTCTGCATCGGATCGGAGAGTCTGCACAGTCCGGAGAATGCCGGCCTGATGGAGATCCTGGCCTCCGAGATGCCGATCAAGGTCGTGGTGGAGGTCAGCGACGTCCTCGAGGAGCCGGCGCTGCGCGCGCACCTGGGTCCCGTGACAACCGCGGCGCAACTCGGCAGGATGGCGATGGGGCTCGGCAGTGCCTACGTGCTGCAATCCTGCAGTTCCCATCTCTACCAAGCGCGCAGCAGGATTCTTGCGGGGCTCGTTTATGCGGGACCTGCTCTTTTAAGCGTGTTCTCGGGATCGGCGCGCGGCACCGGATTGCTGCCACCCTATCTGCTCGCGGCCGCCGCCATGGAATCGCGGGCGTTCCCGGCGTTTACCTATGACCCTGCCGCAGGTCCCGACTGGGTGGCACGCTTTTCACTGGATGGCAATCCCCAGCCAGAAGCCGACTGGCCCGTGCATGAGTTCAGCTACGAGGACGAGGCGCATCAGCGCGCGACCGAGCAGTTGGCATTCACCTTCATCGATTTCGTCGCCTGCGATCCGCGCCACGCGGGACATTTCGCGCTGGTGCCGCGGGCTGAATGGAACGGGAGCATGGTTCCGGTCGGCAGCAGCTTGATCAGCGATTCGCCGCCCGGGGTGGGGAAGATTCCGTACCTGCAGATGGTCGATGGCGATTACGTACTGCAGCGTGCGCTGGCTGACGAGAAATTGCTGTCAGCCGCGCATCGCTGCCGGGAGATGTGGCACAGCCTCCAGGAACTGGGCGGCGTTCGAGGCTCGCTGGCACAACCCGTGACGCCGGCCGCGCCTGCGGTCATGGCAGCCGCCGCACCTGCCGCTTCCGCGGCGCTGCCGGTCGTGGAGGATCCCGAACCTGGACAGCGGTCCGACGATCCGCACATCGACACGCCGCGCTGCACGACCTGCAACGAGTGCACCAACCTCAATAACCGCATGTTCGCGTACGACGCCAACAAGCAGGCCTACATTGCGGACATCAATGCCGGGACCTACCGGGAACTGGTCGAGGCGGCGGAGACCTGCCAGGTCGCAATCATTCACCCGGGCAAACCGCGTAATCCCGATGAACCAGGGATCGCAGAGTTGATGAAGCGCGCCGAGCCGTTCCTGTAACCACAAGGGAGGTCAGCAAGTCCGTGGGGCCGAAAACCCTCAAGTTCAAAGTCGGCCTCTATCTGGCGATCTCCCTGACGGTCACGTTGCTGCTGTTTACCTTGCTTGTCGTCCGCTACGAGCGGGATGGACTTCTGCAGGAGGCAACCAGTCGGGTAACGCAGCTCTCCGAGATGATCACCAGGAGTACGCGTTTTGCGATGCTTCAAAATCAGCCCGACTACGTGCACAGGATCATCGAGGACGTAGGAAGCCACAAGAGCATCGACAGGATCAGGATATTCAGCAAGGAGGGGCAAATCATAGATTCCACCTACGCGCCCGAAATCGGGCTGAAGGTGGACCAGAAAGCCGAAGGCTGTATCCGCTGTCACCAGACTTCTGAACCGCTGGAACAGATTGCAGGCAGCGAGAAAGGGCGGATTTTCTCAGCGCCGGATGGAAAGCGGCTGCTCGGCAGCATGGAAGTGATACGCAATGAACCGTCGTGCAGCACTGCGGCCTGTCATCAGCACACCAGGGACCAGTCAGTCCTTGGCGTCCTGGATATCGTCTACTCCCTCGACGATATCGACCGGACCATACGGGACAACGTCATCATCATCGCGGTTCTCTCGCTGGGATTCGTCGTCATCGCCTTGCTCGCAATCAACTTCTTCGTGTGGCGCCTGATCCATGTTCCCTTGCGCGACCTGGAAACCGGGGCCAGGCGGCTCTCTTCGGGGAATCTGGAACAGCCGATCCCGGTACGGAGCGAGGACGAATTCGGCGAACTCGCAGCCTCTTTCAACTCTATGACAGCGGCGCTCAGGAATTCACAGCAGGAATTGCGGGAGTGGGGCCGTACGCTGGAGGAGAAAGTGGAGAAGAGGACACGGGAACTTCGAATCGCCGAGGCCGAAGCCACGCGGGGGGAAAAACTGGCCTCGGTCGGGCTGCTCGCCGCCGGAATCGCTCATGAGCTGAACAATCCATTGACCGGCATTCTCACTTTCTCGCATCTGATCCGGGCAAAAATGCCGGACGGAAGCCCCGATGCGGAAGACCTGGATCTCGTTATCCGGGAGACCAAGAGGTGTGCCGCGATCATCAAGAGGTTGCTCGATTTTGCCCGCGAAAAAACGCCGGAGAAGAAATTCTGCGACCTCAACCAGATCGTCGAAGACACGGTGCGCATCATTGATCAGCCGGCGCACCTGCGCGATATCGAGATCACGATGGATCTCGACCGCGACCTGCCGCCGGCCTGGGTCGACGCGGATCTCATCAAGCAGGTGATCATGAACATGCTGGTCAACGCCCAGCACGCCATCCAGGAGGAGGGCAGCATCACGATCCGGAGCCGCCGTTTTCCGGAGGCGATGAGTCCGCAACCGGGTGCAAAGCCCGTGCCCATGGTTGAGCTGTCGATCATCGATACCGGATGCGGAATTCCGGAGCAGAATCTCAAGCGGATATTCGACCCGTTCTTTACTTCGAAGGAATTGGGGAAGGGAACCGGACTTGGACTGTCCGTCAGCCACGGGATCGTCAGCGCCCACGGGGGGCTTATCAAGGTGGAAAGCGTGGTCGGAGAGGGGTCGACATTCCGCGTCTACCTGCCTGTGGACCCACCTTCCGGAGACACGGCAAGCAGCGGGAGCGATCGATGACAGCCAGGATCCTGGTGGTAGACGACGAGGAAATCGTCATCAGGAGTTGCCTTCGCATTCTCGGCGAATGTGACTACGAAGTGGAATCCGCACAGGATGGCTGGGAGGCCCTGAAGAAGATCGAAGAAAATCACTTCGACGTCCTTGTGCTAG
>Ga0224510_10001791_pt1 | contig 13662 bp, 10 predicted proteins | sample SF_May12_sed_USG_FD_170161 | JGI IMG/M metagenome (GOLD analysis project Ga0224510, IMG submission 170161) | Sediment microbial communities from San Francisco Bay, California, United States - SF_May12_sed_USGS_4_1 | ecosystem: Environmental > Aquatic > Marine > Sediment | place: USA: California... | reverse complement strand
CTATTGCGGGCGCACCAACCATGTCCCCGCCAAGTGCCCCAGCAAATACCTCTCCATGGAAACCCAAGGGCTTCCCGAGGTCGGCTTCATGCCGTTTTCGGAGCTGAGCAGGATCTACCGTGACGTCTTCACCAGCCCGGATGAGATCATTGCCAAACTTGCCACCGGGGTTGAGTCAAGCGAGATCCGGAAGGATCCGGCCCTGATGGTATACATCAGCTACTTCGACCTGTTCCGCATCTATCAGCCGAGGTTTCTGCACCATATCGCCTTCACCTATTACATGAAATGGGAAGATACCGGCAGAATGGACCGGGTGAACATCGACAGCAACAACCTCAACATGGGGCTCGATTGCCTGCGGGTGGGCCAGTATCCACAGGCAAAAAAATGGCTCTCTTCCGACAGCCTCCGTAACGACGGCAAGGATTTTTACGCATCGGTGGGATTGGCATTTCTGGCCCTGGAGCAGGGCCGTGACCGGGATGTGGGTACCCTGCTCGAACGGGCAAGCGATCTTGCCGAGACGGAAAAGGATCGTATTTACATCGGGTTACTTCTGGCGCGTCATTATCATCTTACGCAGGATCTCTGGAAGGCCGATCAGGCAACCAACAATGTGCTGTCCATCCATGCCGAATGTATTGAAGCAAAGTATTCCAAGATCAAGATCGGCATCACCAGCGGCTTTGCCGACCAGGCGTTCTCGCAGGTAAGCACCCTGGTCAAAAATTTCCGGGATATCTTCATGTCGTCCCTGATGGACCCGGCCCTGATCCCGATCCAGGGGTTGGTGGAAGAGGTGCTCATCGCCCATTACCAGAATCTGAACGGCGCCGCCCAGGAGGCACTTGGCGAAGTCAACAAGGAGTGGGAGGAACTCAAGGCATGGCTGGGTGAGGAAGACAAGCTCGTCAAGGCCAACGTCAACGCGGTGACGACCCTGCAGCGGCAACATGAACGGGGCACCTACTACGACCTGCTGACGGTTTGCAACAAATCGAAAGCCGTGGTCGCCTCCTGCCATCGCATCCGTCGTGAGCGGCTGGAGTTCCTGGACACCAAGATCAAGGAAATTCTTCGGATCTGGGAAGGCTATCACACCTTCTGGCTCAACTACCCCTATCCGGCCCTGTTCAACAACTTCATTCAGAAACTGGCCCGGATCAACAATCGCCTGGGTGATTTGCAACGATCGATCAAAAACAACAAAAAGCTCTTATTCAGCGGGGCGATGAGCCAACTGATCTCCATTCACAAGGAGATGATGACCTTCAAACCGCAAATCACCAGAATGGTCTGGACTCGGGAGGTCCTCAGCGGCTCGACGAATTTTTTCAGGTTGTTGATGATCTCCGAACTGGGGCTGAACGCCATCGCCTTCGCAACCTTGACGATTTTTTCAACCGTCGCCACGGATGCCCTTTCGCCTGCGCTGCAGCAACTCTTCAGTGACAGCTGGTTTCAAAAGAGAACGTATCTGACAACGACCGCGTTGATCGCGCCCTTCATTGCCCTGACCATGGTTTTCTGGAACAAGAAGGGGGACGTCATCACCACCGTGCCGGGATTGGTCAACGACGCGCCGCCACCGGCCTTTCCCACCGATTACAACGAGACCGCGGCCCCACCGCAACAGACGGAGGCCAGCGAGGGTTGAACCCTTACTGGAGGGGCAACCCTGCCCGTTTCCAGCCGTCGATCCCTCCCTTCAGGTTATACACCTCCTTGAACCCCCACCGCACCAAGGCCTGTCCGGCCGCATAACTCCGGCCGCCAACCGCGCAGATAACCAGCAGCGGCGTATCCTTCGGCAGGTTCAACTGACCTTGCATCACCGGCCACAAGGGAACATTGTGCGATCCCTTGATGACCCCTTCCGAGAGTTCCTGGGGGGAACGGACGTCGATCATCACCAACCCCTGCCGGGCATTGATCAACTGCATGGCCTCAGGTGGGGTCACGGTCAGAAAGCCGTTGGCCTTGGGTAGGGCGGCAGCGCTGGTTGGTGCCGCGGCCACCGGAGGCGCTGCCTGCTGTCCGGTACGATTTTCCGCTTCACCTTGAGAACAGGCAGCAAGAGAGAGAAAGGCAAAACAAAGCACAACGACGGCATAACGCATGGCAGAAACTCCTGTTACTGTAAATGTATCCCTCGGACCCGCCGGTAGGCAAGGCGGAGGATGCTGGGTGGCATAAAGAAAAAAATCCGTCCGCGACAAATAAGCCGCTCAGGATAATAAAGGACCCTATTAAATAGATAATCGATGAAAAAGACAAGCGGGAACAGTTGCTTGTTCCACAAAATAACGGCCCACTGAGAAATAACCTCTAAGGCCTGATCGCCATGATCTCCATCTTGCCGGTGGTGGGATTTTTATAGCGGATTTCACCGTGGATCAACTCGCCGCTCAGCTCACCGTCTAGATCGATGGAGAACTGCATGGGGCCAGAAGACAACTGTTTGAGAAGCCATTTCGCCTCTCCGGTGCGAGGGTCGTATTTCTTCACCGGCGGCAAGGCCCTGGTGATATTCATCCCCTTGGGTAACCACTGGACAAGGATCAGCATCGCCGGCGGCGGCGAGCCGATCTCAAGCACCAGACTGACATTCCTCCCCGTCGCCTGCTGATACCGGCACGAAACAAGTTCGTCGGCCTGCACGACCACGATTTCACCCTGCAACAAGAGAAAGAACGCAATCAGCAGCATGAGTTGCGCCGCCCCCCGCGCCCGCCGTTTTCGCACCCCGCATCGAAGCATGGTTATCAACCTCCCTTCTCTTTTCAAGGGACAATGACGAAACCGCCGGTGGTTTCATCCCAGCGGTAGCCGCCTGCCGCCCAGATATCCTCGACATCGGTCTGCAGTTCGTTGACCCCCAACTGGGCAATGGCCTCCAGTTGGTCATATACCGCCAGAATCTCTTCATCGTCGATCCGATGATCGCCGTTATCGTCTGCCCAATGCAGTTGTTGAAGGGCCACCGTGTCGTCACCCTTGATGCTTATCCGCGCACTTTCGCCACCCTGTTTCAAGGTCGCCGCACCGGCAAAGGTTAATTGTCCGCCAACGGCGGTCGATGGTTTCGGGCGGGCTAGATAGGCAAAGATGGTTGCATCGGTCGCCTTCCCTATCCACTTCAGTTCCCCGCTTTTTTCATCCAGGGCCGCATAGGAAGGCAAGCCCTTGATGACAAGGCAATCCAAGGGCACGCTTTCACGCACGATCATCGAATAGGTTCCCGGAGGGTTGACGCTGATCCGGATGAGGACCGGAAACGATTGCCCGGGGGCGACATGGCTGGGCAGCAGGCGGCGGGCGGTGATGATCGGCGTGGCCCCCTCGTTGACCGTTTTCGGCTTGAGCAAGAGGGCCGCGCCGATAAGCAGGGAAATGGCAACGACGACAATCGTCAGCAGCGGCGGCCCCTTAGGGGCAACGTCAGCCGGGCCGGGAGCAGTTTCCGGCTCCTCTGCCAGAGGGGCGTCGGGCTCGTTTTCGACGTCAAGTATCTCGGCAAGCTCAACATCGAGCACCTCCGCGAGCTTGAGCGCGTTTTCCTGCTTGATGGTGGGGTAACGGCGGTTTTCCCAACGGGAGATGGTGTCGGTGGTGACGCCGACGACGGTCGCCACATACAGCTGGGTAAGATCCTTGCGTTCGCGCAACGCCCTGATTTTCGTGCCATCAATCCTGACAACCGCCTGACTGCCGCCGGGAAGGATTTCTTCGTTCATGTCGTGATTCGTCCCATGACTTGAGAGTTGTGCAACACCTTGTAATTCATGCCAAGTGCATCTTACCAGATCACCTATCGCATCCCAAACTTCTTGTTTCGTGGTATCGGTTCTTTTTTCGCGGCAAGGCATGAATCCTCATCAGGCAACGGCAAACAGACCCGACATCAACCCATGTCGGCCTTGTCGTACAGCGATGTCACCCGATGTCCTCTATCTTCAAGCACGTTCGGTCACTATTGTGGAGGCATGGGATCAACAAACCGTTTGCGGACGACACCGCAGTGGGCGGAAAGAAGGTTCGCATGCACCCGCTAACAGTCACGAAGGAGGAAGAGCGATGAAGAAACAATTGACCGCATTAGTGATGGCAACCATGTTTTTGGCCGGTACCACCGCCATCGGCGTAGCCGGGGATGCTATCTGCGAGGTGAAATCAGTGGATGGCACCACCGTGGTGATCGATTGCGGACCCGACGCCAAGAAGATGAGCGTCGGCGACAAGGTCAAGATCAAGGTGAAAAAGGCCACAAAGCAGGCCATCGAAGGCTGCTAGCACCCGACGCAAAACCCAAGGCAGGATAACAGGAAAGGCCGGCTCCCATAACGGGGGTCGGCCTTTTTCCGTTGTCGGTCGGCGATGGAGCATTGACGCATTTTCTTTGACATGATACATGTTACAATGTCTTAAAATCGTTGATTATTCTTTCGCCGAGGCTTAGCCGGACCATGAAGTTCATCCACGCCGCTGATATCCATCTCGACAGCCCCATGGTGGGCCTTGAGCGTTACGACGGCGCCCCGGTCGACGAGTTGCGAGGCGCAACCCGGAAGGCCTTTGAGAATCTGATCCGGCTGGCCATAGATGAGGCAGTAGATTTTGTGCTGATGGTCGGCGATATCTATGACGGCAACTGGCGCGATTACAACACCGGCCTCTATTTTATCCGCCAGATGGCGGAATTACGGCAGCACGGGATCAGGGTCTATCTGGTCTCAGGCAACCATGACGCCGCCAACCGGATGAGCCGGGAACTCACCCTGCCAGACAATGTCCATCATTTTTCCGCAAAAAGAGCGGAAACGATCACCGATGATCACTTGCATATCGCCGTTCACGGCCAGAGCTACCGCACCGCTGAGTTAAAAGAAAATCTCGCTGCCGGTTTTCCAGGCAGTGTGCCCGGCCGCTTCAATATCGGCCTCCTGCACACCGGCGTGACCGGCAGGCCCGGACATGCCCACTACGCCCCCTGCTCCCTTGACAACCTCACCGCACACAACTACGACTACTGGGCCCTGGGCCATATCCACCAGCGCGAGGAGATGCATCGCGCCCCGTGGGTGGTGATGCCGGGCAACATCCAGGGGCGGCACATTCGCGAGACCGGTGAAAAAGGCTGCACCCTGGTGACGGTTGAAGGCGGTGTCGTCAGTGCTGTTGAACACCGGTCGCTCGATGTGGTGCGCTGGGCTGTGCTCGAGGTCGCCACTGATCAGACGGAAACCGTGGAAGAGGCGCTTGATCTCGCCGTGTCCGCCTGCGAGGAGATGTTGGCCGGTTGCAACGAACGGCTTCTGGCGGTCCGGATCGTCTTTACCGGTACCACTTCGGCCCATGCCCGTTTGCTCGGAGAACAGGAGCACTGGCAGGAGGTGTTGCGCGGCCTCCTGTTGGGGCAATTTGGCGAACGGCTCTGGGCTGAAAAGATCCTGTTCAAGACAGCTGGCCTTGCCCATGGCGAGGCGGAAGGCAATGATTCCCTGGCCCTCCTTCTTGACGCCGTAGGCAACGACCATGACCTTGCCGACCTGATGGCCGCGGAACGGAGTGAGATCGACACGGTTTTGGCCAAGATCCCTTTGGAACTGCGCGAGCAGCTTGAGTTGCCGGACCTGGACAACCCGGATGACCTGAACGCCCTCTTTGCCGAGGTGCGGGAGATGCTGCCGAGCCTGTTGACCCTTAAGCGGGAGAGCCAATGAGATTTCTTGACCTGCGCCTTCTCGCTTACGGCCCCTTTACCGACCATCGGCTCGATCTCTCCGGTGGCGAACAGGGGCTGCATATCGTGTACGGCCCCAACGAGGCGGGGAAAAGTGCTTCCCTGCGCGCCATCGGTTCCCTGCTGTACGGGATCGGTGCCCGCTGCCCCGACAACTTCGTTCATGCCTATCCGGACTTGCGGGTCGGGGCGCGTCTGCGTCACTCCTCGGGTGAGGAAGAGGTCTTTGTCCGGCGCAAGGGCAGCAAGAACACCCTCCTCGACCGTGACGGCCATTCCCTCGCCGATCACGCCATCACCAAGTATCTCGCCGTGGAAGACGGGCGGCTCTTCGAACTGTTGTACGGGATCAACCATCAGACCCTGCTTGAGGGCGGTCTTGAGATGAAAAACCTCAAGGGCAGGATCGGCGAAACCCTCTTCTCCGCAGGGCTCGGCGCCGGGGTCAACGATCTCTTGAACCGCTTGGCCGAGGAGGAGAAGAATCTGGCCGCGCCCCGCTTCCCGGAAGGCATTGCCAAAAAGGTTGCCGCCTATAAGGAGCACAAGACAGAGGTGCAGTCCCTGGCCTTGGCCAGCCGCGACTGGATGGAGGCGGACAATGGCTGCCGTCGCCTTGGCGAGGAACTTACTGGACTGAACGAGGCGATCCTGGCCAAGGCAAGAGAGCGCTCCGCCCTTGAACGCAAGCTCCGCAACCTGCCCCGGTTGGCCAACCTCTCCCGTCTTGACGAGGAGCTTGCCGCCCTAGGCAAGGTGGTCCGCTTGCCTGCACATTATTCCGCGGAATCACGGCAAAAAACGGTATACCATCTTGAGCAGGCCCTGGCCGCGCAACAGCGTTTGGCCACGAAGCTTGACGATCTTGAAGCTCAATGCGCGGCCATCGATCCGCCAACGCTGCTTCTTGAAAACGGCGAGCGGATCCAGCGCCTCCATCACGATCTCAACAGCCAACAGACCGCGGCCAAGGACCGGGAACAGTTGGCAGTACGCCGCCTGCAAAAGGAAAACGATGCCCGGCAGGCGCTCAAGGATCTGGCCCCGACGCTCCCCTTCGCTGAGGCTGAAAACCTCCGCCTGAGCCGGGCCGAGCTTGCGCAGTTGCGTGAGCTTTGCGTCGAATTTGAGGTGAAGCATGAACGGCCGCAGGCCCTGGTCGAAGATATTGCCACGCTAGGCCGAATGGTGGCGGCAAGCAAGGCTCAACTTGCCGCACTGCCTGCAGCCGTCGACCCGGCCCCCCTTGCCGAGGTTTACAAAAAAGCGGCCCGACAGGCGACCCTCGCGCAGGCCCTGGCCGAGGCCAAGGGCAGGCGCGACTCGTTGCTTGAAGAGATCTCCGGCCAGTTGGCGCAGCTCGGCTATGGTATCTGCGACGAGGCAAAACTGGCCGAGATTGCCAGTGAATCGACGCCATCGTTTGAGTCCATCGACCGTTTTGACAACCGTTTCCGCGCCTTGGAACAGGATGAAAAACGCCTTGCCGATCGACTGGCTGAAAACGAGGCCGAACAGGAGCGATTGCTGACCGAACTCGATTCACTGCATCGGGGCGGGCATCTGGTCTCGGAAGAGGAACTGGCCGAGCTGCGAGCCGAACGGGATGAACTGTGGCTTGAAATCAAAGGGAACTGGCTTGACGGCAAGGCCCCGAATCAGACTCCACCCGCCCTGGCCGCCTCCTATGAATCCGGTGTTGCCAGCTGCGACGAGGCGGGCGATCGCTTGCGCCGCGAAGCCGCCCAAGTGCAGCAGGCCGCCCGTCTGCAGGCGGAGAAGGCGGCCGCTGATCGACGGCGCAACGTCCTTGCCGCAGAGCAGGAGAGGCTGACCGCGAGCAGAAGCGGGCTTGCGGATGAATGGCGCAGGCTTTGGGAATCCATGCCGGTGGCGGTGGTCTCGCCCGGTGAGATGCGCGGCTGGCTCGGCAAACGGGAAAAGACCCTCGCCGCCATCCATTCCTTTGTCGAGGCGAACCGATCGGCCTCAGCCATGGCCGAGACCGTTGCCACCCTGTCGGACGAGTTACGAGTGATGTTGACCGGGGTTGGAGAAATGGGCATCGCCTCTGCAAGTTTCGTCGATCTTGTCGATCGGGCCGAAGTTTGTCTTGAGCGGCTGGGCAGACAAAACGAGGAGCGCAATCGGCTGCGCGAGACCATGGCGGCGCGGCAGGCGGAAATGACCGACAAGGAAGAGCGCCTGGGCCGTGAACAGAAAGAACTCGCCGCCTGGCAAACGATATGGCTGCAAGCGGTGCGCAAACTTCCGGTGACCGCCGAAAATGTTTCGCCAAGCCAGGTCACGGCGGTGATCGATAAGCTCGATTCCCTTTTCGAGGATCTTGACGAGGTCAAGAGAAACTCGGTGCGGATCAAGGCCATCGACAAAAATCGCCATGAGTTTGCACAAAACGTGGCAACCCTTGCCGAAAAGGTGGCTCCGGATCTTGTCGAAAAAAGCGATGCCGAGGCGATTCTTCTCCTCCGGCAACGTTTAACCCAGGCGGACAAGGAAGCGGATCTGCTGGCTACCCTCAAGAAGCAGATTGACGAGTTGCGAAAGGACAAAGAAAAAAACGATGAAACCATCGACAAGGCGCGCACCTTCCTCGCTTCTCTCTGCCGTGAGGCGGGCTGTACCGATCATCAAGGGTTGCCGGCCATCGAACAGCGCTGGCTGGCCAATCAGCGGCTCGAAGAAGAGATATCCCGTCTGAAAAGTGACGTATTGGACGATGGCGGGGGCTTGAGCCTTGCGCAGATCTCCACCGAGGTTGCCGGTCTTGACGCCGATCAACTGGAGGCACGGATCAAGGCGCTTGACGATGCCCTCAAGGAACTGAACCGCCAGAAGGATGAAAAAGCGCGGGAACTCGGGGCCACGGAAGAGCAGAAACGCCGCATGGACGGCAATGACCGGGCTGCCCGAGCCGCCGAGCAGGCCGCATTGATCGGGGCCGAGGTGGGGCGCGCCGTGCACCGCTATCTGCGGGTGAAACTGGCCGGGGCGCTCCTCAGACGCCGGATCGAGGAGCACCGCCGTCGTTCGCAATCACCGATTTTGGTGCGGGCCAATGCCTTCTTCAAGCGGATCAGCCTGGGTGGATTTACCGAGCTTGACGTGGATTTCGAGGGTGATCAGCAGATACTGGTGGGTGTTCGCGCAAACGGCAACAAGGTCCGGCTGGAAGAGATGAGCGACGGCACCCGAGACCAGCTCTATCTGGCCCTGCGGCTTGCCTATCTCGACCACGAGTTGGACGAGTCGAATCGTGAGCCGATGCCCCTTGTTCTCGACGACATCCTGATGAACTTTGACGATGAAAGGAGCCGGGCGACCTTACAGATCCTGGCCGAGTTGTCGGGCAAGACCCAGGTTATCTATTTCACCCATCACCGGCACCTGGTGGAACTGACCAAGGGCGTCGAGCAGGTGCAACTCCACGCCCTTGGGTAATCGCTCCCTACTCCTGCTCGCGCCTGATCACCGCGCCAAGCTTGATCAGCTTTCCTTCCAGATTCTCATACCCACGGTCAAGATGATAGACCCGGGAGATCTCGGTTGTCCCCTCGGCTGCCAACCCCGCCACCACCAACGAGGCACTGGCCCGCAGATCGGTGGCCATGACCGGCGCGCCGGTGAGCTTGCCGGTACCGGTGACAATGGCGCAATGGCCGTCGATGCGGATGTCGGCCCCCATTCGCCGCAACTCGGCCACGTGCATGAACCGGTTTTCGAAGATGGTTTCGGCGATCACGCTCAAGCCTTTGCTGAAGGTCATCAGGGCCATGATCTGGGCCTGCAGGTCGGTGGCAAAGCCCGGATACGGCATGGTTTTGATATCAACGCTGCGCAGCGGTCCTTTGCGGGTGACGCGGATGGTATCCTTGCCTTCCTTGATTTCAAGCCCGGCGGTCCGCAACTTTTCAAGCAGCGCCGGCAGATGGGCGGGTATACAGTGGGTGACGGTGACATCGCCACCGGCGGCGGCTACCGCCATCAGATAAGTGCCGGCCTCGATGCGGTCGGGAATGACGTCGATCTCCACCGGCTGCAGGCTGCTCTGGCCATGGATGGTCAACCGGTCGCTGCCCTTCCCCTCGATGGTCACCCCCATCTTCACCAGCATGTCGACCAGATTGCCGACCTCCGGCTCCCGGGCGGCGTTCTTGATCACCGTCACCCCCTCGGCAAGGGAGGCGGCCATCAGGATGTTTTCCGTGGCGGTGACCGAGGGGATATCAAAATAAACCGTGGCCCCCTGCAGTCGCCCATCGATCTTGGCTCCGACATAGCCGTGGGTCAACTCGATCTCAACCCCGAGGTTCTTGAGCGCCTGCAGATGAAAATCGATGGGCCGGGCGCCGATGGCGCATCCGCCCGGCAAGGATACCCTGGCCTCTCCCATCCGCGCGACCAACGGCCCCAACACCAGCACCGAGGCACGCATGGTCTTGACCAACTCGTACGACGCCTCACAGTTGTTGAGGTTTTCAGAGTTGATCCGCAAGGTTGAACCGTCACGCTCCCACGCCACGCCGAAGGTTTCCAGCAGCGCGAGCATGGTGCGGGTGTCGCGGAGATCGGGTACGTTTCTGAGGGTATGCCAGCCCGGGGTAAGCAGGGTAGCGGTGATCAACGGCAGGGCGGCATTCTTCGCGCCGCTGACGCGGACCTCGCCGTGGAGGGGATGGCCGCCTTCAATGATTATCTTGTCCATATCGTAGTAAACCCCAGCATGTTTTTATTGAATGATTCCGGAAGGCAGGCGATCGCTAACCCGCCTCCGAAAAATTGATACTGCGAACAACCTCGCCTCAATAGCCACGAAATACCTTACCCGCCAACGCGCCGCGCCTGCACGATGCGCGGCAAACCGGCATAATCACGGTGCACGGCCAGAGACTCGAAACCACCGACCTGTTGCAACCGCTGCAGGCAGTAATCACCCTGATCGGCGCCGATCTCCATGAAGAACCAGCCGCCCGCCTTCAGCACCCGACCGAGCCCGCTGATGATGCTATCGAGGTCGCGAATTCCGTCCTCCCCTCCAAACAACGCCAGTTCCGGCTCATGCAGCCGCACCTCCGGCTGCAGGGTGGCGCGGACGCTGCCCGCGACGTAGGGCGGGTTGGTGACCACCAGATCAAAGCACGGCTCAGAGGCAAGGCCGCCGTACCAGTCTGAATTGATAAAGCGGATTCGCTCTGCCACCCGATGGCGTCTGGCATTGCGGGAGGCAACGGCAAGCGCCCCGCGTGATCGATCAAGACTATAGACCATCGCCGCCGGCAACTCAAGAGCAAGCACAATGGGAATCACCCCGCTGCCGCTGCCCATTTCGAGGATCATCTGCGGAGGGGGATGACGCGGGTCGCGCACCGTGGCCAACACGGTTTCAAGCAACTGCTCGGTTTCCGGACGGGGGATAAGGACATCGGGGGTGACATGAAAGGTCAACGACCAGAATTCTTGCTCGCCAAGCAGATACGCCAGGGGCTCGCGGGCCAGCCGACGGGCAAGGAGGGATTCAAATTCGGCGACAAGCGCCGGGGAGAGGGTCCGCTCCCGGTCGAGAAAGAGTTGCGCCCGCCCGCATCCCAACAGATGGCCGAGCAGAAACGATGCCTCAAGCTCCGCATCGCTGATCGCTGCCTCGACAAGGCGCCGTACTGCGGATTGATAGAGTTCGCAAACCTTCATGGCCGGCATGCCCTGGCTGGACTAGGGATAAAAAAGAGAGGTGTTGAAAGATGGTGACAGATTAACCGGCGTTCTTGAGCGCCTCGGTCTGGTAATGGGCGATGAGAGGATCGATGAGATCGCTGATCTTCCCCAGCATAACGTCGTCAAGCTTGTACAGGGTCAGGTTGATGCGATGATCGGTCACCCGACCTTGCGGAAAGTTATAGGTCCTGATCCGTTCACTGCGGTCACCGGTGCCGACCTGGCTTTTGCGATCAGCCGAGATTTTACTATCCTGCTCCTGCTGCTTGCTGTCATACAGCCGCGCCATCAACACCGTAAGCGCTTTGGCCTTGTTCTTGTGCTGGGATTTTTCATCCTGGCAGGTGGCGACGATGCCGGTGGGCAAATGGGTCACCCGCACCGCTGAATCGGTGGTGTTAACGCTCTGGCCGCCGGGCCCGGAAGAACGAAAGACATCGAACTTCAATTCGTTGGGGGCGATATTCAACTCCACCTCTTCCGCTTCCGGGATAACGGCAACGGTAACCGTAGAGGTGTGAATGCGTCCCTGGGTTTCGGTATCGGGCACCCGCTGGACGCGGTGAACGCCGCTTTCGCGTTTCAGCTTGCTGTAGACCTGATTGCCGCTGACCAGGCAGATGATTTCCTTGAAACCGCCGGCCTCGCTGGGGCTGCTGCTCATCACCTCAACCTTCCAGCCCTGGGATTCGGCGAATCTGCCGTACATCCGGTAAAGGTCGCCGACAAAGAGCGCCGCTTCATCGCCGCCGGTACCGGCCCGGATTTCAAGAAGGATATTCTTGTCGTCGTTGGGATCCTTGGGCAGCAGCAGCATCTTCAGTTCATGCTCCAGCCGGGCGGATTTTTCGGTCAGTTCGGTGATTTCACCCCGGGCGAGTTCGAGCAACTCCTCGTCGGTTTCCTCCCGGAGAAGCTGTTTGTTTTCCTCGATCTCCTGCAAAACACGTTGATAACTGGAATACGCTTCGTGCAGCTTACTGACCTGCGCGTGATCCTTGGCCACCTGCCGGAACTTGGCATTATCGGCAATTATCTTCGGATCGGAAAGTTTGGCCTCAAGCTCAAGCCTTCGCTCATCGAGATTGGCAAATTGTTCAAACATATTCGTGGCCGGTTATCGTTAAAAACAGGGTGTTGAAAACGTTGGCTGAAAAAACGCCACAGGGCCACAAGCACCAGTAATATGGTTGCCGTGGCCCCGTATCCGCAGAAATAAATATATTTGGTTTTATTTCTTGAGATGTGCGTATTTTTTCATGAATTTTTCGACCCGGCCGGCGGTATCGATCAGCTTCTGCTTGCCGGTGAAGAACGGATGGCAGGCGGAACAGATTTCTACGTTGATTTCCGGGTTGACCGACCCGGTTGCAACTTCATTACCGCAGGCGCAGACGGCATTGATCTTATGATATTCTGGGTGGATACCTTCTTTCATGACTTTGACCTCCAAAGTGTCGAAACGTTGCATCACATGTTCTTGCCATGTGGTTTATTTCCAAGAGCAGCGCAATATACTTGATAGCCGCATCTTTTTCAAGAAATTGCGCGATATTTTTCATGCCCCGCCCAGGCGATGCCCAACGGGATAAGGTTTGCCGCCGCGATCAGCTGTTCATGGAATCAAAAAATTCGATATTGGAGCGGGTTCCCTTCATTTTCGACTTCAGAAAATCCATGGCATCGGCAGGATTCATGGTGGAAAGAAGCTTGCGCAGGATCCAGACCCGATTGAGGTCCGGCGCGCTGAGGAGAAGCTCTTCCTTTCTGGTGCCGGAGCGGTTGATGTCCATGGCCGGGAAGATCCGGCGATCGGAAAGCTTGCGATCCAGCACGATCTCCATGTTGCCGGTTCCCTTGAATTCCTCGAAGATAACCTCATCCATGCGGCTGCCGGTCTCGATCAGGGCGGAGGCGATGATGGTAAGACTGCCGCCCTCTTCGATATTACGGGCCGCACCGAAGAACCGCTTGGGGCGATGCAGGGCGTTGGAGTCAACACCACCGGAAAGGATCTTGCCGCTGGGCGGCACAACGGTGTTGTAGGCGCGTGCCAAACGGGTAATGCTGTCGAGCAGGATGACGACGTCACGCTTGTGCTCAACCAACCGCTTGGCCTTCTCGATGACCATCTCGGCAACCTGAATATGTCGCTGCGGCGGCTCGTCGAAGGTGGAGCTGAT